>Ga0206819_10002_pt1 | contig 141042 bp, 121 predicted proteins | sample Alteio_BWOrgCont_87_FD_152855 | JGI IMG/M metagenome (GOLD analysis project Ga0206819, IMG submission 152855) | Enriched cells from forest soil in Barre Woods Harvard Forest LTER site, Petersham, Massachusetts, United States -... | ecosystem: Environmental > Terrestrial > Soil > Temperate forest... | reverse complement strand
GGGCTGCTCGGTGGAAAGACGATTCAGTTTCGTGAGGGGTTTCTGCGTAACACGTTTCAACCGTTCGTCTCCGTGAGCCGTCAGCCGTTTCTTGTCAACTCTCAAGTCCTAGACTAGCAGAGGTGATTGAATCGTTTTCAATGCCCACGGATAGCTTCCGGGCTACACGGGCATCGACGAAATCTCAAGCCCCTCCTAACGACTCGACCACCGCATCATGAAACTTGGGTCTTATCTGCTTGATAGCTTCATTCTTACAATCGGGCCAGGTGCGGTTGGTTAGCAGGGTTATAGACAACTGGCGTTCCGGGTCGATCCATAGCGAGGTTCCGGTGTAGCCTAAATGGCCGAACGAACTGTCCGAGAGATATTTTCCCGATTGCGAGGGTGATGACGGCGTATCCCAGCCCAGGGCCCGAGACGTTCCCGGCGGAGAAGGCTCGCGACGGGTGAACAGCGCCACGGTTTCCCGACCAAGGATGGGGCACCCTCCCGAGAGCATGGCATGAGCAAAGATGGCGAGATCTTCAGCGCTGCCAAACAAGCCGGCATGTCCGGCGACGCCACCCATCACGCTGGCATTTTCGTCTTGCACTTCTCCCTGAACGATGCGGTGCCGGAAAGATCGATCGTCCGCAGTCGGCGGGATGGAAGCACGCCACGCCGATGGCGGATTAAACGCCGTGCGCATCATTGCTAAAGGCCCGAAGACTTCGTGCTGGCAGAAGCGGTTGAGCGATTCCTCCGCAATCCGCTCAAGCGCCGCTCCCAGAATGATAAAACCGATGTCGCTGTATTCCGCACGCGTACCAGGGTCCGCAGTCAGCGGCGTGGCGAAGGCGGCGGAAAGCAGTTCGTCTCCCGTCTTGGCTCGCAAAAACAGCTTCTCGTAACCAGGCAATCCTGATGAGTGCGCCAGCAGCATGCGGAACGTGACCGCATCGCGCCGCGGATCTTCTCCGGCAAACTCCGCCACTACGGACACGACCGGCAAATCCAGGTCGAGCAGGCCGCGCTCGTACAGAAGCATAGCCATGCTCGTGGTGGCGACCACTTTTGTCAGAGAAGCGAGATCAAAAACAGCAGCAGTGGCGGCTTCAGCAGAATCGGGTTCGTAGGTGAAACGACCGAACGCCTTCAGCGCGACAATCTTGCCCTGGTGTGTGACGGCAACCGAAGCTGCGGGGAAGGCGCGATTGGCGATGGCCCGACTGATTAAATCGAAAGCCGGAGCGAAGAGTGCATCTTGCTCGTCGTAGGCCGGGGCGGGGAAGTTCGCTCTGGTGCCACCGGAAGCGTGCGTTCCAGGAAAGTGTTTCGGCAAAGAGGTTGTGCGTTCGATGTTCGGTTTATAGCAAACTTCCGGACGCGGGTAAAGATAACGAATCTCCGCTTGGCTTAGATGGCACCCCCCCTTACTTCAGTTTGTTGAGCCGTCGGCGCGACCTGTGTAAAGTCAAACTATCCGCATGATTAAGCTGAGTTTACGTTTCTTGATGATGGCGTTTCTCCTGAGCGCGCCGCCTCCATCCATGAGCGCCAGCTCCCAAGGAACTCCTGCGCCAGCACTCGGCGTGGTCGACGGCATCGTGCAAGAGGCGATACGCGATGGGCAGATTCCCGGCGCGGTCGTTTTAGTCGGGCACGACGGCGAAATTATTTACCGCAAGGCCTTCGGCGAGCGCGCGCTCGAACCGCGGCGCGAGGCCATGACCGAAGATACGATTTTCGATGTGGCCTCGCTCACCAAAGTCATTGCGACTACGACGGCCGTGATGCAATTGGCGGAGAAAGGTCAGATTCGCGTCAACGATCCGGTGGCAAAGTACATTCCGGAGTTCGCCGAAAACGGCAAAGAAGAAATTACCGTTCGCGAGCTGCTCACGCATCACTCCGGTCTGCCTAAAGATCTCGACTTATCACAGCCCTGGGAGGGTCGCGAAACCGCGCTCCGCATGGCGTATGCGGATAAGCCGACTTATCCGCCGGGCTCGCGCTTCCTGTACAGCGACGTCAACTTCATCGTTCTGGGAGCGTTGGTGGAGCGCGTGTCAGGACTGTCGCTCGACGAATACTGCCAGAAGAATATTTTGACTCCCTTGCAAATGACGCGCACCCGTTTTCTTCCGCCCGCTGCTTGGTTTCCGAAGACTGCGCCCACGCAGTATGACGAGCACGAGAAAATGTTGCGCGGAATCGTGCACGATCCCACAGCCCGCCGCATGGGCGGAGTCGCCGGACACGCCGGCCTGTTCTCCACTGCCGACGACTTGGCGAAGTTTGCCCAGGCCTTGCTTGATGGCACCACGATTCTCTCTCCATTGATGATCGAGAAAATGACCACTCCGCAGCAGCCGCCGACGTCGCAAGTTCTGCATGGCTTCGGATGGGACATTGATTCTCCCTTTTCCAGCAATCGCGGCGAGCTCTTGCCGGTAGGATCCTTCGGGCACACAGGATTCACAGGGACTTCGCTCTGGATCGATCCCACGACCCGGACGTTCATCATCGTGCTGGCCAATGCAGTTCACCCTCGCGGGAAGGGAAGCGCCGTAGCTCTGCGGTCCAAGATTGCGACAGCCGTGACTGCAGCTTTGCCGCTTACTGTTACCGAAAAAGACGAACTGCGATGGACGAGCATCACCGGATATAACGAGGCACAAACTGCGGAGCGTAGAGTTGCAGTTCGTAATGGAACGGTCCAGACGGGAATCGACGTACTCGAGGCGCACGGCTTCGATCTGATTCGTGGAACGGCTTCGAAGAAGAAGATTGGCTTGCTGACCAACCAGACTGGAGTCGATTCGCAGGGACGCCGCACCATTGATGTGTTAGCTCAGGCGACGGGGATTTCACTCGAAGCGATCTTCAGTCCTGAGCATGGAGTGACCGGGAGTCTCGACACGACCGACATCGGCAATTCGAAAGACGCAGCCACTGGTATTCCGATTTACAGCGTGTACGGCGGAACAGATGCGGCGCGGCGGCCGTCGCTCGAAGTGTTGAAGACTTTAGATGCAGTGGTCGTCGACATTCAGGACGCGGGCGCGCGTTTCTATACCTACGAAACCACTCTCGGATATTTTCTGGAAACTGCGGCCAAGGCGGGAATCGAAATCATTGTGCTCGACCGGCCGAATCCGATTACGGGATCGTTTGTGCAAGGGCCGATTCCTGATCCCGGGCATGAGAGTTTTACTAACTATGCGTCCGTCCCAATTCGCCACGGCATGACCATGGGCGAGCTCGCCAAAATGTTCAACGCCGAGCGCAACATTCATGCGCGGTTGCAAGTCGTTCCTCTGGAAGGATGGATGCGCGGCGATTGGTACGATTCCACCGGACTCACCTGGATCGATCCGTCCCCCAATCTCCGCAGCCTGACCGAAGCCACGTTGTATCCCGGAGTAGCGCTGGTTGAAGGCACGAACGTTTCCGTGGGGCGCGGCACCGATACTCCTTTCGAATTGCTGGGCGCGCCTTGGATCAATGCAGCGCAACTGGCGCAATATTTGAATGCGCGAGATATTTCTGGCGTGCGCTTCGTGCCGGTGAGCTTTACTCCGAGTGCCAGCACCTATGCCAGCCAGAGATGTCAGGGAGTCAACCTGATTCTGATCGAACGCAATGCCTTCGATGCGCCGGAGTTGGGGATCGAAATAGCATTGGCGCTGCACAAGTTGTATCCCGACCAGTTCCAGATTGGCCGGATGATCGACCTGCTGGCTAATCAGTCGGTGTTTGATGCGATTGTGAACGGCGAAGATCCCCGGCGCATCGCGGAAGACTGGCGCGAGCCGCTGGAGAAATTCGAGCAACTCCGGCAAAAATATCTGATCTACAAGTAACCTTCCACCGTAGAGACATAGCTTGCTAGGTCTCCCACAGTGCGCGGCTATACCTCTACCAGTGCATCCCGGCTCCATATTGGCTAAAATGGTTGCGCCCTGTTTGCACCTGCCTGACAAGGAGATCGCAAAGCCGCCATGGAAGCCGCCCGCCCCAAGATTCCAATCTCCCATTCTTTTTACCGGTGTGCCGGGCCTAACTGCGGACTTTTGAAAAGTTCGACCGACCGCTGGTGGCTGATGTGGACTTCGTATGGTGCGTTCAATCGGCCCGTGCTGTATTTGTGTCCGTGGGATGAAGAAATCGCCGCGCAGGAGGGTACTCTGCATGTCTGCGGCGAACTTTGTGCGCAGAAATTGCAATCTCAGTACATGGGGAATGTAAGACAGAACGACCTCAAACGCGCGGCGCGGTAAGGTTCAATATCGATGGGACACGACTAACTTTCTTCGTCTATATCGCATCGTACTTGCATCGAGAGCTGCGGTCGGATGTTGTTTCAAAGAGGTTTTATATGCGAGTTATCTTAGCGTTATTGTGTCTAGCCAGTTTCGCTCCAGCCCAATCCAGCCCGGCAACCAGCCCCGCGACCGTTCCCGCGGTCAAGCCTGACACCACTGCCGCCCCCGCAACCATTCCCGCAGTCAAGCCTGCCTCGCCGGGCGCGGCCAGTGAGCTCATGATCCCTTCCGGTACCAAGGTCCCGATCGAACTGAAACACGCAGTCTCAAGCAAAGGAACACACGAAGGCGATGGAGTTTACGCGGAGACCACATTCCCAGTCGTCGGCCCCACGGGCAGAGTTTTAATTCCTGCAGGCACGTATGTGCAGGGCACGATCAGCCACATCCAGCGCGGCGGGCATATCAAAGGGCGCGCCGAAGTTCTCATGCATTTCTCGACCTTGATCTATCCCAGCGGATACACCGTGTTTCTGCCGGGCGCGGTCGAAAATGCTCCGGGAGTCGATAAAACTTCTGTGAAAGATGACGAAGGCACGATCCGCTCCGACAGCCAGACCGGAGAAAAAGTTGGGACGGTTGCGACGACGGCCGGAACCGGAGCAGCTGTCGGCGGGATCACGAACGGCGCGCGAGGCGCGCTAATCGGCGGTGGAATAGGTGGCGCGATCGGAAGCGCGATCGCTTTCTTAGGTCGCGGCAACGACGTCAAGCTGGATGCCGGCACCACCCTGGAGATCGTAATCCAGCGCGACGTTCCGCTCGACCCCACTCGCGTGCCTACAACCACGAGAGCTGCTTCGACCACCCCTTAAGACAAATTCCTGCCGACGCAGACTGCCGGTCGCTCACTTCAAAGTAAACATCGCGTTGACATGCGCTGTCACCGAAGATGTCTGCGGGCTGAACCCCTCGGTCGGCGCAGGCGCCGCTGCCATCGCTGACATTTTCATCATAGGCTGGATCGGCGTAGGCCGGACATTCTCAAACGTATCCACCGAGGCATAGGACAGCTCACCCAAAGTGCGTCCTCCGGCGCGAGCTACGGCCTCCGCCGACTCACGCGCGCGGCGATAGGCATCCTCCACGGCCTTGGTTTTGGCCGCATCGATATTGTCGAGCACATAGCTGATCGACTGATCGCTGGTAATGTCGCTGTCAGACAGTTGCTGCACGATGGGAGCGATCTTCGTAAAATCCTTCAGCTTCAACGACACATTCACGTTGACCCGGTATGCAACCAGTTTGCGTTTGGCGTCTTTGTAGTCGTAGACCGGCTCGATGGAGAAGTATCCCAGTTGAGCCGCCGCGGGCTCGATGCCGTTCGAGCGCAAGATATCCCGTACCTGCTCGGACTGCTTTGATGCACGATCGTAAGCCGCACGCGAGTTGTTGTCTTGCGCCGAAATATTGAATTGCACTAAGGCCGTATCCGGATTCGCCTCGAATTTTCCCTCGGCGCCGACGAAGATGCTATTGGGCGGTGCCGTGATTGTAGGATGATCTTGTCCGTGAGCCAATGCGCCGGAGAAAAGTAAGAGTGTGAGCAAAGCTACCGCGGATTTCACAATAAGCCTCCCCAATAACTGCAAACAAAGTTATACGCCTCAGCCTCAATGAATAGAAGAACGCAAGGGTCGGAATAACTTGCGAAGACGAAGGGGCAGCTTAAGAAGTTTTAGCGGCGGAATAGGCGAAGCGGTTGATTTGTCCGTCGATATCTTTGCGCAGGTCGGCCCAGATGTTCTCCGGCATGGATAGAAAAGCGGTCACGACCTCGGGATCGAACTGGCGCCCCGACCACTTTTCAATTTCCGTCCGCGCCTCGGCAATAGATCGCTTCGCACGATAGGGTCGATCCGATGTGATTGCGTCCAGCGTGTCCGCAACCGCGAAAATGCGCGCTCCCAGCGGAATTTCCTCGCCCTTCAGTCCGCGCGGATAACCGGTGCCATCGAAAAACTCCTGATGCGAATAAACAATCTTGGCGGCGTCAGCAAGGAAGGGAATTTTCTTGATCATCTGATAGCCGCGATACGGATGCTCCCGCATCTCCGTGACTTCCTCTGGATTCAACGGCCCAGGCTTACGCAGAATCTTGTCGGGGATCGCCATTTTCCCAATGTCATGCAGAAAAGCTCCGCGCGCGATCATTGCAATCTGATCCCTCGGTAGTCCCATGGCGCGCGCAATCGCGATAGTGAACGCGGTAACCCGTTTGGAATGGCCTTCGGTCTCCGCATCTTTCAGATCCAAGGCATCGCCCAAGGCCTCAAGTGTGATGTCGTAGGAGCGCTCCAGATTAGTCATCGCCTTCTGCAACTGCTCCGTCCGCGCCTCGACCATACTCTCGAGTTCGGTCTGGTACCTGCGATTCGCCATCTTCAAGCGGCGATTCTCCAACGCCCGGCGTACCGTCGCCAGCAGTTGTTCGCGTTCAAAGGGCTTCAGCAGATAATCGTAGGCGCCATTGCGAATGGCCGCCAGAGCAACCGAAATGTCATGCACCGCGGTCACCATGACCACAGGCATATCCGGATAGCCTTCCTTGGTGCGTTCGAGCAGGCCAATCCCATCCAGGTCGGCCATCATAAGATCGGAGAGCATGAGCTCGAATTCTTCGCCGGCGTCGAGCAGGGCCAACGCCTTCAGCCCGGAAGAAGCCTGACGAGTCTTATAGTTGGCCGCAGCCAACATGGAGCAAACAATCTCGCGGATAGCGTCTTCGTCGTCGACAACCAGGATGCGCTCGGCGGGCATGACACCTCCAGTGTACCGCGAATCGTCCCCGAATTCGGAGTTCCACGATTAGGAGTTGCTGATTTCAAAGTTCCGAAAGTAATCGTCCTTTAGGGGAAAGCCCGCCGCCCGGCCCTATTGCCATGTTATTAAGAAAGGTGCGCTTGGCCTCCTTATCGCAATGAATAGTTCTGCCCTATTTGCCTCGTACGCGTTCTTGGATATCCCGCTCCCGAGGTTTGTGGCGGCGGAATCGGCCGCGCTGGTAACCCTGGCCGCCGGCTTGCTGGTCTTCCGTACCTTCCGCGAACGCTACCTGCTTATCTGGATCCTGGGCTGGCTGGCTTATTTCGTCTCCGACTGGACGCTTCATCACCCCGGCGTCGGTTCAAACTCACGTTATGTGATAGCCGTTTCCCAGTCCCAGTTTGTGCTGGCTCTGTGTTTGTTTTCCGCCGCAGTCTTTGTTTATAGCCATGCCCCGAAAATACTGGTGCCGCTGCTGGCGTTTTGCATCGCGGTCATCGCCTTTGCGGCAGTGCGCGCCCTGTTGTGGCCGGATTCGTTCGCTCTCCGTCTCGTGCTCGAAGTTTCCTATCGCATCGTCACACTGGGAGCGGTCCTGCAATTGATCCGTTTCCGCTGGGCACGGTGGGAAATCGGTCCCTGGATGCTGAGCGCCAGTTTGTTGACAGTTCACCTCGACTGGGCTCCGCTGGACGCACACTTGCCCCCCGGATTCAACTTGGCCGTGGATTTGCTCCTCGGCCTGAGCATGTTGCTCATGGTGTTCGACGACTCCAGGATGCGCACCCGACGCCTCGGCGTCCTCAATGCCTTGACCACCACCATCTCCCGGTCACAGCAGCACAAGCCCATGACCGAAGCGGCACTGGGCGAATTGAAAACGCTGATGGGGGCAAAAGCCGCCTGGTTTCGCCTGCTCGAAGGTGACAAATTGGTGCTGACGACCCAGATCGGCCTTTCGCAGGACTACGTGCGGGATCGCGCCTCCATTCCCATCGATGAATCCCTAAAGGGCATGATTGCCCAAAGCGTGCCCATGGTGATTGAAACCGCGAGCGCGGCCGACAGCACCCGCCCACACCTGAAGCGCGAGCGCTTTCATCATGTGGTTACGCTGCCGGTGCTCGGAAAAAAGTCGGTGATCGGAACCTTATCCCTGGGCAGCCGTCACCGCTTCTCCTACACTCCCGACGATATGGAGTTCCTGGTCACCAGCGCTCATCAATTGGGATTGGCGGTCGAGAACCTCCGACTGGTCGAGCAGATTCTGCGCTCCCATCGCCAGTGGGCGAATACCTTCGATTCCATTCAGGATCTGGTTTTGGTGCACGACGCTGAATTCGTAGTCATGAAAGCGAACATGGCATTGCTGCAACGTCTGGGGCAAGCGCCGGCGGATGTGATTGGTCAACCTTGCGAATTCGTGCTTCCGCGCAACTTGCAGTGGAATGGATGCCCCTATTGCGTCGCCGCCGAAGAAGGCATTCAAGAAGCTCAGGACCCGTGCTTCGGTGGCAATTGCATGATTTCCACTTCCTCCTACAGCGAGCACGGAAGCCAGCAGAAGGGCACCATCCACGTAGTCCACGACACCACCGACCGGCACGACGCCGAAGAAAAATACCGGCAGATTTTCGAGCAAGCCCAGGAAGGCGTCTTCGTGGCCACGCCCGGCGGCAAACTGCTCGATTGCAACGACGCTTTCGTGCGCATGTTGGGCTACGACTCTCGAGCCGAACTCATGGCCATGGATCTGGACACCGAACTCTGCGCCTCCGCCGAGCAGTCAGATGCCTTTCATCGCGAGATCGAATCCCACAACTACGTTCGAAACTTTGAGATGGATCTCCGCCGAAAAGATGGCGCACTGGTGACCGTACTCGAGAGCAGTTTCGCCACCCGCAACGACGCCGGCAAAATTGAGCGCTATCAGGGCTTCCTGCTCGATATCACTGAGAAGAAGCGAGCGGAAGATGAAATCCGAAAGCGCAATCGCGAGCTGAACGCACTTAACGCGATGGCCGTAATCGCGACCCAGTCCTTCGATCTGGACGAGATCCTGAACCTGACCTTGCGCCAGGTCATCTCACTCCTCGGCGCGGAGACTGGATCGATCTATCTTGGAGATGCCGACCAGACCACATTCCGCCGCCGCGCCGGTTGGGGCCAGCGCAGCGCCGACCGTGCCCGTTTGTCCGAGATCCAGTTTCAAGAGGGCTTCGGCGATCTGGTTATGCGCTCTCGTACCGAGGTGCTCACCCCGGAATATGTGCCACATCTTCCGCTGGTCGTCGCCGAATTCATTCGCGCCGACGGGTTAAGTTCGTGGATCTGGGTGCTGCTCTGGAGCAAAGACAATCCGATTGGCATGATGGGAATCAGCAGCCGCGAAAACCGCGTTTACAGCAGCAACGACGAAAACCTTTTAGTCGCCATTGGCCGCCAGTTGGCGACGACCATCGAAAAGGTTCGCCTCTACGAAGAGACTTGCCGCGCCTACGAAGACCTGCGTAAGACTCAGGAGCAGTTGCTGCAGAGTGAAAAGATGTCCGCTGTGGGACAGTTGATTGCAGGCGTAGCCCATGAACTCAACAACCCCCTGACCGCGATTCTGGGCTACGCCCAGCTTCTTGAAAGCGAAGGACTGAGCGAGCGCCCCGCCGATTTCGTAAGCAAACTTTTCAAGCAGGCGCAGCGCACCCATCGTGTGGTGCAAAGCCTTTTATCGTTCGCCCGCCAGCGCAAGCCGCAGAAAGAACATGTAGACATCTGCAAAGTGCTCGATGAAACCCTCGCGCTGCGCGACTACGATCTGCGCGTCAATGAGATTGTGCTGCAGCGTGAATTCGAGGCCAACGCTCCCGCAGTCACCGCAGACCCCCACCAACTGGAGCAAGTTTTTCTCAACATCATCAATAACGCCGTCGACGCCATGCTCGAAGCCGGACGCGGCGGCACTTTAAAGGTTCGCGTTTACAGCAAAGATGGAAATGTCCACACTGAATTTCACGATTCCGGTCCCGGCATCAAGGAGCCGCATCGCATCTTCGATCCGTTCTACACCACCAAGGGTGTTGGCAAAGGCACCGGCCTCGGCTTGAGCATCTGTTACGGCATCATTCAAGAACATGGCGGACAAATCCAGGCGCTGAACGGACCAAACGGCGGCGGCGTCATCGAAGTGGTCTTGCCATCCGCCGGAGAAAGCGTAGCTCCGGAGAAGCCAGCGCCAACCCCGCGTCGCGAAGCCACGCTTGCCGGACGCATCCTTCTAATCGAGAACGAAGAAGCTGTGCTCGAGTTTGAGCGCGACGTACTCTCCGGCGCAGGAGCCGAAGTGGCCACCTCCACAAATGTCGAGGAGATGAAATCCCTATTGCCCAAGCAGTCCTTCGACGCCGTGATCATCGATGGAAAAGTGCAGGGCAGCGGAAGCGCCCAAGAAGTTTATAGCTGGCTCGCAGAAAACTGCCCCGGCATGGAGAAACATCTGTTGTTCACATTCTCTACGGTAGCCGAACCGGAAGTGCGCAGCTTCCTGCAAGAGAAAAACGTACCCTGCCTGGTAAAACCCTTTGAAGTCTCCGACCTGATCACCCACGCCCGCCGCCTAATGCAAAAAGCCCAAGCCGCCAGCGCCAGCTAGAGAATGTCCATGTGGAGCGGACACTCCTGTCCGCTGCCGTTGACCCTGAACCGTGTGGAGAGGACCCGCGGTTTGGCCCAGCCTTTTCTTCTGACTGAACAACAAAGTCGAGGGGTGCCCCACTCTTTCCGCGTTCTGTGCGGAAAGGTTGGGAGGCAAAGACTCCCAAGTGAAGACCACCGCGCAAGCAGCTCGTCTTCGTCCGGACTCTCGCGTCCACGTTAACTCTCAAGGGTGCCCCGTCCAAGCTCGCTTGGGCGGGGATTTCTCTCGACGGAACCTGGGCAAGATTCCCGCGAACTCGGGATTACGGCGTAATTTCAAAGGCAGTGCCGCAACCGTCGCCGCCGCAGGCCGTCCCGGAAGTACCGCCCAGGCCAGTTGCGCCATACAGGTCGCCAGCGGCATCGAGGACTAGTGGCGACTGGGGGCCGAATCCATCTTTACTGTTGAAGCTCCAAATCACGGTCTCGGTCCATTCCGGCGTTAACTCGAACACTGTGCCGCAGCCGACAAAGCCCTCCAGTTGGCATGCTCCAGTACCGCCGTATTGGGTTGTGCCGTAAAGGCTCCCGGCGGGATTAAAAATCAGGCCACCGGTAGGATACTGCCCGTCCTTGCCGTTGTTCTGGAAGTTATAAAGGATGGTCTCTTCTCCGGCAGGTGTCAGCTTAAAAACAACCCCACATCCACTGATTTCTCCCTCGACGACGCATGTTCCGCTACCGCCTAACGACGTGACGCCATAGAGATTGCCATCGCCATCGAAGATCAGGCCACCGGGGCCGGAGCCGTCATCGCTGCCGTCGCGGTAAAAGCTGTGCAGAATCTTCTCCGTCCAGCTCCCCGTCTGGTGCGTTAATTTGAACACCGTCCCATAACTGGATGTACCGCCCCCGTCCAACGTCGTACTGTAAAGGTTACCGGCGGCATCGAAGATGAGGGCTGCGGAGGGATGGTCTCCGTCCCCGCTGGCGGGGCGGAAGCTATGTAGAATATCTTCCGTCCAGGCTCCCTTCTTGGGCGTCAATTCGAACACCGATCCGTAGCTGCCCTTGCCGCCCCCGTCCGATGTGGTGCCGTAGAGATTGCCGCCAGCATCGAAAATCAGAGCCGCCCTGGGATAGTACCCATCCTTACCGTTGTCGTTGAAGTTATGGACAATCTTCTCCGTCCAGCCGCTTCCCGCTTTTGGCATCAGCTCGAACACCGTACCCAAGTCGTACGCACCGCCATACACCGTTGTCCCGTAAAGATTGCCAGCGGCATCCAGGATCAGGTTGGCGCTGGGATAATATCCATCCCTACCATTGCCGTTGAAGTTATGGAGAATCTTCTCCGTCCAGCCGCCTCCCGCTTTTGGCATCAGCTCGAACACCGTACCGTAGGCATGGGCGCCACCGTATTGTGTCGTGCCGTAGATGTTACCGGCGGAATCAAAGATCACGCTGGCGGGATAATACCCGTCCTCACCATTGTTCTTGAAATTATGCGGCACTTTTTCCTGAGAAGTCGCCCACGCATTCGTCAAGAGCAGCGTCGCGGCGAAAACTGTCACGAACAGAACAAGCGGTCGCCTGTTCAGCATAGTGGTCCTCCGCGACTAGCTTAAAGATTTAGCCGCCGAACTCAATCATAGTCTACCGAATCTGAACCGCCCGCAAAAAGACCCGCGCGACCGGCGCAACACAATAAAGACAAGTACACCGGCCCATGACTCTCTCGCCGCCCATTTCGGGAACGCCACCCGCTTTTTCTCCGCAATTCCCTTGACTTCACCCCAGCTATAAACGATAAACAATATATAGCTCATCCCCCGAAATGCCCTCCCCCAACCTTAACCCGTTTCTTTCCAATATTTTCCCCGTAACTCCTTTGAACTCAAAGATTTCAACCCTAGTCCCCCGCTATCGGTAATAATATAGTTGACTTACCCAAATAGGTTTGCTAAGGTGAGCACATGAGCAAGCCAAAGACACTGCAAGAAGCTATTCAGCACTTCTCAAACGAGCAGGTCTGCATTGACGCGGTAGCCGCTATGCGCTGGCCCAACGGTGCCGAATGTCCCGCCTGTCTCGCAAAGAAGCCGTACTATCTCAAGACTCAAAAGCGTTGGAAGTGCCGCGATTGTCGCCGCCAGTTCTCGGTCAAGTTAGGGACAATCTTCGAAGACTCGCCTATCCCTTTACAGAAGTGGATGCCTGCTATGTGGCTGCTGGCGAATTGCAAGAATGGTGTCAGCAGCCACGAAATAGGCCGCGCTCTGGGGATTACCCAGAAGTCCGCATGGTTCGTGTTGCATCGACTGAGACTCGCAATGAAGGGGTATGACCTTGGCACCAAGCTAGGCGGGAAAGATGGCGGAGCGGTTGAAGTGGATGAGGCATTCATTGGCGGGAAGATTCAGAACATGCACCGCGAGAAACGCGCACGCTATGCCAGCGTTACAGGACACGTGGGCGGAGCAACTGGCAAGACTGCGGTTTTGGGAATGCTAGATCGCCAATCCCGCACAGTCAGAGCAAAGGTTGTGCCGAACGTGAAGCGCGACACACTGCAAGCGGAGATTCTTAACGGCGTGAAATATGGTTCCGCTGTGTACACAGACAACGCGGTTGCTTACGACAAACTGAAATTGCGATACGTCCATGACGTTGTAGACCACGCTGAAACCTATGTTCGCGGCCAAGTTCACACCAATGGCCTAGAGAACTTCTGGAGTCTATTCAAGCGGCACGTTCGCGGTACATACGTTGCCGTCGAACCGTTCCACTTAGATCGTTACTTGGATGAGCAGGTCTTCCGGTTTAACAATCGCATGAAGCCGATGGACGATTACGCTCGATTCGAGAAAGTTCTGTCACAGGTCGCACACAAGCGGCTTACCTACGCAGAACTGACAGGCAAGACGGAAGAAGCCAAGACTACGACGCCTGAGAACTTTTAATCCCCGTCGTTTGAAGCGTGGTACTAAGCCAAAGGAGAACTAAACCGCATGATTAACGAGGATGTTTTGCTTTCGGCGCTAGTTTCGGCTTTCGAGAGGATAAAGACACTCGATTCCGCTCAATCAACCTTGCTAAATGAAATTGTAGCCCTGCGCGAGACGATGAAAGAGCTGGGCGACTACCGTTTCGCGGCTTGCTTCCATAAGCATCAGCTTTCGGAGATGGCAAAAGGCGTCGTAGCTGAGTCTCGCGGAGCCGGATTAAACGACGTGTCAATTGAGTTAATAAGAGAGCACTTGCTCTCGAAGTGAGATGATCTTGCATTCCACACACTCCAAGCGTATCTTGAAATTGTCGAACCAAGATTTTGAGGCTCTCAGTTTCCCGCTGAGGGCTTTTCTTATTTTATCCAGCCTTAGCCGCGTGGTTTTGGTCCGCGTTTTGGCTTGTTGGCACGTTCATCCTGGTATTGCTTTTCACGCTCCGCAAGTTCGGTTTTCGAGACCGTGAGAACATGCCGCAATCCGCCTTGGAATTGCTTGTACTTTTGCGCTGGCGTCGTATCGGAGTCGAGTTTAGATTTCATGCGCTCATCATAACAATTCGGAAAGAAGCGCGTATGAATGTTTGTATTCAAAAGCCCATCATCTCGGACCAATACTTAGCCTCTGCGATGCCGCAGAGTGAAACAAGGTGCAAGAACATGTCTTCGCAAGGGAGAGGCTCCGACATATCGCTGCAAGACTCAATCGACTTACTACACAAACTAATGACTGAGGAAACGAAGGTGGTTGCGATTTTGCACGTGGCTCCCCGCCTTGGAGCCACAGTTTTCGGAACGGTTAAATTCGCGCCCGATGGAACATTTTGGGTAAAAGATTTAGGCGGAATTCCGCATGTAATCGTTTTCGATCCACACTTGGCCGAACGACGTACATACGGAGATAGCCGAACAATGTCCCCAATTCCGAAGGATTTTACTCCCGCATTGCCTCGCGTTTTTGATTCTGCTTTGTGCTTCACTTTTCCCGGAGAGGGCAGTTTGTGTTTATTTGCAGCACCGGAAGAGTCTTGACGAGTCATCGCGCTCACCTATAAGGTTTGGATTATAGGTCAACGCTGACTACGATCTCACGGCCCGGATGCCAGTCCGGGCTTTTCTATTTCGTCACTATAATCGCTGGCTTGATTCCTTTCGCCCGACAAAGATCGACAAGTGTTTCGATTGTCGGCTCGATATTAAGATACGGAATTGCAGTTACTAAAATGGAAAGTGCTGTATCGGGAACATAGCGGCCGGTGTTTTCTTTCTTGCGGTAGTGGAATTGCTCCCATGCGTAATGATCCGCCGCTTGGAGTCCAGCGTAATCTTCTTTCTTCCTGTAAATTGGCGATGGCAGACTCTCGGCTCTCATCAACTGGGTAAATTTATCTTGCTCAAGATCGCCTTCCTCAAAAATACACTCCACCGATTCACCTACACCAAATTCTGTTTCCCATTTGTGAACCTTGGTGATGCACATGCGGGCGGCGAGGGCGTATGGCGGTATCTCTTCTCGTAAAGACGGAAATGCTGAATTGACTTCGTTATAAAGCTTCATTGGCACCATGCACGTGACTCCGCAATTCACCACGGTCGCTTGAAGGACGGACAATTTGCGAAAAAAGTTGTCGGCTCTCGCTTGGTCTTTGGCTATTTCAACGTAGTCTCGTCGTGCCTTACGCTGTGCACCATATCTATCAGGATTTCTTCTAGCATCTACAAAATCTGACATGTGAAACGGGAGGTTAACGCCATATTCCCTATGAATTTCCTTCCACTGGGATTCAAATATCTTCCACTGAAGGGAACTAGCGATATATCCGCCCATAACCAAAAAGGGCTGATCGGGAGTACCGGAGGCGTCGAAGTATGCGCTAAATAAAGCCATTAATCTTCCTTCAGGATTCGGCCTGTTAACAAATAGGGCCGCTGCCAATCGGTCGATAGCACTATCCCCCGACGCAAAAAAGCGGAACCACTCAATGAGTTCACCGTAATTCTCTGAATTCAATAATGTTTACGTCCATTTCTGTTAGCGTACAACGATTAGTTAGGGTTAGTCAACTATATCATTGCCCCGCTATCCCGCTGATTGCAATAGATCAGAGGGGGAGGGGGTGGAGAATTTTTATGTCGCTTTATCCCGATAACATTCCGCGTTGCGAACACCTCAAAATCAACGGCACTCAGTGCGGATCGCCCGCCCTGCGACGCAACCACTTTTGCTACTTCCATAAACGCTGGCAAGAAACCCGCATCGTCCTCAACGCCAACCGCGCTCGCCGCAGCCGCGCCGTCCTCGAATTGCCCGTGCTCGAGGACGCTGACTCCATCCAGGTCTCGCTCATGCAAGTCATGCGCCTGATCCTCACCGGACAAATGGATACGAAAACCGCTGGCTTGCTGCTGTACGCCTTGCAGACTGCATCTTCAAATCTCAGCCGAATCAACTTCGAGCCCGTCATAAGGACACACGTGATTATCGATCCCCGAACCGTGAACCAAACCCCGCTCGACGAGGATCCATGGGAGCCGGAAGATTTCGAAGAAGAAGACGAAGCCGACGATCAAGAAGAAGCCAGCGAGCAAGTCGAAGCCAACTTCCAGGATGTCGGCATAGATACAGAATGGTCAGCCGAAGAGCCGAAGCAAATCATTCCGAAGATTCACGCCGTAGCAAACGCCCCTCGGCGGCAACGGGTTGCCGCTAAATCGCTCCCGCAAACAGTTCGTACGACTAAAGTCCCTCGCGCAATGCGCGGACAAATTCACGCAGCGCAGTCTCGTTTCGCCGGTACCATCTCCACTGGCCGACTTTCTTTGCCTCCACCAATCCCGCGTTCTTCAGAATAGACATGTGATGCGAGATCGTAGGCTGCGAAAGGTGAACCCGCGGCTCGATATCCGAAGCGCACAGTCCCTCATCCTTGCCGATGGAACAAGCTCCGCGTTCCTTTAGGGCCTGCAGAATCCGCCGCCGCGCAGGGTCGGCAATGGCGTGCAACATACGATTCAGCGCTTGCTCGGAATCAGCCATGGAAGATAGTAATAGAATCGCATCGATGGTTGTCAATGTACGGATTCGGAATAGGGGCTCAGTTGGTGGTCATCCAGCAAGTGTTCTTTGCGCAGCGAAGGATCTGGGCGAGCCGCGCAATGCGTCGCGCACTTCGCGACGCAATAATCACGCGTTTGGCTCGCTTCCTTATCAGAACTGAGGCACTAGCAAAATCGGCGGACGGGCAGGACGCTCGTCTCCCATCGAGTTAAGAGTTAAAGAGATTGTCAGCCGTTACTTTTTCAGAATCGGATTGTATCCATCGCCAACCAATTTGCCACGCGCGAGTTCGGCATCCTTGATATCCGGATAAGGACCAACCTGCACATGGATGAGCTTGTCGGTAGGCGCATTGGTCGAGAAGGCGGGATATTGTTTCTTCTTGAGCGCGTCGACCAGAGCTTCAGCGTCCTCCGCTTTGGTGACGGCGGCCACTTGTAAGAAGTAGCTGTTCAATGACGGCGGAGCAGCAGGGTCAGCAGCTGCGGCAACAGGCGGAGTCGCGGCAGCGGTCTCTGCTGTGTCCTTTGCGGTTGGACTGTTTCCGTCCTTGCTCTCAACCGCTTTGTAGAAGGTCATATCCGCGGGCGGAGTCGCGCTAGTGGTCTTGACCGCGGAAGGACGCAGACTGGGATTCGCAGCTGGAGTTGCGGCGGGGAGGTCGGGAGATGCAATCCTGACGGAACTTCTCCCCAATGAAAAACCCATGCCGAAGAAAACTGCACAAAGTGCGACCAGTCCGAAAAACAGGCCAAGCATTTTGCCTGTGCCCAGGGTGATCTCAGTGTCTTGAGATGTAGTTGTCGCCATTTCAACCTCGCGGTGTTTGTTGCCGAACGGTTAGCTCTTCGCAGCGTCCGGCGAAGCGCTTCCGTCGGGTCTTGCTAAAAGCTTTTGCATGCCGGAAAAGAAATCCACGGGGACCGGAAAGACCACCGTGGTGTTCTTCTCCACTCCGATTTCAGTCAAGGTTTGGAGATAACGCAATTGCACGCTCACGGGTTCGGTAGCCAGCAAATGGGCAGCATCCACCAGTCGCTGCGCGGCGGAAAACTCGCCTTCCGCGTGAATGATCTTGGAACGCTTCTCACGTTCGGCCTCGGCCTGCTTGGCCATGGCTCGCAGCATGGACTCGGGCATGTCCACCTGTTTGACTTCGACATTGGCCACTTTCACGCCCCAGGGCGCGGTATGGGTATCGAGAATGCTTTGCAGCCGCAAATTGATTTTGTCGCGATGGGCGAGGAGTTCGTCGAGTTCCTGTTCGCCGAGAACGGAACGCAGCGTGGTCTGGGCGAACTGCGAGGTCTGATAGACGTAGTTCGAAACTTCTACGACAGCTTTTCGCGGTTCGATCACGCGAAGAAAGATCACGGCGTTGACTTTCAGGGTAACGTTGTCGCGCGTGATGATGTCTTGTGGAGGAACTTCCAAGGCCTCCTGACGCAGCGAGATGCGCACCATGCGATCCAGCGGAGCGAATACGAAGATGAGGCCTGGACCCTTGGCTTCTGGAAGCAGACGGCCCAAACGAAAGATCACTCCGCGTTCGTATTCCGCGAGGATCTTTATCGAACTCAACATGTACAAACCGAGGACGATGATTACGATCGTCGTGAAACCAAACCCAAGCTCCATGAGGATTGCCTCTGAGGCGGATTGTATCGCAATTGAGCGGGCCGAGCAGTGATTTCAGAAGGTCACGGGGTTGTCGGGAAAGATGCGGCGCTATGCCGCCTCAATTAATCAATTTGGTGGCGTCAGATTTGCGCGGGTGTAGCGGTTTCAGAAATCAACGAGGAAACCATATGGCATCAATCAATGGCTTGGTTGTGCAGAGGGATAGGCACAAGGCCCAATGCCTGCTCTTATGTGCGATAGCGATGGTTGCCTTGAGTGTACCCTCGTACGGCCAACTTGAGGGCCAGCCGCTTGTGGTAAACAGCGGCGGAACTTCGAGTTCGAGTCCGATAGTTGTCGACGCTTCTCAATGGACCACTAGCGGTGACCTATGTGCTCAGATCGCCGCCGCGAGGGCATCCTCTTCTTGCTTGACTACGCAGGCCTGTACTATCGTCGCGCCGTTCGTGAGCGAACCGTATTACTGCAGCGCTTCGCCCTTCGCCGGATGGAGTGAGGGTCTGACTCCCATTGCTGAAGCACTTTCAAAGCCTTAGCCTCGGCAAGTTGATGGAAGTTGACCGGCGACACCGAGATACCATCGCTGGTGTAGTCAAACTTCAGCCTATAAGTAGTGGAGTCGCAATCATGAATGTTGATGCATTTCGATTAGGCCCAAAGTGGACGCGTTTGTTTTGAACTGGTTTCAGAGTGAGCCATTTCGCAAATCAGATTTTTGGGCAGATCGTAATGGGAACTGTCGCATCGGATCATCATTGGCAATCAAGCTCTGCGAAACCTCGGACACGTGGCGCAGATTAGTGGCCCCGGTAGCGGAGCATGTTGCGCAACAGCTTTCGTCCTCGATGTCGAAACTGCATCAACTCCCGTCCCGCGACGGATCGCCACTCGTCTCACTCAAAGTCGAAAGCGTGCTGTAAAAGGAAGTGAAGTTCCATCGGTCAAGGCTCCGAAGCCTGAGAGGGTTTGCCGTGGGTGCGGCAAAACGCTTCAAGGTGATTCCATGAATTGCGCCCAATGTGACGTTGACATTGCAACCAAGCGCCTACTGGAAGTCGCGAGGGGTGGTCGTGTTGCTGGACATACTCCTGAAGCGATTGCCAAGGAAGCGGCAACCCATCGTCGCCACGCGCAAGCGCGGGCCGCTTGGAATCCCACAGAGCAACCGTCATGGCTCACCAACCAGGTGTTTTCACAGAGAATTCAACCAGCGCTCACGCGAGCCTCGGCTACGGCCATCGCAAAGAGGATTGGCGTATCGCGCTGGTACGCCCGTCGGATTCGCGAGGGATACCGTCCTCATCCACGGCATTGGCAGGCGCTAGCGCAACTGGTTGGTATCAAAGGCACGGTTTTGCCTTAAACGGCTAATTACACGTACGGCGCTGTAACCAACCCCATTGGTAAGTACAAAGGACGGAACCTACGTGCGTGGATACTTCCGCATCGCACTTATGGACACCCAGCAAGAGATGCAGAGACTCTCTGAGCTACGGCTTTACGGCGTGAGCTCGTAAACCACGCCGCAGCCCTGGGGTTCATCGGCGGGACAGGACGGCTTGTCTCCGCCGTACATAGTTGTGCCGTACAGGTTTCCTTCCTGGTCGAAAATAAGGGGAGACGCAGGGTCGCTGCCGGAAGCGCCTTCGTACTTGAACGCCTTCAATATTTTCTCGCTCCAGTCCCCGTTTGCGCCCCGAGTCAGCTCGAAGACATCACCGCTGTCAGTTCCGGTAGTTCCGTACAAATGATCCTGTGTCGCGTCAAAGAGCAGGCCAGCCGTAGGGTAACCGCCAACTTGGTACAGCACCTTCTCGGTCCACTGTCCGCCATTATCAGGCGTGAGTTCAAAGACATCGCCGCCAATGCTAGGGCCGTAGGTGGTTCCGTATACATTTCCGGCGGCGTCGAGAATCACCCCGCCTTGTGGATTGCGCGCGGTGCCAGTTGGCTGAAAGTCGAACAGCATGGTTTCAGTCCAAGTGCCGTCTGTGTTAGGCGTCAGTTCGAAGACCGTGCCGCAACCGTCTCCACAACCATCGAAGAGAACGCCGCCCTCGAACGTAGTTCCATACAGATTACCGGCGCTGTCAAAGATCAAGCCAGACATGGGTAAGGCCCCATTGCTGCCATTGAATTCGAGCAGGATCTTTTCGGTCCATTTCCCGTTGGCATTCGGCGAAAGCTCGAAAACGCAGCCATGCCCGCGCCCACAACCCGCGGAGGCCGTGCCGTATAGGTTGCCAGCGGCGTCAAGAACGAGGTCGCCGTAGGGCTGGGCCCCGTCGGTCTTGTCGAAGTTAAACAGCACCTTCTCCGTCCACTTACCATTTGCACCAGGCATCAGTTCAAAAACATTTCCAAATTCATGCTGGGAAGTCCCCGCTTCCACGGTCGTACCGTAGAGATTGCCAGCTTCGTCAAAAACCAAGCCGGCATAGGGTCCCCTCCCGTCTGTCCCGTTGAAGCTGTAAAGCAGCTTGTAGGTCCATGTGCCGTTTGCGCCGGGCATCAACTCGAAGACGGCACCCTGATCAAAAGCACCGCCCCCAGGAGCAGTGCCGTACAAATTTCCACTATCATCGAAGATCAGACCAGCCATGGGGTTTTCCCCGTCTTTCCCATTAAAGCGATATAACACCTTCTCGGCCGCTTGCGCGGGGGCGGGCGCCAGAAGCCTAGAGACCGCAAGGCAAGTTGCGACCAGGAAAATTGTGATTTTCTCCGCTGGCACCAGAGCCTCTCCGCTGAATGGCGCTGGGTCGACCGCTAATTGCAATCCATCAACTTGGCGAACCACCACCGGCTGACCGGCGGGCAAGTTTGCCGAGGAAATAGCGTCCCATAGTTCGCCGTGGACGAAGACTTTGCCTTGCGGCGACAGAGCGCTCTGCGCGAGGCCGATTTCGCCGATTAATCCTTGCACGCCAGTTACGACTTTGTTGGCGCGCGCTTTCAACGCGATGCTCATCAGGAAGACGGTGATGATTCCGAGCGGAATGCTAACAGCCAGCGCCGTCAGAAGATGAACCTGCATTTCAGGAATGGGGCCGTCGACCAGTAGCAACGCTCCAATTGTGAGCGTGGCAATCCCGCCAATGGCGAGCACTCCGTGAGTAGCAAATTTGGCCTCCAGCGCGAATAGAATGAACGCCGCGAAAATCAGAACGATTGCGGCGAAGCGGGTTGGCAACAAGTTCAGCGCGAAGATGGCGAGAAGAATGAAAACGACGCCGACGGTTCCGGGCACGACTGCGCCGGGATGGTTGAACTCGGCATAAAGGGCCAGCGCGCCGACAGCGAGCAGGATGAAGGCTACGTTTGGATCGAGAAGATAAGCAAGGATGCGCTGCTTCAGGGTCATGTCAAACAGCCGAACGCGATCGCCAACAAGATTGAGTGTGATCGTCTGGCCGTCGAAGCGCTTCACGGGTTTGCCCTGCAGTTGTTTAAATAAATCGTCTTCGCTGGGCGCGACGTAGTCGATAAGCTTTTGCGAAAGCGCTTCCTGATCGGTGAAGGACTTGGATTGGCGAACGGCGGTTTCGGCGATCTCCACATTGCGTCCGCGCTTGGAGACGACCGAGCGCAATAACGCGGCGGAATCGTTCTCGATCTTTTCTTTCATCACGTCGTCAATCTTGCCGCCGCCGAGCGACACGGGATGAGCCGCGCCGGTATTGGTTCCTGGAGCCATCGCCGCCACATCGGCGCTTTCGAGAATGAAGAATCCAGCGGAAGCGGCTCGGCTTCCGCTGGGCGTGACATAGATGATTACGGGCACGCGCGCAGCCAGGATTTTTTCGATGATGTCGCGCGTCGAATCGAGCAAACCGCCGGGAGTGTTGATCTCGATCAGCAGGGCTTGATCTTTATTCCGTTCGGCTTCGGCAATGGCGCGGCCAATGTATTCGTCGGTGATGGGGTGGATTGCGTCGTTCACCACGATCTTCAACACTTCGGCGCAAGAAGCGGTGGAAAGAACGACCAAGAGCAACCCGGTCAGAAGAGCGAGAAAAGTGCGCGAAACGAAAAGTGATTTCATCGATTGGGCAGCGGCTGCGCTTCCTGCGCAAGCTTGGCTGCAATGGCACGCTTCAGCGCCAGTGCGGCAGCATTGGAGGGCTCCAACCGTAAGGCGCGGTCAATGTTCTCCGCGGCCGCTTCAGGTCTATTGTCTCGCAAATCAAGCCGCGCTAACACTAAAAGCGGCTCGGCGAATTCACGGAATCGCAGGGCTTGCGCGGCCTCAGCGCGCGCTCCGGTCTCGTTGTTCTCGGCTTCCAGCACGCTCGCTAATCCCGCATGGGCTTGCGGGTTCGACGGATTGAGCGCCAGCGCCTCCTGGAATTCGGTTTTGGCTTCGGAAAGAAAGCCCTGGTTCAGGAATTGGTGTCCGCGATCGGAATGAAATTGGGCATGAGTGATGGGATCAGTCTTCGCCAGGCGCTGCTCCGCGACGGCTTCGATTTTCAAGGCAAGCTGGCGAAATGAGCTCTCATCGTAGTTGGCTCGGATGCGCTCGACTGGAATCTTTTGCGACGCCGACACGATCGTACGTTGGGCCGGAGTGCTGCCGTCAGGGGCGATGATGTCTAGCAGGGATCTAGCCGCGCTATCGTTTGGCCGGAGCGAAAGAGTGTCACGCAGCTGCCGCGACGCACCTGCCGAGTCGCCGGCGCGATAAAGTTCTACAGCCAAATTGAAGTGGTAGTCGGGATCGCTCGGATCGGCGTCGATTGCTTTCTGAAAATATTCGCCGGCAGTTTTCTTGTCTCCGTGAGAGCTGACAACTCCGAGGTTGTTGTAAACCTCTGCCAAGGGCAAACTGGCGGCGACGAAGCGGAATGCGGCATCAGCTCGCTGGAAATCTCCCTGGTAGTAGGCCGCGAGTCCAAGATAAAACCTCGCCTCGCGAGCGAGCGGATCGTTCTCGGGAACACGGGTCAAGGTGGATGCCGCCTGCTCATACTGTCGTTCGCGGTAATAAGCCTTGCCCAGTTGCAGCAATGCTTCCGCGTAAGTGGGATTGAGGCGAACCGATTCGCGAAAATGCTCGATCTGTTCCTGGTTCGTGGTTGCAGTCACACCTCGAACATAGTTCTCGAACGCATCCAGGCGAACCGGGGTTGCGGCGGCCACGTATGCCTGCTTGCTAACGGAAATGTTTGGATGGAGCGCATGCAGAATATCCCACGCGAGCGCAGTCTGAATATCGATGAGCTGAGTGAGCGGGCCAGACTCCTTCATCTCGGGCAGCAGGTGCGGACGCTTCATGTCCAGCAGTTGCGCGGTCGCGGTGAAAGTCCGCCCATCGAAGTGGTAAAGGCCGAGCACCACGTAGTCCACATCTAACTGTTCGGCGATGCGATAGAGAGTGGCGCGCGAAGGGTGAAGTTCGGCCGGGATGCCCACGCGGTCGTAGGCGCGGATGCGGTCTGCGCGCGGCAACACAAACAGGGTCGCGGAATTCAGGCGTGCTTGCAAGAGCTCAGGAAAAGAGTCGCTGATCCACTCGATGCCCGGAGCCTTGGATTGGTTCTCGAAGGGAACTACCAGGACGTTCTGCCCGACCGTGGCCGGCGTCTGAGCGAAGGCGGTGGCGCACAAGAGAAAGAACCAAGCTGCGCTGATAGAGACGAATTTCAAGGCAAGTCGATTATAGCGGGTGAGCCAAAAATCTCAGGATCTAAGGCAGCCTGCCGCGCTTTAGCTTTATCCCGTCAGGCAGGCTGAAAAGAAGGGTTGCGAGGGTGAGAGAAACCTCGAACCATGTCCTGTCGATGATGCCGTATCGGAAGAGCAGGAAGCAAAAAACATAAACGACGGCGGTCACAGTGTTTGGAATGGCCCACTTTTTGATGGTTCGAGCCGTGCTGTAGGCGGACGAAAGAAGAAACCACACCCAGTCGTAAAGCGTGACCGCGCAGAGCGCTAGAAAGAATCGCTGTTGCGGAAGGTATGGTTGAGCGGGGACGTCGAGAACATTGACTGCCATGAAATATAAGAGCGAGAAGTGGACAATACAGCAGGCAAAGTCGACAACATAGTTGGACTCGGGGAACTTCGACGCATGTCCCGCTTCAAGATGCACTTGCTGAAAATAGACGCTTGCCCCAATGAACAGCCGAGTTCCGATGGCGCAGAAAATGAACAGACGCAAAAGCAGAATGAGGTTGGAGTCAGACCATTGCGAGAAGTTTAGAGCAGGCAGCGCTTCCTCAAGCGCTTTGGTTAGCGCGAGCCCGCCGACGACCGTGAGGACCCAGCAAGCATCCCGGAGTGCATCTTCGGCAGACATGCAGAAAATGATAGGTCAGCGCGCAGGGAATTTCTAGTAAAAAGCGAATAAAAAGCAAAAGTAGATTTACAGGAGGTGCATTTTTTGCAGAGTACTCGTGAACAGCGGGGATTTACCTAATTCTGCAGCGACACGAAATACGCCCGGGACTGCTACTGCGATTGCCACAGCCATCAGCAATGTCGCCATCGGTAGACTCTCGAACTGAATTTATCCCGATACTGTGCCCAAGTCAAGATTTCTTAATATATAACCGCAGGTCCGTCAGTAACTTATCCGGATACTCTTTATCGATTCCTCACAGGCGCAGCGAGCTTGCTGCCATTTGCATTGTTTTCTTTGTCGTCGGCGCTTTCCTCCTGCCGCAGCTCGGTCCAGCCGGGCAAGGTTTGATCGCCCGTGATCAAGCGGGCTCCGCGCTCGTAGGTGAAGTACGACCACGCCCACTGAATCATCACCAATATTCGGTTGCGGAATCCGATGAGGAAAAAGATGTGGACGAATAGCCATGAGAGCCAGGCGAGGAATCCGGAAATGTGAATCTTGCCAAACTCGGCAATCGCGGCGGCCCGTCCGATGGTTGCCAGACTACCCTTGTCCAGGTAACGAAAATCTTGGCGTGGTTTGCGCTGCAAATCACGCGCGATATTAAGGGCTGCAGCTTTTCCTTCCTGAATCGCTGCTGGGGCCACTCCTGGAACCGGCTGGCCGTTCGCTTCTTTTAGCGAGGCCAAGTCCCCGACTACGAATACTTCGCGATGTCCGGGAATGCTCAAGTCGGCATTCACCAGAACGCGTCCCGCGCGGTCAATGGGAGCGCCGAGCTTCTTGCCCAACGCTGACGCGGCCACGCCCGCGGCCCACAAAATCACTGCGGCCGGCAGCCGGGTTTTCCCCATCAGCACGGCCGCGGGTTCGACTCCCGTGACCATCGCGGACGTATGAACTTCGACTCCCAGCTTGCGGAGTTGATCTTCCGCGCTGCGGGATAAATCTTCCGAGTAGGCAGGCAAAATTCTTGGACCACCCTCAAGCAAGATGATGCGCGCCCGCTTGGGATCGATCGACAGGAATTCGTTAGTGAAGGAGCGGTGGGCGATCTCTGACAGCGTTCCCGCCAATTCGACTCCAGTTGGACCGCCGCCGACGACGACGAAATTCAACTGCACCTGGGCTCCGCCTTCGGCTGCCTGGCGCTCGGCCAGTTCGAATGCGAGCAGTACGCGGCGGCGAATCTCGAGTGCGTCCTCAATAGTTTTCAGGCCAGGCGCCCACGGTTCCCACTCATCGTGACCGAAATAGGCGTGGCTCGCGCCCGCGGCCACGATCAGATAGTCGTAAGGGATATCGTGACCGGGTAGTTTTACGAAGCGGCGTTCCAGATCAAAATCCTGCACCTCGCCCAGTAGAACTTCGACATTTCGATGGCCTCGGACGATTCCGCGGATGGGGGCGGCAATTTCTCCGGGAGACAATCCGGCGGTTGCCACCTGATACAGCAGGGGCTGGAAGGTGTGGTGATTTCTGCGGTCGATCAAAGTAATCTGGACGGGATAACGGGCAAGGCGGAGAGCGGCGGTCAATCCGCCAAATCCGGCGCCGATAATCACGACTCGGGGTACGGGTTTGCCGTTCATTCCATCTCTTCGCGGAGCCTAGTATTTAGAATATATCTGGCGACAAAAGTTGCATCTCATGTTGTTAGATTCCCGCCATGGCCGCTGAGTCGAAAAGTTTAATTTCCGGGATTGCGACGGAGCGGCGAGACGTCTCCGCAGAATATCCGGGCCCGACGAGAACTCGCGACCGGTCGACTTGGTTTGAAATTGGCCTCGTCTTTGCACTGATCATGATCGCCGTATGGACGCCGCGAGGCGCTGTCAACCTGACCAGCAATCTTCTGGCGACAGTTTGTATTCTATGGTTCACAGTGCGCGGCCGTTATTCAGCTCGTGAGTTAGGGCTGGCGCGGCCTGATTCAGGAGCCATCGTTATTCTCGTTTCCAGCGCGTTGATGGTGGGCGCGATTGTCATTGCGGGTTGGGCGATGCATCGCCTTGGTCCTGCCCAGCCCGTGCCTTGGAAGCGGGCCTGGCAATACGCCTTCTGGGCGCTGGAACAGGAGTTTATCCTGCAATCGTTTTTCTATATTCGACTGGAATCGATCCTGGGTAGTCGGCGTGCAGTATGGTTCGCGGCGCTGCTTTTTTTGGTGGCGCATCTTCCCAGTCCGGCGCTGACTGTATTGAGCTTGGTCGGGGGTCTATTATTCTGCGAGATGTTCCGCCGCTATCGCAACATTTTTCCTTTGGGGTTGGTACATGCTGTGCTCGGACTCACCATCGCTGCGAGCCTTCCCGACAGCCTGCTTCACCATATGCGAGTCGGATTGGGCTATCTGACCTATCATCCGTAATGCCCGCACGCACGAATAAGATAAGGAATCACGCGCTGCCCGTCGAATCGGATAACATTGCCGGATAACATTGCCAGATAACATGGCCCGATTAGGCGAGCAGACGCTTTGCATTTGAAATCTCCGCAAACCGAGCTTCCATCGAAGACGTCGCAGTCCGCTGGCACCTCGCGCTGGCTTCAATTCCTGATGCCTTCGGTTTCCGATTTGCTATTTATTGCGCTGCTGTTCGGGTTGAGTTGCGGTGCGTTGGGACGCGTGTTGCTGCGAGATGGCGGTACAGGATGGCACATCCGCAACGGGCAGCTCATGCTGCAGACGCATTCGATTACGCATGTCGATCCGTTTTCGGCAACCATGAGCGGGCAGCCCTGGTATGCGTGGGAGTGGCTGTACGATGCGCTGATGGCGGCGATTCATCAGGTCTTCGGGCTCAACGGCGTGGTGTTCTACGCGGCTGCAATCATGGCGGCCACATTTGTTTTGGTGTTTCACCTGGCCATGCGTCGGGGTAGCAGCCTTCCGATTGCCCTTTTTCTGCTTGTGTTATCGATGGGATCGTCGGCTGTGCATTTCCTGGCGCGGCCCCATGTTTTGAGTTGGCTTTTCACGGTGATCTGGTTTGAGGTGCTGGATTCGGCGGCGATCAGAGTGGATCGTAATTCTGATAACTCGCACCGTGTTTTCGTACTACCCATTCTGATGCTGTTGTGGGTTAATCTGCACGGCGGATTTCTGGTGGGATTCGTCCTGTTGGTGGTGTACTTCGTTGGCGGCGTGATCCAATATTTTCGTGGTCGCGAACAACGAGAACAAATCAGGAACTGGCTGAAGCAGTTAGGACTGATCAGCCTGCTCTCGTTGGCGGCGAGTTTCGTCAATCCGTACGGGTACAAGCTGCACGTTCATATTTACGGATATCTGTCCGACCATTTTCTGATGAACCACGTCAGCGAATTTCGCTCACCCAATTTTCATGGCGTGGCTCAACAGTGTTTCGTTGCGCTATTGCTGGTAAGCATCACGGCGCTGGCGAGCGCGACGCGTAAGCTCCAGCTTGCGCAATTGTTGGTCATTATTTTTGCCGCTTACAGCGGTCTTTACGCTTCGCGCAATCTGCCGGTGTCATCAATGCTGCTGGTGTTGACGATTGCTCCGATGCTCTCGGACGCGGTCGCGAAAGCGGGCGCGGATGCGGAGCTTGCCTCTTGGTTGCGCTCTTTGCTTTCGCGCCTGCACAACTTCGGCGCGCGCATGGCGAGGGTCGAGGCGAATTTTCAGGGCCATGCTTGGATGGTGCTCGCTTTCGTCGTCGGACTGTGGGCTTGTATGCACGGCGGCAGGGTTGGGTCGACTCAATTAATTAACGCCTATTTCGATGACAAGCGCTTTCCGGTTGAAGCCGCTGAAGTCATCGCCCAGCGTGACATTCGCGAGCCGATCTTTTGTCCCGACCAGTGGGGAGGGTACTTGATCTACCGGCTCTATCCGCAAACCAAGGTCCTGGTGGATGACCGCCACGACTTATATGGCGCACAATTCTTCACCGCGTACGAAAACGTCGTCTTGGTCCAACCGGGATGGAAGAAAGTTCTGGATGAAGAGCATGCTAACTGGGTGCTGATGCAAAAGAATTCGTCGCTGGGAACGATCCTCGGGCAAACGCCGGGCTGGAAGCTGATTCACGAGGATGAGACTGCGGTGCTGTTTCAACGCGAGTGAACTCGGGACACGGAACATTGGGACCAATCGAGAGACGACACGTTCTTATCTTCGCTTATCGTAGCTGGTTGCGGAGTTCTTTGCTACGTTTCCATTGGGCCGTTCGTGTTTCACGTTCGCTGCATCGGAGGCCTTATCTAGTGTCGATGTCGAAGCCGAGAATCGCGTTTACTTCTACCGGCTGGTCGCCGCGGAATACCGGCCGGAATTTCCAGTTGTTCAATGCGGCCAGAACTTTTGAAGTCATCGGCGTGCCGCCACCATCCAGCACCTGCATGTTTTTTAGCGTCCCCGTGCGGTCGAGGATGCAGGCGATCACCAGCCGTGAAGGTTTCAAGTTGGCCGGCAGATCGGAACGCATGGGTTGCGGAGCGACCAAGTCCTCAGCGTAGGGATGAGTTGCTGACGACGGGTCCGCATACTGCATGACCGCGGTGCCCAGAACGGTGTCGATATAGATCGTGTAATTCTTGTCGCCCTTAAGCATGCCGTAGAAGTTGAACGCGCCTCCAGAACGGGCGCTGCCAACTACGGTGATGCCAGGCCCTTCATGATCCTTGCCGGCGGATGAGCGTCCGACAATGTTCGGACCGGCTCCGTCGGCGCCGAAACTTGGGAGCGTGACAATATTGCTGCCGCCATCCACGGATACGCCGGGCATCGCTGGTTTTCCCGTGGTTCCATTGCCAGCGCCGCCAGTGCCGGGATACGGAGAAATTCCGCCGCGCGCCATGGTTTCAGATCCGTGCCCAGTACCGGCTTTTGCCGCGCCCGAGCCTTCCCCGGATAGTCCGCTGCCCGGGCCCGCACCGTGGCCAATACTTGCGCCGCCGCCCGCTCCGCCTAATCCGGGCTTGTCTCCTCCAGAGGGCGACATGGCCAGCGACCCTGCGCCTGCGTTGCCCGGCACGCCGATCGTCGGTCCCGGTTGGTTCGAAACTACAATGCCGGTTCCTTTGGCGCTGCCGCCGTTGTTGCTTGGTGGCGCGGCTACCGAACCAGCGTCCATCGAACCGCCGAGGCCTGTGCCGCGATTGCCGCGACCCAATCCGGAAAGCGGCCCTCCGCCGCCGGCGGACGGAGGTGGCGGCACGACGGATGCGCCGCCGCCCAATCCTGTCATCGTCGTGCGCTGCAATGAGCCGCCGCCCACCTGCACTGGAGGCGGCACGACGTTGGCATTTCCCAGACCTGCAACCGCGCGAGTACCCATCGCAGATCCGTTCAACTGGACTGGAGGTGGAACCACGGCCGCATTGCCCATGCCGCCAAAAGTGCGATGCGCGGCCGACGTGTCTGCGATCGAAGCTGGAGGCGGCACAACCTGGTTGCGCAACTCACCCGCGCCGAATCCCGGCCCGCGAGGATTGATGTCGCGCGCAATCTGTGACGGAGGTGGCGCAATCACCGTCGGCGCCGGAAGTGTGAGCTTCGGATTTAAATTCGTAGCCTGCACGGGAGCGGATACCGGCGGCGGAATCACAGTCACGGCTTGCGAACCAGGCACGCGGATCGACGTAATGGCCCGCTGCGGCGCGCTGGGACTGGGTGGAACGATGGCGGCGTTCAGCGGAGCAGAGCGCATCTTGTCGTGCAGCGCTTCAGGTGTTGGCGGGATGACGTTGGCGTTCAACATCGGCGTCCGCTGTGCCTTGTCGTTCCGAACATCCGGAGTTGGAGCAACCACGGTGTCGTTGAGAGTGGGAGTGCGCAACGAGGATTTCAGGCCCTCGGCCGGCGCTGGTCCCGGCACCGGCTTAAACGCCAGCAGATTCGCGACCGCTGAGTTTGATTGGGGCAACTTCAGCTTGGGAGCATCCACTACTTTTTCGCGCAAAGAATCACCCCGCGCCACGCGGATTGTCTGGGTGCGGTGATGACCTTCATGACCACCCGCTCGACCCGAACGGCCAGCTTGTGCGCCGCCCGCATCTTGCGTCCGCGGCAGTTCCTCGCCGGAAAAATAGATGACGTCGTACTTGGGCATGGACGGTGGTTCGTAAGGCCGCAATCTGCCGAGGGCTCCCGTCAGCATGATCGCCAGGGCGAACAGAGCGGCTTCCACAATCCACGAGGCGAGCATTCCGCGGTAGGGAACGAGTCCGGTTCTGGCTTCTCCCGCCAGAGGTTCGGGAGAACGTCCGAGAGCAGGCCGAATGGCGGTGACGAACTCTTGCCACGGTGAAGACCACTCGACCAGAAGTTTGAGTTCGCCGTTCACGCCGTGGTCGCTCTCCTCGCCTGCCCCAATGCGATCTCAATTTCATCGCCGACGGCCGTCCCGCTGGATTGCAGAGTGTTGCCTGGCAACTCAAGAACCGAGGCTGTATGAAGGCTCACTCGCGCAATCCGCCACGGTTTCAGGTCTCGCTCCACGTGAACCACAAACTTATTCGTATCGAGATAAAGAACATCGATGGTGAACTTCATGGCCAAGGTATGCACGCCGCGGGATGGAATGATCCAGAGACCATCCCCGGCCGGGAAATTTGCCGCATCTTTCCACATAAGTCCGCACAAGCGCGACCAATGCGTGTCTGCCACGGACAAATGCGTGGACAGGTAGGCATTGCGCGTCCGGTTAAACGCATATCCGGTGGCGGGTGGTAACGACATCACTACTCCTGAATCGTAACTGCTGGATTCCGTCTAAGCTTTTTGATCCGTCGATCCTGGATCGATGGCTTTATCAGTGTCCCGCCACCGGTGCCAGCGTCCGGATCAACTCGATGATCGCCGGCCCGAGAGTGACGAAGATGATTGAGGGGAGGACAAACAAAACCAGAGGAATTACCATTTTAATGGTTGTCTTGGCAGCTTGTTCTTCAGCCCGTTGCCGGCGCTCCGTGCGCAGCGAATCCGAGTGTACCCGCAGCGCCTGGGCGATACTCGTCCCGAAGCGATCCGTCTGTATCAAGGTTCCCACGAGCGAACGAAGATCGTCAACGCCAGTGCGCTCCACCAGGTTGCGCAAAGCCTCGGCTCTGGGCTTGCCGGCACGCATCTCCAGATTCACCATGTGGAATTCATCGCTAAGCTCGGGATGAGCATGATGCAGGTCCTGGCCGACGCGCATGAGCGCCTGGTCGAGGGCCAGTCCAGCCTCGACGCAAATGACCGTAAGATCGAGGGCGTCGGGTAAGCCGAGCTTAATACGTAATTGGCGTGCCTTGATCAGCCGCTTCAGAACAAATCGCGGCAAAAAGAAGCCAAAAGCGCCAACGCTAACCAGCAAAATTGGAGAGTTGAAGCCACTGCTCGCGATGACCAGCGCGAATCCGAAGAGCGCCGCCGCCAGACGGCTGCCCACGTACACCGTCATATGTCGGGATTCGCGATAACCAGCCTGGATCAGCCAGCGCCGGGCGCGCGAGACTTCGCTCGGGGAAAGCGGTATGGCTTTGCTGAAGGGATCGAGTGCTTGTTCGATACGCTCTTTAAGTGCGGGCTTCTCGGGAGCCTTCGCCCGCTGCCATCCTAAAGCTCGCAATCGTGAGCCGAGCAGCGACGATGGTGCATAAGCCGCTGCCCCAAAGGAAAACACCACCAGAGCGATGGTCAAAAATACGATGATTGTGAGCGCTAGCGCCATCTGTCAAATTAGACCTGAATCTGAATGATCTTGCGGATCACGAAATACCCGAGCGTCTGTAACACAATGCCAGCAACCACGAGAAAGTGCCCGATCGGGTCCGCGAACAACGGCCGGATAAACGCCGGGCTCGTCAATAGCATGGTAACCACAATGACGGGAGGCAATCCCATCAGCAGCAGCATGGTTAGGCGACCCTGAGCCGTATAGACTCGCACCTGGCGCATGATCTTGAACCGTTCCCGAATCACATAAGAAAGATTATCGAGGATTTCAGCCAGATTGCCGCCGGTTTCGCGCTGCAGCATTACCGCGGTAACGAAAAACTTCACGTCCACCAACGGAACGCGCTCGGTCAGGTTCATCAAGGCGTCGCGAACTGGCAGGCCGAATTTCTGTTCTTCAAAGAGCTTCCGAAACTCGGATGCAACAGGTTCGGAGAGTTCGTTTGCGATTAACTCGAGCGCGGTCGTGAAAGCGTGGCCGGCACGGACCGCTCTGGCTAAAGTGTCGATGGCCTCCGGGAACAGCTCTTCAAACTTCTGAAATCGTTTGGTGCGGCGATACGAGGCGTAAGAGTAGGGAAGGAATCCGCCGATAACCGTGCCGACCGCAGCGAACAGCAAAGCCTGATTCGGCGGCAGAGACCGGGCCGCGAGGAATCCCGTTACACCTAATGCCACGGCGCTGACGACGCACAGCATCAGGATGTTGCCCGCCCGTATTTTCAGATTGGCCTGTTCGAGAAAGGGCTGCAGGTCGGAAATTTTTGACGAGCGGCGCAACAAGCTGTCGAGCGCTGGAATCTTGCTCAACATTTCGTCGCGCAGCAAGGCCAGCTCCTCGCTGGGCTGACGAACCGCCGATTCCTGCACCGTTGCCAAGCGTTCGCGCAACAACCGGGCCTGGGCGCTGCGCTGGTCCATTAACGAGGCCACCACGAAAACGCCCAGCGCGACAACGATGAAAACCAGTATGGCGAGCAGTGCTAGCATGAATTCCGTTCACAGGCCTTTGGGGACTGCTTAAACCTCCACTCGAGAGTCAAATAACGCCGGCCTTAAGCGGCAACCGCCGGTGGCCAGGCGATCAGCAAACCGCGGCCGGATTCCGGTGGCGCGGAATACCCCCCTCACCTTGCCGCTTTCATCGATCGCGGTGCGTTCGAACACAAAGATGTCCTGCATCGAAATCACTTCCCCTTCCATTCCGGTAACCTCGGAAACTGAAATGACTTTGCGGGTTCCGTCGGAGAGACGAGCGATTTGCACAATGGCATGAATGGCGGACGCGATCTGCTGCCGCATCGCGCGCTCGGGAAGATTGAGATTGGCCATTGAAACCATGCTCTCCAATCGGGCCAAGGCATCGCGGTGCGCATTCGCGTGAACCGTGGTTAGCGAACCCTCGTGACCGGTGTTCATGGCCTGCAGCATGTCGAAGGCTTCCTCGCCACGGACTTCGCCCACTACTATGCGGTCAGGACGCATACGCAAACTGTTAATCACCAACTGTCTTTGCCGCACCGCACCCTTGCCTTCAATGTTGGGCGGACGAGTTTCGAGACGCACAACGTGTTCTTGCTTCATCTGCAGTTCGGCTGCGTCCTCGATGGTGACGACGCGCTCGGAGTTGGGAATGTAGCCTGACAGCACGTTGAGTAACGTGGTCTTGCCGGCGCCGGTTCCACCGGAGATCAACAGATTAAGGCGGCCCTTGACCATGGCGGAGAGCAGTTCCAGCATGGGCTCGGTCAGGGTTTTGTTTTCGATCATGTTACGGGCCGTGACGGGATCGCGGCCGAATCGCCGAATGGAAAGACAAGGTCCGTCAATCGCCAGCGGAGGAATAATGGCGTTCACACGGGATCCGTCGGGAAGACGCGCATCCACCATCGGTGAAGATTCATCGACACGGCGTCCGACTCGCGACACGATCCGATCGATGATCTGCATCAGGTGGGCATCATCCTTAAAGCTCAAGCCAGTGGGCTCGAGCTTACCGGCTCGCTCCACGTAAACTCGATCGTAGCGGTTCACCAGAATGTCGGAAACAGTTGGGTCCTTGAGCAGAGGCTCGAGCGGGCCCAACCCGAAGATTTCGTCGAGAATCTCCCGCGCCAGACGTTCCCGCTCCGCGAAGCTGAGCGGCACCGCTTCCGTGTTCACCGTGGTGCGGATCAGGCTAAGGACTTCATCGCGCGCAGCATCGCTCGGAGTCCTTCCCAATTTCTCCAGATCAAGACGATCGAGAATCTTCCGGTGAAGGTCCGCTTTTACCTGTTGGTATTCAGTTCTCTCGAATGTCTGCAAATTCGCCATGAAGTTCTGTCCGACTCTCCTGAATATCTACGCTGCCCTCGATCTCAAACCGTCTTAAATAAAGACCAGGCTTTTCGTTTCACGTCCAAATCGTTCTCCGTGAGCCGAGCCGCCAGTCCAGAGAACGCGCGCGCAATCTCGGTGTGGTTTTGTGACATCACCGGTACACCGCGATCGATCGCGGTGGAAACCGCGAAATATTGATTCGGTATTTTCCACAGCAGCTTCACGCCCGCGGCCGCTTCGGCATCGGCCTCGCTAAAACCGGGGATTTTGCGGAAGCGATTCAATACCAGACCCATCTTTTCGCGGCCGCCGGACTCTCCGAGATAGCGCTGAACTCGGGCGGCACTCCATAAAGAAGCAACATCCGCGTTTGCCACCATCAAGACGCTCTGCGACAAATTAGAAACCAATCGCGTGGTCGGGTCGACACGCGTCGAGGCGTCGACCACCACGTATCGGAACTGGCCAATCAGCATGTCGAACAATCTGGCGAATTCCGCGGTCGAGGGTTCCACCCCGACTGGAGCATTGGGGCCGGCCAGCAGCTGCAGGCCGTCGCTGTGCCGGGTCATAAAACTTTCCAGCAGGGAACTATCGAGGCGATGCAAATTGCGGATTGCGTCCGTTATATTGAACAGCGGCTTCAGGTTCATATGCAGCGACGTGTGCCCCAACGGGGCGAGATCCACAAGCGCCGTGTTTCCATGGGCGGACTGCAAAGCCAGAGCCAGATTTACCGCGACTGTGGTCGCGCCGCTGCCCCCTTTTGCGTTGACCACGCAGAAAACTTTCCCGCTGATTCCTTCGCGATTGACCTTTCGCTGAGCCGCCGTCAGCCGGACAAACGCTTCCAGAAGGTCGGTCGTGGTCGTAGGCCGCTCAATAAACTCCCGAGCCCCAGCTCGCATTGCGCCAACAATGGTTTGAGGTTGCGAGATGCTGCCAATAGCAAACAGGGCCAAATCCGGCAGTTCCTGGTGCAGCAGTTCGATTGCCCGCAAAGCGAGGATGGCATTATCCGCAGGGATATCGACCAGAACGACTTCAGCCTTTGTGGTTTGGATTCGGCGCACGACCGGGTCGGTGGCGGCTACCGGGAAGCTGGCGTGCGTGTACACACTCCGAGCCACGCTCGTACCGTCCACCAAAACTTGCAACACGGCACGCTGTTCATTGTCCGCCGCAACCACTACCACCGAAAGTTCGGGCATGATGCTGCCAATTCTCCTGCAAATTCTCTGTCGCGAAAAGCGACGGCCCCAATCGGCCTACTTGCCGCTGCCTGACGATTTCTTTCCATCAAACTTGTCGTTGTCCAGGAATGGCTGCGGGTTCTTAGGTCCCGGAAGTGCGTCGTTGCTGGGCGAAATGCGATGCACCGTGCACAACACCATCAGCTCCGAGTTGCTCTTCTGTAAATTCTTGCTCTTGAATAAATTCCCCAAAATCGGAATATCGCCCAACCCGGGGAATTTGTCCACGATCTGGGTTACACGATTGTCCAGCAGACCCGCGATCACGAAGCTTTGCCCATCCTGCAATTCGAATTCGGTGTCCGCGCGGCGCGTGCTCAGCGCGGGGATGTTAAATCCCGAAATCGTGAGTCCGTTGGTGAAGTCCAATTCACTGACTTCCGGCACTACGCGGAGATGAATGTTTCCGTTGGGCATGATCACCGGCGTGAACCTCAACCTGACGCCGAATTCCTTAAAAGAAATGGTTACGGCCGTGAAACCCTGGCCCGGCTGCACGATCGGGAAAGGAAATTCACCGCCAGCCAGAAAGCTGGCTTCCTTACCGTTGACCGCTATCAAATTTGGTTCCGCCAGAATCTGCAAGAGGCTCTTCTGTTGCAGAGCCTGTACCACCACCCCAAAGTCAATGTCACTGCGGAAAAGAAAAAGATTTAAGGGATTGGTGAGGTTGATCGTCGGGGCCGTTCCCGTGGTGGAAGTTGTAGTTGTGCCATTCGGTGCGGTCGTGGTGGTCGCGGTGCTGGTCGAGACTGTGCTGCCTCCATATTGCCCGGTCGTCAGCGTTCCGGTCGTGTGACCGGTACCCGGAGTGAAGAAATTGACGCCTAGTTGCGTGGCTGCGGTACGATCCACTTCGGCGAACTTCACCTGCAAAAGAACTTCTTGTGCGCCTACCGGACCAAACGTAAGCACGTTCACCACATTCTTGGAGTAAGACGCCGCAATCAGCTCGGCGCGCTTGGCGACATCTTCGGTCGTCACGTGGCCGGAAAGCACGATGGCCGAACGGGAAGGGGTGACCGTGATCTGTTCCTCGGGAAAGACCCGCCTTTCTTCTTCGGCAGCTGCGCTGACGTCAACGTCGACGCGTAGATCGAAGCTGCGCGAGCGCTCCAGTTCATCCCATATCAGCAGGGAGACTTCACCAGCGGATCGTCCATGCACCAAAATCTGCGTGGGAGTGACCACGATGGCATCCGCGACGCCGGGATCGGTGACGGAGATTCGCTTCAGCCTCTCGGTCGTGTTGATGAGCAAGGATTTTCCCACCATCACCCGCAACGGCGCCGCCCCATGCGACTCAGCTTCAGAGGCATTTTGCGGTGTGGCGGCGGGACCTTGCTGGGGCACAATTCCCGATGAGTCGGCCTGCGTCGGCGTCGGCTCCGGGGCGGCGGCCTGAGTTGCGGGCTGTTGCGCAGCTTGGGGCGCCGTTTGTTCCGGAGATTGTGTGACTGCAGTAGCGCAGAGCAACAAGAGAACGCCAAACCGGATTACCAGAAGTTTGCTAGTTCGCATCTCACCGTTCTCCCACCTGCGGGAGCGTATCGACATGTTTTCTAACCTCGCCGCTCTGACTTGACTTAGAACTTGTCTTCTTCCTTCTTGTCTCCCTTGTAAACTTCGACCGTGTAAGCGCTCGGAATGGAGGGAGGGGGCTGAACGTCCAGGTGTCGGGGCTTGCTCCGAGGCGCGGGTGTGGAAGCCGGCTCAACACCACCTTTGTAAAGTGAGTTGGATTTGACTGCCTCTACGTCTTCCTGTTTGGTATCGAGAGGATTGCGCAGCGCCAGTTGAATATGACCTTGAGAGCTGGCCAGAGTGAGCCTCTCGGCATCATCCGGAGACACCAGAAGGGTGACAACGGGAGCGCTCTGCGCTTCGCCGGCAGAGTTGCGTTCCAGCCGCTGCCCGGTCGCAATCACTGCGACGTTCTCCAAGACGGTCGTGGTTTGCTGTTCGTTCGATCCCTGCGGATTTCCCGTCAGCAGCACATCCACGCGCGTTCCCGGCTGCACAAAGCCCGAGACAGAAGTGGTATCGTTCACCCGGACTGAGACCGCCCGCATGCCCGGCGGAATCAAGGACGGCAGGCCGGAGCCTGCGTTCTCTCCCGCCAGTTTGCTGGTTAGAATGAATTCGCCCTTGGCAATGGGCAGCACGACTCCACGGCCAATTACTTTGGTCTTCAGATGGAAGACATCGGCGGGCAGGTCTTCACTGGGGAAGCGGACCAGGCGAATATCTTTGTCTTCAATTTTCGTCCCCACTTGCAGATCATCCGCGGCGACTATGATTTCTTCGCCCGGTGGGGCCTTGGAGCCTGCCTTGGATACCAGATTCCGATAGACGACAAAGCTCACAAACGCGCCCAGTGCAAGCGCGATAAACCCGATTAACAATAGCCGATTGCGATTCATCGCTGCTCCTCAGGAATCGAAATCTCGCATTGGCCACCCCCGCTAGGTTGGGCAGCCGAAAGACCACCAAACAGGCGAGTTGCCATTTCCGCCAAGAGAGCCTGGGCTCGACATCCCCGGAACTTCATGGTTCCGCAGGCCCTATTGCGAGATTGAACTGGCAACAGAAGAGAAAACATTGTTAGCGTTAGCGCCAATCAGACGGATTGTACCCACGACGATGACCAGGATTACTGCCAGCATGACTGCGTATTCGGCAATATCTTGTCCCTCATCCCCCGACCACAACCTACGAAAAATACTCTTCACGGCTGAACTCCTCGCGCCAGGTTGCGGGCAGACAACCCCCCACCTGGTGCTGTGCAATTCTATGCGCAGTTACCTGCGGGCGCGCACCAGACCACTGGCATTCTTCAAATCAAAGGTTTAGGGAAGAAAGGAGTTGCCCTCAACTTCCCCGGACCATCATACCCGAGGCATCTCCTTAGAGCGACAATTTGTTGCATGGCATAGCACTTTGGTGGTGACCATAGTTTTCCCTGCGATAGCAGGTTTAGGACAGGCGGATGGGCGTTGTAGTCCCGGAAGGCATGAGTTTTCTATGCCAAACACCTTTAACCCCTTGGGTTCCCCCTTTTTTCGTGGGGAGATTCTGGAGAATCAAAATTTGAAAGGGCCTAGTGAGATTTCCTAGTCAAAAGCACCGCCTGCTTGTCGGAATAAATCGTTTCCCAGTCGGGCTGGGCCTGCAAAGCGATTATCAAGGGCGCGTCAGGCGGGAGGATGACGGTTCGGATGCCCCACTTCCCGAGCAGGTCTCGCCAGGAGTTTCCTTGGAGGTAATAGGTGGTGGCGAGATCGTCCATAAAAGCGTCGCCATAGAGATCGGCCCGGCCATCGATAAATACCCGATAGTCGGGATAGAGCTTCCAAATGAAGTACCCACCCCAGTTGTAATGGTTCAATATCGGACCCGGGGGCCGCTGCTCGGTGATGAAAGAAACCGCGGCTGCGGGAAATTCTTTTGCTTCAGCCTTCGCTTGGCCCTGCGTGACGTAGCGCAATCGGGCAACCGCGAATACGAGGAAACCCGCAAGCAAGGCCGCGTTAACCAGTGTCTTGGCAGGCGTCATTGGAGTCCGCTTCCCCTGCAGCGCCTTCACAGCGGGGGTGTCCTGCAGCCAGGCCAGCAACATCGCGCTCAGGATTGGGACTGCGATTAGCGAATAAATCGGTATGTGCCTTACCGAACGCAATGCGGCAAACGTCGCCGCCGATAGCAGCAAAATTTCTCGCGGACGCAAACGTCGGGGCGAAAGTGCCGGCAGCGCGATCGTGGCCAGGATCATGAGCAGCGTCGGCAAATACTTGAGTTGATGGAAGTCTGGCGAAAACCACTCGCCGATGTAGCCCTGCATGGCGCGCGAACGCAGCGTCTCGAAGGGATATGCGTACATCGCCGCACCGTACGGATTTAGCGGGACCACCGCCATACAAGCCAAAATCGCCAGGACCAGAGTTCGAAAGCGCGCGGCCGAGGCAGACACATCTTTAAAACCGAAGGCAGTATCCAGCGCGTCGCCGACCATGAATAAAACCATGAGCGCAATGCCTACGGCGTATCCCGCATGAAAGTTCACCCAAAGCAGCATTAGCAATGGAGTCGACCACAGCAGATTGGGGCGTGCATAAGAGCGCTCGAGGATCAGTAGAAACAAGCTCGCCAGGAGCAAAGTCAACATCTGGGGACGAACGCCCCAACTGGGCGCCGACGCGAAAGCACCTAACAAAGTGATCATACCGGCGACGTACGGGCGTCCCGGAGAGCGCAGGAAAACTATCACAAAAGTGGCGGCAATCACTGCGGCGAATGCCACAATAAGCCCGCCCCACCCCGCCAGGCGAAAAAGACTGAAGATCAGAATCTGCGACAACCATTCATGATCGACCCAGGGTTGTCCAAACCGCGTGAACGAGTAAGGGTCAGTATGAAAGACGTGATGGGTTTGAAGGATAAGCTGTCCAGTTTGCAGATGCCACCACACGTCAGGATCGGTGACAGTGCGCGCCGCCATGGTGAACAGCCCTAGTCCGAGGATGATTGCAAACAGGCGACGGGTTTGGAGGAACTGCATCACCGGTCCGAAGATAATACCTTGCCTGGCATGCCGCGGTATAAAATCGGCACGCAACATGATCGGCAGTCTTTCCAAGCCGACTGGAGTGCCGCCGACGTGAAGACCATTAAGTTGAGGAGCGCGATTATTGTCTATCTAGCCGGCTTGGTGATGATCTACGGCGCTGTCTTCTGGAATCTCCGGCACATGGTCAGAAAGGGATATTCGGACTTCACAATTTATTACAGCGCCGGCGGAATCGTGCGGCACGGGCTGGGACATCAACTGTATGACGACCAAACACAGTATCGTTTCCAACAACAGTTTGCGCAGCAAGTAAGCATTCGCCAGGGGCCATTACCTTTCAATCACCCAGCATTCGAGGCGCTGATCTTCGTTCCCTTTAGCTGGCTCCCCTATCCTGTGGCTTTCGCAGTCTGGGATCTGATAAATCTGGCGCTATTGGCAGCTCTGCCATTTCTGCTACGGCCGCATCTTCCCGAACTTCAAAGCTATTCTTGGCCATTGTGGATGCTCGCGACGCTGGCTTTTTCTCCGATTTTTTTCGCCCTGCTCCAGGGACAAGACGCGATACTGCTCTTGCTCCTCTATGCGCTTGCCTTTGTCTGCATGAAGAAACAGCACGACGCGTGGGCAGGATGCTGGCTTGCCCTGGGCTTGTTCAAATTCCATCTGGTCGTACCATTCGTTCTCTTGTTGGTGTTGCAGGGAAGAAAAAAACTCCTGTACGGATTCGTTCCGGTTGCGTCCGCACTGGTCGCCGTTTCTCTTGCTGTGGTCGGTAAGGAAGCGATGTTCTCGTACCCCAAGTACGTATTGCATCTGGAGAACTTGAAAGCTGGCGGAATCGCACCTTCCGCCATGCCAAATCTGCGCGGTATTCTGGATATGGTCCTGGGCTCAACTCCCTTTTTCACGCCCGTGGTCGTGACACTTTCCATTGGTGTTATTTCCTTTGCCGCCTGGCGAAGTTACGGGAACGACCGTTTCAACTTATTTAACCTGAAGTTTTCTCTCGCTGCGTTTGTAACCGCGCTCGTTAGCTTTCACGCCATGGACTACGACCTAAGCATGCTGATGCTACCGACCTTTTTGCTGACGGATGAATTGCTAGCGCAGGGTAATTTCAGTGAATGGCCGGCCTGGTTGATTGCTTGCTCTGGGATGGTGCTGTTTTTCTCTCCCCTGCAGTTGCTGTTGTTGATGCGCTACGGATATTTAGCCTTGATGGGTTTGGCGGTTCTGCTATGTATGTGCGGAATCGCCGGACAAATTTCACTGCGGACGCGGCCCAGCCAATCGCCTTACGGCACGACATGACAAAGCTCAACTCGGGAATCGAGGGTAAAGGAAAAGTCGTTCCGTTGCTCGTTACCGGGCTTTTGATTGCCTCTGTGGTCGCTCTGGTGCTGAACCGCAGCTTTTACGATCGAATCGCCGCGGACGCATTTTTTTCCATCACGCTGGGCAGCACGGCTATTGTTTTTCTTCAGGTCCGGCCGCGTTGGGAAGTTCTTCAACTCGTTATCGTGGCTTGCTTCCTAGTCCTAATACAGAGTCTTGTGCTGAGGGTATCGCTCCGCAGCATGCCCGCGCTTGCCTTGCTCGGAACTGGAAGTCTCGGGCTCCTGGCTTATCGTCAGACTTACGGTGCTGGGAAAGAGCGCAAGCTGCTCTATTACGCTTTCTTCCCGTCATTGCTGCTCGTTCTTCTCGGGTACGTCAGCTCCTCGCTGCTCGAAATCACGGACCGGGTTCACCCCTCGACGCTTGACCTCTTCCTTTATAGGTTCGATGCCAGTCTCGGTTTCCAGCCAAGCTTTGATGTGGCGCAGGTGGTATTGCGGTCGTGGTGGATTACTCGGATCGCTCTGCTTTTCTACTTCGCTCTTCCAGTACCGATAATGCTGATCTACGCAAAGCAACTGGCTCGTATTGGAAGTGGCGCCATGGTTGTTTTTCTCGGGTTCTTCATCATCGGCCCAGCAGGAGTGATCTTTTACAACCTATTGCCAGCTTGCGGTCCGATTTATCTGTTTGGTGCGCGGTTTCCGTTTGAACCCTTCGCAACTCAGCAGATCAAGGAAATGGTTCTTCATCCAGTGGCCATTTCAGGCGTTCGCAATGCGTTCCCCTCGCTCCACGTAGCATGGGCATTGCTGGCATCGTGGTATGCGGAAGGATTGTCGAATTGTACAAAGGTGTTTGGTCGAATCTTTCTCGCCGGGACCGCGCTCGCGTGCCTCGGACTGGGTGAGCACTATTTCATCGACCTTATCGCGGCAATACCATTTGCCATGATGATTCAAGCCGCGTGCGCGCTGCAAATCCCCTGGCTCGATAGGCGTAGGCTCATGCCTTTTCTAGCGGGATTGCTTTTGCTTCTCATCTGGGTCGTGTTGCTTCGCGGTGGCTTGAGTATCATGTGGGTTTCTCCGCTTATCCCCTGGACGTTGATTGCGGGCACGGTGATTCCTTGCGTGATTCTCCAGTCTCAGCTTCGACGCAGGCTTGCTGCGATCGTGCAACGCCCAGAGTTAAGCGGATGTTTCGAAGCCACGACCAGGCGGAAGATTTGAGCAGATACGAGAAACTCGCGTTGCCGCTCGCGCTGCTCTTCGCAACCGGCTTGTGGTTTTACATCGATCATGTGTATCTCGGCCACCAATTGGCTGAGGCGGCCGCGCATGACAGTCCGCCGGGAATTTTCTCGGACTTTTATCCCCGCTGGTTGGGTGCGCGAGAACTGTTTTTGCACCGACGCAATCCCTACAGTCCGGAGCTTACGCACGATATTCAGGTCGGGTATTACGGGCGTGCGCTCGATCCGAATCGACCGGGCGATCCCAAAGATCAGATGGCGTTCGCCTATCCTCTGTATGTAGTTTTTCTACTTGCGCCGACCATTTCATTTCCGTTTCCGGCGCTCCGCGTGGTCGTTCACTGGTTCTTCATCCTGCTGACGGCTTTGTCGATTCCGCTGTGGTTGGGTGCGATCCGCTGGCGGATATCATTCGTCGCGACCGCATGTCTCGTGGCATTAACCTTGGGAAGTTTGCCTGTGGTTCTGGGAATCAAACTTGAACAGTTGACGTTGCTGGTAGCTGGAATAGTCGCTGGGGGTGCTCTGCTGTTGGTTAGTGACTTCCTGGTGCTCGCCGGTATCCTGCTGGCCTTCGCGACCATCAAGCCCCATCTTGTGCTGCTAATGGTGGCATGGTTAGTGTTGTGGGCCTGCGGACGCTATCGCGAGCGCTGGCGCTTCATTTGGAGCTTCGGTTTGACCATGGCGATTCTGTTTGCTGCCGCAGAGTACATTATGCCGGGATGGATAGGACAGTTCGTAAAGGCCATGGCTGCATACCGTGAATACACAGGAAGGCCGGTCTCGGTTTTGGCAGTTCTCACCACGCCGAATTTGGGTCTGGTTCTTTCTGTGTTCATTGTGGTTGGGCTTGCGGTTGTTTGCTGGCGAGCGCGGGGAACCGCTGCCAATGAACCGGCATTCGCTTTGGTATCGTCCCTAGTTCTTAACGTGACGCTTGTTGTGATCCCCATGACTTCGCTCTACAACCAAATACTTTTGCTGCCTGCGGTTCTGTTGTTGGTTCGTCACGCGGCGTTCCTGTGGAAGAAAGATCGTCTTACGCAACTGATGTGCATCATTGCGGCATCGCTGGTAGTTTGGCCCTGGCTAACCGCATCGGCGCTAAGTCTGGCCTGGTTGTTGTTGCCCGCCGAGCTAGTTCAGAAAGCTTGGGCGATCCCATTGTGGACCAGCTTAACCGTTCCCCTTGGATTGCTGCTCCTCCTCGCAAGATTGGGCATGCTCACGCAGCCCGGTGTTTTTTCTGTTTCCGAATCAATCTCCCCCCATCACACAAGCGCTGGTTGAACTTGCATTCCACCCGACCGCCGCGTTAGGCTTCTCGGGCATGTCTGGAGAATCGAATGGCTCTGAAGATTGAGACTCGACAGGCCGATGGCATCACGATTGTGTCGTGCCACGGTCGCATCGTGTTTGGCGAAGAAGCGGCGACCCTGCGCGAAGATCTCAAGCGTCTGTTGCCCGCGACGCGCCAGATCGTTCTGAATCTGTCGGGCGTGAGCTATATCGATAGTGGCGGCCTCGGCACTCTGGTGGGCGTTTACTCCTCCGCGCGAGCGGCTGGCGCCGAGATCAAGTTGACCGGATTGGGCCAGCGTTTGCGCGACGTCCTGCAAATTACAAAACTGGTCAGCGTGTTCGAGGTTTACGACACCGAGCAGGAAGCGATTGCCACGTTTCGTCGCGGGGCGGCCTGAAAACGGGCTCCTGAGTTGCGTGTCCGGCCTTTCATTGAACCGCGGAAAACGGATGAAATCTACTTAGGCTCTTCCCTCCGGCGCTCATTGCTGGCATTATTTCTCTAACGATTGTAAGGAGCTTTGCAGCGCCACATGGACTTCCCAACCATCATCGGCCCTTCCTCGGGAACAGGTTCAGGCGTGTTTCCCACGCTTGTGTTTGTCCAGGGGAACGAGCAGCGCGTCATCAACCTCGATCACAGTCCGTTCGGCGTGGGACGAAAAGTCGATAAAGACCTGGTCATCGCGGATCCGCGCGTCTCTCGCGATCACGCCCAGATCGTCTCGGAAAACGGCATCTTCAGCGTCGTCGACCTGGGAAGCAAGCATGGGACTTTCGTCAACGGGGAACGAGTTGACCGCAAGACCCTGGAGCGCAACGACCGCCTCGAATTCGGGGTGCGCGAAGTTGCCTATGTGATTTTCAATCCACAGCACGGGACGACGAACTCGGCGCGAGAGTTCCTGAGCCAGATTTCCGTGATGCATATTTCAGACGAGACCACGGATCTGGAAAAGCTGGTCCTGTTTCTCGAAGCTGCCCGCAAACTGAATACGATCGGCGTGCTCGATGAAATCCTGATGACCCTGCTGGACGTGACTTTGAAGCTTACCCGGGCAGAACGCGCTTACGTGTACATGAAAAATGCGCGCGGGGAGCTGCGACTGGCTGCCGGACGAAACTCAAAGGGTGAGCCGCTGCTCGATGACAAGACCATCTCGCACTCGATTCTGGATGATGCTTTAAAGTCCAACTCCGAGTTCGTGCTGACTGATACCAGCCGGTCGGCTGACCTCACAGGTCGCAAGAGCATTGTGGCCTATGATCTCCGGACGGTGATTTGCGTGCCGCTGCGCAAGCCGCAAGTACAAGCAACCCGCGGCGGCGAGGGTGGTCCGCCGGTGCCGTCGGCGGAAGTCATGGGCGCTTTGTATGTGGATTCGCGCTTTGCCTCGCGCGACATCTCCGGGGTGAGTAACGACATTCTGCACGCGATCGCGACAGAAGCCGCCTCGCTGATCGAGAATGCCCGGCTGGTGCAAGCGGAAGAAGCGGGCCGAAGATATCAGCAAGAGCTGTCGATCGCGGCCTCGATTCAGCAACGCCTGATGGCAGTGACGATTCCCGAAGTTCCCTTCGCCAAACTCGCGGGACGAAATCTTTCCTGCAAAGAGATCGGCGGCGACTTTTTCGACGCAGTGAACACCGACAAGGGCTTGACCATCGTGCTGGCCGACGTTAGCGGGAAAGGAGTCTCGGCCGCGCTGCTCGCGTCAACCCTGCAGGGAATGATTTATTCGCAGCTCACGGCAGGTATGCCGCTGACCGAAATCGTGACCGCCGTCAACCGCTTCTTTACCGACAAGAATATCGGAGAGAAGTATGCGACCGTGATCATTGCCCGTATCAGCGAGAGCGGCGACCTGGAGTACGTAAATTGCGGGCACGTTCAGCCTCTGGTGGTCTCCAATGGGGAAGTTCAGCGACCCGCGCACGGCAATCTTCCCGTAGGATTGTTGCCCGATGCGAAATATGAAAGCGATCATTGTCAGTTGAAGCCGGGGGATAAATTGGTCTTAGTCACAGACGGCGTCACCGAAGCCGAGAATGCTCGCGGAGACTTCTTCGAGGATTCGCGCCTGGAACTAGCCGCGAAAACTGGAAACTTGGAACAGATTTTTACCGCCATCTCGACTTTCTGCGGTGGTACGCCATTGAGCGACGATTGTACCGTAGTGGAGTTGCTGTTTACCGGCAGCTGACCGCCTGCGCGTAATTTGTTCGGGTGTATCTCAAAACCGCATGGAATTTGCCTAGGTTTCCACGATCACCGAGAAGTCCGTGCCTTCCCAACGCTTTTCGTCCAGCCAATAAAATGTGAAGGCGATCTCACTTCCGGCCGCCAGTCCTTGCGTGGGGAGGTCCACAAGATGCGTGCCTAAGCCAGTGTCACGCGTCTTAGCGTCCGTGGGAGCCTGCCAGCCGTTGAAGCCATAATGCACCAGCGCTGGCGCGGTTAGGACGATCCGTAAGCACTTGCCCCGTGGCATGCTCTTGCATCGATTGTTGAAGCGCCAGGCGAAGCAGGTCGATTTCCTTTTTTCCACCAGGTAGCGCTGGACGGTTTGCGGCGGCTGATCGAAAATTCGCCCATCCCGCAGCGAGCGTCGTAACTTGATGTACTCCGAGTGCGCCCACACCAGCGGACAGGCCGAACCGGTGGGTTTTCCCGCAAACAACCCGCGGTCGGGCTGATCAGCGGCGTCCCAGACTTGCTCCGGAATAAGACGCCCACCCTCGGTTGAGAACTCCATCACTCGCAAAAGCTCTTCGGCATTTTCCGGACGCCCGGCGGCGATTTCATAGTGCGCTCGTTCGCCCGCGAGTAACGGCCATGGCCGCCCAATGCCAGTTCCATCGAAAGGCGATCCATCTTCATGCTCTCCGTAGCCGTCGCCGTTGTAGCGATACCAGCAGGGACCTTGCGGCAATTTCGCCCGCAGTAATGCGTCGATCACTTTGATTGTATTCAGCATTCGCGGATCGTTCGCCGCGCGCAAACCGAATCGCACCAGCGCGAGCGCGTCGGGACTGATTAAATGAGTCGCGGCCTCGGTGCTTTGTCCGGGTGGACGGTTCTTGATCGGAACAAATCCTTCGGCAGGAGTCGCCGCGCCGTCCGACTCGGGCGGAGCAATTCGCACGTAATAACCTTCTACTCCCATTTGCCGCGTCAGGTCGGTATTGGTCGCATAGGTCCATCGTTCGATGTTCTCGTTCCAATTGTCCGCGGTCTCGCGTAAATACTCCGCGATAGTTTTCTCGCCAACCGCGTCTGCAATATCCGCCGCTGCGAGCAGTCCCGAGATCTCTACCGCCAACGTGAACGGCGAATAGCCGCCATCTTCTTCCCAGCGATCTTGCGGGGTGACTGGTCCATTGCGCACCAGGAAGCCGGCAGCCCGACTGACCAGAGTCCACCAGCGCCTGAGGTTGCCTAATACTTCTGGACAGTCGCGCCGCAGACGATCGACAAGCAGAAGCGGAAACGCCGCTTCATCCATTTGCAGACCATTCCAGTAGGGACGCCCATCCAACCACATGTTCTGAGCCCAATGTCCATCGGCCTCCTGCGTAGATTCCAAGTATCGAAGCACCCTCGCCGCATCGGTCTGCGCCCCCGCTGCGAGAAATCCAAATGCAGTTTCCACCAAATCACGCGGCCAAACCAAGTGATATCCACCTAAGTCTTCGTCGCCTTTGTTGAAGCCCCAAGGAATAGAAAGACTCGCGATTACTCCGCCGAGCAGATCCTTTGATTCATGGGCGCGCAACACAGCCATGCTGGCGCGATAAAGATCGCGCTCCCGCGTCTTCGAATCCAGTTTCTCGAGACTCTGGTGCCAGATCTCCCACTGTGCCACATAGCGCTTTCGCAGGTCTTCATAAGGATCGAGCAAACTCGAGCGCACTTGTTGTCCGGCCTCCGACCAGATTCCGCCGAAGCCCAGAGCCAATACAAACTCTCCTTCACAAGCCGCCAAGTCAATTTCTCCCATCAGCGCAATGTTCCCGTTCTCGGCGCGCGTGTAATCCCACGTCATGCGGAAATTCTGCGAGAGATCCTGCCAACCGTCGGAGTATCCTACGAAGCCCACGGACATTTTTTTCCACGGAACCGAGCATGCGAATGCCAGCGCGCAGTCGCCGCGCTCAGCAAACATCATGGGCACGCTCTTATAGTCGCCTACCCATCCCGTGTTGTCCCTGCCCCAGTTGGCAAGATGTGGCGATAGCAGAGCGTAGAGGCGGTAATCCGAGAGGGTTTTCTGGAGCGGAATAAAACGAACTCGCTGCAACACAACATTCCGAATCGGATCAGTCAGCACTTCTTTTTCGATTCGATATCGTCCTTCCATTTCCGTATTGATCAGTTCAAAAGCAGGAACGCCAGGGGCGAGGGGGAAATTTTCAAATGTGCAGTGCCGTTTCTCCTCCGAGAAGAAGCTCTTGCCGTCGGTTATAAGCAGGCCCATATCTCGAGTGCAGGCCTGGTCGACCCGAGGGTAATAAACTTCATTCAGTATGCCGTGGCTGGTGGTGAACCATACCCGGCTATGCTGATTCAGAGCCGTGCCTAGGCCACTCTTTGCGCTCGATGTCCAGCGGGGTTCAATGCCCGGCCAACCCGGAGCGTATCGTTCTACGTCGCTCAATGTCTTATCCTTTGAAGTTCTAAAGCATGGTACTAGAAAAGGTGATTCGCGAGCCCGGTCGATGATTCGCGCTATTCTGAGGAAAGTTGAATCGTGATGACAGAAATTCAAACCGATTCTTTTCTCGCGCAACGTCAAAGTATGGTCGAGTCGCAACTGCGCGCTCGCGGAATTCGTGACCAGCGCGTGCTTGCCGCAATGCTTCGCGTTCCGCGCCGTGAATTCGTTTCCGCGGACTATCGCGATCAAGCCTACGAAGATCACCCAATTCCAATCGGCGAAGGTCAGACGCTTTCTCAGCCCTATATCGTCGCCATTATGTTGGAAGTCCTGGCTCTGGAGCCATCGGATGTGGTTTTGGAGATTGGAACCGGTTCGGGCTACCAAACGGCGCTCCTCTGCGAACTTGCGCGACAGGTTTTCTCGGTGGAGCGGCATGCATCTCTCGCCGACAACGCGCAGGCCGCACTCGCACGCCTCGGCTACACCAATGTGGAAGTGTTGATCGGCGACGGCGGCAACGGTTGTCCGGAACATGCGCCGTTCGACGCCATTGTGGTTTCCGCGGCTGCCCCGCAGATTCCTCCACCACTATTTGAACAATTGCGTGAAGGCGGACGCATGGTGATCCCAGTCGGTCCGCCGCATGCGCAGGAGTTGCAGTTGGTACGCAAGCGGGCAGGCCAACCGGTAATCATTAATCTGGAAGGATGCCGATTCGTCCCCTTGATTGGCAGCCAGGGGTATGATTCGGGAAAAGATTTTCTCTAAGAGCCGAGGACCGATAGAAGGGAACTGCCTTTACAATCGACTCGTGGCAATTTTTCGCAACCTTCGTGTGACCCTCGAGATGATCAAGTGGGAGCACTCCATTTTCGTGCTTCCATTCGCCCTCTGCGGAGCTATGCTGGCAGCGAACGGCCTGCCAAACGCGCACGTGCTGGTCTGGATCATCATCGCCATGGTGTCGGCTCGATCGGCGGCGATGGCATTCAACCGTTTGGCCGACGCCTCCATCGACGCGGCCAACCCGCGGACCCAGACCCGTGCTCTTCCAACAGGTACGCTCACGCCCGGTTTTGTGATCACGTTCGTGCTGGTCTCGTGTGCGCTGTTTGTTTTCGCAGCGTCCCAGCTTAATCGTCTTTCATTCATTCTTTCGCCATTCGCGCTGGCGATAGTTTTGCTTTACTCCTACACCAAGCGGTTCACGCGCTGGTCTCACCTGGTGCTGGGCTTCGCGATGGGTATTGCGCCTTCGGCCGCCTGGATCGCCGTCCGCGGCTCGCTCGATCCGCGAATCCTGCTGCTGACCGCCGCTGTCACTTTCTGGGGCGCCGGCTTCGACGTCCTCTACGCCTGCCAGGATTTCGAATTCGATCGCCAAACCGGTCTGCACTCTATTCCTCGTTATTTTGGAATTAGCCAGTCACTCTGGATCTCAAGGCTTTTTCACTCGATCATGATTCTTTTGCTGATCAGCCTGGTCGCCGTCTTCGGATTGGGGAAGTTGGCCATGGCTGGTGTGGTAGCGGTAGCGCTGCTTCTTGCTTATGAACAATCGCTGGTCTCGGCCCGCGACCTTTCAAAACTCAACGCCGCGTTCTTCACCATGAACGGCGTGATCTCGATTGTGTTCTTCTTCTTTGTGGCCGGAGATTTGATGCTCCGAAGATAGGCGATGCCCGCGAGAAGTTGGATGAGACTTCCGCCGCTTTCCTGCGGTATGATCGAAGCGAATGCTCAGCGCGCACGCATCTCGAACCCACGCTTTTGAAACTGACGACCTGCGCCTCAGGCCGATTCACGCCAAGGTGCTCGCCGGGCAACGTCTCGACGAGAACGACGCACTCGCGCTCTACCGCTCCGGAGACATCCTCGCCGTCGGCTGGCTGGCAAATCTTGTGCGGGAGCGCATGCATGGCGACAAGACGTACTTCAATGTGAACCGCCACATCAATCCCACCAATGTTTGTGTGGCTGCGTGCCGCCTCTGTGCCTTTGGCCGGAAAAAAGACTCGCCCGGCTCTTACACCATGGCGCTCGAGGAAGCCTTCCAGACCGCTGCTTCTGGCTATAGCGAAGCGGTCACCGAGTTCCATATAGTGGGCGGCTTGCATCCGGATCTGCCCTTTCAATATTTTCTCGACCTGATTTCCGGGCTCAAGCAGCGCTTCCCGCAAGTGCATCTGAAAGCCTTCACCATGGTCGAGGTGGCTTATCTGGCGAAGCGCGCCAAACTTTCGATTCGTGAGACGCTGCAGCAACTTAAAGCTGCGGGCGTGGACTCACTCCCTGGCGGCGGTGCCGAGATTTTTGCCGATCGCGTTCGCCACATCATCTGTGATCACAAAATCGATGGCGATCAGTGGCTGGATACGGCAAAGCTCGCCCACCAGATCGGTCTGAAATCTAATGCCACCATGCTCTACGGGCATGTTGAAAACGACGAAGACCGCGTCGATCACCTGTTGAAGCTGCGCAATCTGCAAGACGAAACCGGCGGCTTTCAAACCTTCATTCCGCTGGCATTTCATCCTGACAACACGGCGTTGCAACATCTGCCGAAGACCACCGGTATGCTCGATATCAGGCAGATCGCAGTTGGCCGGCTGGTGCTGGATAATTTCCCTCACATTAAATCGTACTGGCAAATGGTGTCGGCGAAGATGGCGCAGATCTCGCTACGCTTTGGCGCCGACGACATCGATGGAACTGTGGTCGAAGAGAAGATTTATCACGACGCCGGTGCAACCACTCCCCAAGGAATGCGCCGCGAAGAGTTGATCCGTCTCATCCGTGAAGCCGGACGTGAACCCATCGAACGCGACACGTTATACCGTCCGGTGACGCGAACGGAAACCTCGGTTACTGTCGCCGTGTAGCTCGCGAAAGGCATCCCTGGCTTTTTCCACAAGTTTGGCCGTCTCCTTGTACAGTGAACTTTAAGTCTTCTTAATTTACGTTTCTTCGAACTTCCTCGGGTGTAGAATCGGCTTGTAAGGAACCGGAATTCTTCGCGGAATCTCTTCCGCGATCCGAGGCCTGAGATGAATGTTCATATCAGCTACAAAGTTCGCAAAACTCCCGACATCGAAAAAGAAATCAACCACCTGATCGACAAGATGCGCAAGCGGTTGCAGGTCTTTCGGCCTGAACTGGTGCATCTGAAGGGCGCAGTGGAGCAGAATTCCCCGCGTGAGGGAACTACGGTGTCGCTGAACTTGCGATTGCCCTCCGGCCAGATGGCGGTGCAGAAATCTGCATCAAGCGCCGCGTCTGCTGTGAAGTCCGCCTTTGACGACCTCTTGCATCAGATCGGCAGACACAAAGATTTACTGCGGCACTCGCACAAATGGCAGCGACGCCGGGTTGCGGATTTCCGCCCCGCCTCTCAAGTCGCGTTTGAAACCACCGTCGCCGCCGTACCGGTGCCGATGGCCTCGTCCGACGACATTCGCTCTTACGTCAATGCCAACCTCGGCCGCCTCGAGCGTTTTGTCGAGCGCGAACTCTACTTTCGCGAAACTGCCGAAGAAATCACTTCCGACTGCGTCACCAAAGAAGAAGTCATCGACGAAGCCATCGCTCGCGCATTGAGCAACGGAACCAGCGGAGCGGAAAAGCCGGAAAGCATCGCGCTCGAGCCCTGGCTCTACCGGCTTGCTCTTCGATCCATCGAGGATCTTTCGGCTCGCACTCCAGAGAGCCTGCTGTCGGTCCATCTCGAGGATTCCGCCCGGCGCCCCAATGTCCGTGCCAGCGACGAGCCCGAACTCCAGTTTCATCAGCCTGACGAAACTTTAACAGGCGAGAGCGTGATTGCAGACCGCCGCGCATCAACTCCCGAAGACATCGCTTATTCCGACGAGATGCTTGCCCTCGTGCATTTTGCACTCGAAGGCGCTCGGGTCGCCGACCGTGAGGCCTTCGTCCTGCACGCAATCGAGGGATTCTCGCTGGACGAAGTCGGCGTTATCACCGACCGCAATCCGGAGGAGGTACGAAGCTCCATTGAGTCGGCTCGCGAACATTTGCGGCGTTCCGCGCCACTCGCCCACCGCTTCGCCCCCAAACTGGTAAGGGACAACCGAACCTCACCTCGGGCTTCAGCCAAAGGTTGAATCATCGGCCTTTCTGTTGCCAAGTTGTGAAGACCCGCAGTCATTTTCGGGATCCCGTGAGAAACTCTTGCCATGGAAAAGAAGAGACTTCGGGTGCTCAAATGGCTCGCGACCGTCCCCGCTGTCGCAGTCTGCACTCTGTGCGATCAAGAGTTCAAGGTTCCGTTGACCGCTATAAAAAAGCTCGTCGACGCGCAGGAGTCACTCGAGAGGCAATTCAATCAGCATCAATGTAAGGAGCAGTAGATATTGAGATTTTCTGAGTCTCAGTGTGGGTCGGGAATCTCTCCCATGCTATTCTGGCAAACGCTTCCCAGCGTTTACTTTCAGTGGGGGACAGATGACCGTTTCTCGGCGCGACTTTCTTTCCACGGCGGTTGCAGGTTCTTTATCGCTAGGCTTGCCACACACAATCAAGGCGCAGAATCCTTCCGCCTCAAAGCCAACTTCGCCTTCGGGAAAGCGTCCGATCATCATTTGTGCGCACAACGGATTCAACTACCTCGATGACGCCTACGCATTTCTCGCCGGCGGCGGAGACACATTGGATGCCGCTCTGCGCGTGGTGAAAGGTCCGGAAGATGACCCTAACGACACCAGCGTCGGCCTCGGAGGCCTGCCCAACGAAGAGGGCGTTGTCGAGCTTGACGCCTGTTGTATGCACGGGCCCACGCGGCGAGCGGGCTCCGTTGGTGGCGTGCGCAACATCAAGAATGTTTCGCTGGTTTCGAAAGCCGTCATGGATCACACTGGCCACGTCATGCTGGTCGGCGAGGGTGCGGAACGATTTGCGGTGGCGGTGGGATTTCCCCGCGAGAACCTGCTCACCGACCATTCGCGAAAGATCTGGCTGTTGTGGAAGGAGTATCACTCGTCGGAAGATTGGTGGGGGCCGGGGTTGGACGACCCGCGCTGGCAGCCACCGGACACAAAACCACAATCCCAGATGTTGCAGGAACGTTTCCGCCGCCTCGAAGAGCACGCCGCCGATCTCGGCATCGCACCGGAACTGAGAGCAGAGGCCGTAAATAAAGTCTTATTTCCGCCTACCGGCACGATTCACTGCTCGGCGCTAAACGAAAAAGGAGAGATCTCGGGTTCCACGACCACGAGCGGCCTGGCGTACAAACTGCCGGGGCGACTTGGCGATTCTCCGATTATCGGAGCTGGATGCTACACCGATCAGGATGTCGGCTCCGCCGGCGCAACCGGCAGCGGGGAAGAGAACATCAAGGTTGCGGGCGCGCACACCATCGTTGAGAACATGCGCCACGGCATGTCGCCGCTAGACGCGGGCATGGACACTTTGAAGCGTATCGTCCGCAACTACAATGGCGACATGACCAAGCTGCGCTTCGTGGACATGACCTATTACATCTTGCGCAAAGACGGCGCCTATGCGGGCGTGTCGCTATGGGAAGGCTATGAGCCCGACAAGGTGCACAAGATCGCAGTGCATGACGGAACGAAGCGGGCCGAGAAAACAGTCCCGCTATTACAAGGATTCTCGCGGGATTTTCCCGCGGCGCCGAAGCTTCCGGCAGAAACAATGAAGGAATTCAAATAGCGCTCCTTACGCGAAGCGCACCTTAACATCCGGGCTTTTCTCCAGATGGATGCTGTCGATGAAGCGCACCTTGCCGGTGCGGTAGGTTAGGATCACCGAAGAAGTTCGTGTGCCTTCACCGAAGAAGCGGACGCCTTTGAGCAGCGCGCCTTCGGTTACGCCTGTGGCGGCGAAGATCAACTGCTTGCCGGGCGCAAGGTCTTCAGCCTCATAGACTTTATTTTTGTCTTTGATGCCCATGCGAGCCACGCGCTCTTCCAACTCTGGCTTGTCGACTACCAGACGACCGAGCATGTATCCGTTCAAGCAGCGGATAGCGGCTGCGGTAATCACGCCTTCCGGCGCACCGCCCGAACCCATGACTGCGTGCACGCCGGTGCCGATGACCGCGGCGGCTATGCCGGCGGAAAGATCGCCATCTCCGATCAGGCGAATGCGGGCGCCGGCGGCGCGAATCTCGGCGATCAGCTTCTCGTGGCGCGGCCGATCGAGCACGATAATGACCAGGTCTTCCACATCGCGCTCCATTCTTTTGGCGATGTTTTTGAGGTTCTCTGCCACCGGGGCATCGAGTTCCACGGCGCCCTTGCAAGATGGACCAACCACAATTTTTTCCATGTAGCAGTCGGGAGCATTCAGCAATCCGCCACGCTCGGACGCCGCCAGTACGGTGATGGATCCCGGCGCTCCCGTGGCGCAAAGATTCGTTCCTTCGAGCGGGTCAACCGCAATATCGACCTCGGGTACTTCGCGGCCATCGGGGAAGTCCGCGCCAACTTTCTCTCCGATGTAAAGCATAGGTGCTTCGTCGCGCTCGCCCTCGCCAATCACGATGGTGCCGCGCATAGGAATGCAATCCATGGTCTGACGCATGGCCTCGGTGGCTACTTGGTCGGAGAGTTTGCGCTCGCCCTGACCCATGGTGCGAGCGGAAGCAATCGCCGCGGTCTCGACCACGCGCAAGAATTTCGAAGCAAGATCGCTCTCGATGTTTTGACCGAAACTCCTGACTTTGTTTTCAGGACGGGATTGCGTAGCCATAAAGCCTCCAAGAGCGCAGAAGAGACTATAGCGCGAAGCGGGGTTAACGGGAAAGTGAGAAAGCGGGCTGGACGAAAGTCGGTGCGCGAGAACCCGGTTTCCGAAAATTTGATGGGGCGCCACCAGGGAGATGTGGCTCCGACGGACGAACGCTGATAAAATCTATTGGTCGTTCGCCGTCGGCAAAAGTGGGGCTATAGCTCAGCCTGGGAGAGCGCCTCGTTCGCAACGAGGAGGTCGTCGGTTCGAGCCCGACTAGCTCCACCATTAAGCCCCCAATAAAATCAGGTACTTTCGATGGGTCTTTAAAAATATACCCAGGCAAAAGCTTAAGTAACTTGTCGAACCCCTTCAAATCTTAGAATCTACTAATGCGGCTTGTATTTCCGATGTTCTTGATCGGAAGCGTTGGCGCGCCGGGTAAGCAGGCTGGATTCTCCGTTGGAGCGAAGTGCGTCTCCAGACAAATTGGGACGTTTCCGGGAGGACGGCAAGCGATCTGGCTGAAGAGCCATGCCCATGGACTTAAAGACCAAAGTAAACTTTGCGATTAGCCTGGCCCTGGTGGCATTGGCGGGTATGGGCTGGCTTTCACTGCGGGAGAGCCAAAACCTTACCGAGGCCGATCGCTGGGTTTCACATACCCGCGACGTACTTGAAACGAGTGAATCTTTTCGCTCGAATCTTTCCGAGGCCGGGATAGCTCGGCGAGTTTTTCTTCAAGGTGACAGCAAGCAAATCGATGTGTTGAATGCTGCGGCTAAGGCTTCACTCGCCGACCTCAATGCCTTGCGAAGCCTGACTAGCGACAACCAGGAACAGCAGAAGCGCCTCGACCGTCTGGAACCACTGGTCCGCGCAAGGCTCGCCGTTCTGGAGAAGTCCATTGCCGCTCATGGGCCACGCGCAAATGATGAACCCCTGCAGAATGATTTAACTAACCAATCCACCGCCGTGCTAGCTCAAATTGCCCAACAGACGCGAGAGTTCCAGAACGTCGAGAGGGAGCTTCTCAGACGGCGGTCAAACGAGGCAGAGGACGGTGCTCGAAGAACCTCGAGGGACGAGGAGATTCTCAGCTTGTTTGGCTTCTGTTTTATCGCGATCGCCACGGCAGGGTTAAATCGGGAATTGTCTCGGCGCAAACAAACGGAGCAGGCGATTACCGCACAAAAGTCATTGTTGCAGTCCATTCTCAACACCTGCAACGATGCAATCGTCGTAGCCGACAGCACGGGAACGCTCATCCTGCGCAACCCTGCCGCTTTGCGAATGCATACCGACCGGGTGGACCGCGTGGGTGAGGAGGTTCCGAGTAAGCTGGGATTCTACAGATCGGATGAAACGACGCTATTCCCTTATCAAGACCTTCCTCTCTGCCGAGCGCTGAAGGGAGACCATGTAGACAACGTCGAGATATGCCTGCGTCCTCCCAGTGAGCCAGAGGTTCGATGGGCGCTCGCGTCCAGTCGGCCTCTAATCAGCGATACGAAGATTCTCGGTGCGGTCGTGTTCTACCGGGACATTACCGAGCGGAAGGAATTAGAAAACAAGCTCGCAAGCTACACCGAAGAACTGAAATGTTCGAATGTGGAACTGCAGAAAGCCCAGATCGCGCTCGAGCAGTTAGCCTCGGCTGACGAACTTACGGGCTTGCACAACCGGCGCGGGTTTCTCACGCTTGCGGCCCAAAGTATCAAGCTCGCGCATCGTTCTCAAAAGTCCTTTGCCCTGGTTTTCGCGGACTTGGACGGTCTGAAGAAAATCAATGATACGTTGGGGCATGGAGAGGGAGATTTAGCCATCGTCGACGCTGCTTATGTCTTAAGTGATAGTTTTCGAGCCAGCGACGTCGTAGGCCGCCTGGGTGGCGACGAATTCGCAATTCTGATGATCGATGCCGATGAAGAGAGCGCGCGAATTGTGAAAAAGCGGCTAGCTGACAAGGTCAACAGGCTTAACGCCGACGGCGACCGTCCGTACCCTCTGTCGCTCAGTATCGGGATGTTGATCTGCAACCCCGGTGAAACCGCGCCTCTAGAAGATTTGCTCGGCAGAGTTGATGCCCTCATGTACGAGGAAAAGAAAAGGAAGGGTGCGAATCGGGATGGTTTACATACTGACGAACCTCTTGCCCGAAGCAGAGGCTAAAGAACACTTTTGCGGTTGATTCGTGCTCCGTGTGCACCCACCCCCTCTTCAACCTACAACTCAAACTGCAATTTGGCCCCTTCCTCGAAGTCAGGGGCGGGCCCGTAGCTTCGAACTGCCGATGAGGGGCAAGAATGCCTATAAACGGAATTCGTGGCACCCGATATCACGAGTGCCACGATCCTGACTAGCTCCACTAAGGTTTAGTCGATTCTTTCCGGCCCGGCACGCCATCCCTAGCTTAGTCGCAGTTTGTGCAGGTCGCCGGGACGTCCACGCGGGATTCGCCAGCCGATGTCAGTTGATTCGCGCCCGGCCCGGGGAACCCGACGCCAGTGGCTGAGTTCATCCAAACTTCGCGCAGGCGGTAGTGTCCGTCTTCTTCGCCAAAAACCAGGCGCGACCCGGAGGGTGCCCACGCGCGGATCGGCTCGGTAGCAAACTTAACCAATTCCTTTCCGTGAGCCGCTTGCAGGGAGAAGACTCGATTTTGCATCGGTTTCAGTGTGTAATTTCCGGCCGGGAATATGGTTTGCCCGACCAGGAAATCAAAAGGAACGTCTGCCGTGATCTTGGGAGAATTCTGTGCCTTGGTTTGCGCGCCGACGCCGGGCGCCAATCCCAACAGAAGCAGGGCCAGAGCAAGGCTAAATGATGCGAAAGCGGACGATTTCATCGTGGTCTCCTCGTTATTTTCGTGATTATCCGTTACGGTTTTCCCAGACCAGTTCAAACTCACCTAAAAACGGGCAAAGGACCCGCTCCGTTCTGAACAGGCCCTTGATCTGTTGCTGCGGGATGAATCTTGTTGCACCCCGTGTGGGTGCGGTCCCGCAGATTCCAGATTAGGGAAGTGAAAGTTGGCGCGCCAGATTACGTCCGACCAAGGACTGATCCGTCCAAAGTAACTTGGGAAAGGTCACTCCGTAGGCTCCGAGGCGCGAAAAATCATTGTCTTGCACGGTCTCATCGGGCGCGCTGAACGCGGTAGGCGACAGCTTCGCGGTCGAAAGCGGGTATTCAGCCACCCGATCCTTCCGGACTAAGCTACATTGCACACACAACCCCAGGCTCGGGAAGCAACTCTAAAGCGCGGGAGAAATTTCATGCCATCAAAGAAAAAATCAAGCAATCACAGATACGGAAAAGCTGCGGGGAAATCGGTTGCCAGCGCTATGCGTCGCAAGAAGAGCGGCACCCTGCGGTCGGGAAAAGCCGGCAAGGGGGGCAAGGTCAAAAGCCGCAAACAAGCCATTGCGATCGGTCTGTCGGAGGCGCGCAAGAAGGGAGCCAAGGTGCCGAGAAAGAAAGCCGCGTAGCTCAAGGCATTGCTGAGCGCGCTGTTCGAGGGTCCGATTTCTCAGTCGTTGTCCGGCGGTTCAGGCGGCCTGGTGTCTCGCAGGAAGTAGTTTGCGTCTTGATTTGCCTGAATCGTCTGAAACTTCAGCGGAGTTTGGCTGAAGTCAAAGAAGTCGGAAAGATCGGCGCCGGTGGTGAGCACATCTGCATAAGCAGGAGTCGCTCCCGGAGCCACGTTGGGCAGCCCGAAAACTTCCTCGGCAAACTTTAAGACGCTGCCAAAATCGTTTACCTGGTGAGAAACGTACGCCGCTTTGGCATACGGCGAAACCACGATCAGGGGAACGCGAAAGCCGTACTGATAAGAATTAATGATCGGCGGCGCGACGTGATCGTACCATCCTCCCCAATCATCCCAGGTAATAATGATGGCGGTATTCGCCCAGTATGAGCTGTTACCAATGGCGTTGACAATCGACGAAACCCAGGCTGGTCCTTCATTGCCACCGGGGCCTACGCCCGCGTGGTCGGATTCCTGTGCGCTCGGGGTCACCCATGTCATGCTGGCCAGATTGGAATTCTGAATATCCGTCAAGACCTGCGCAGGATTTAGCACAACATTCTGTTGGTAAACAGCTCCGGCGCAACTGGTCGAGTCCGGTGGCGCCGGACTGGGCCCGCAGATATGTTTGATCGCAGTCGGAGCATTCCACAGGGTGCCGGCGCTCACCGCATAATACCGCCAGCTGATGCTTTGGTTGTCGAGCAGGTCGGTGAGCGTGGGGCGATCCAGACACGGAAACTGGTGTCGTGTTTCATTGGTGTTTTGATCAGGATTGGCCGGATCGATCAAAAGCACAAATTGGCCAGCGCTCGCTAAACACCCCGTCGTGCCAGAGTTGGTTCCTTCCGCGTTATCCGCGACAAAGAAATTGCTGTTGGTCTGCCCAGGCGGTGCGGGAGAGGAACTGCCCGAAATAATGAACTGGTGCGCTGGGAAACTTGGTCCTTCGTTAGTCTGAAACATACGGTCGCCGAAACTGTACGTTTCAGCCATGCTGTAGTAGGGCTGCACCTCGTAAGCAGGTACGTAATTGAAGGGCCGATCGGCCGGCGGAGAGCAAGTCGTTCCGCAAACCAGGCGTATCAGATTGGCTCCATCCATTTTTCCGCCGTCATACATTACTACGAAACTGTAATGCGAATGGTCGTTGTCCCAGTTCCCCTCCAGGGGTTGCGGCGTCAGCGGGACCTTTACGCCACTCGAGTTTATGCCGTAATTCTGAATATCGGCGCCCCGTTGAATAAGGACAGGATCCTGGAACAGGTTATCGGGAGTACGATTCTCCTGGAAAATCACGACAATGTGTTGGATCTTGGCTTGGCCTGAAGAACCCGAAGTGTTTGGCCCACCGCTCCCTCCGCAGCCGTTCATCAACCCTAGCAGTGCGGCGCCGACGATCGCCAACGCGCCAATTAGGGCGCTCTTTGTCTTGCTCATTAGCTATTCCCTCGAACATCAGTTTTGCGTCAACATTGGGACGAAGCCCTACGATGTGTGGGCTGGAACCTAGTCACTAAGAGAATCGCAACCGGCCCATGATGATGAAAGAAGAGCTGTCGGCTGCGGGCGGAGCGAAAACCCGAGGCCAGTCAGCCGTACGGCTGTCAGCATATAGAACTGCGCCGTTCTATTCACTGCAACCATTTTCTCCCTCTTCAAACCCGGTCGGACCGAGCAAGTTGCGCGACTTGAGGACGGAGCTGCCGCGCCGTGTGTTCACAAAGATTTGCTTCGGCGATTTTGAGATGCGATCCAGGCTTTATCGGTTGCACCGGGGAAATCCCAGGCGCAAGTCGCTGGCGCCCGACGCTGTTGCATGACATGGAGCAGCGCAAAAGGTATTCTATCAACTCGCCGAAGGAGAATGGTCGCGCTATGTGGGTCTTCGCCGTCCTCTTGTTTTTTTTGTTCGCGCCGATTGGGGTGTCTGGCGAACAGAACATCGACCTGCACTCCTTCGATGGAATTGACGCGTCGCAGGTCCGCGTTGCTGGATTTGACGTTGATCCGAACGGAGCGGTCGGAACCAAACAGTATTTGGAGTGGGTGAATACTGCGTATCAGGGCTACGATAAAAAAACTCTTGCTCCTGTGTATTCCTCTCCGCGCAATGGCGATACTCCTTTCATTGCCAACGGCCTCCCGCAATGTGCAGGGAACGAGGGTGATGGCGTGATTATCTTCGACCACCTCGCATCCCGTTGGGTGCTTGCGCGTCGCTTTGACAAGGGCAGTTCCCGCTACTGCATCTCGGTCTCCAGCACCGACGACTTGACCGCCAAAAGCTTCAGTTGGCGTGCCTACCAACTTCCCCTGGACAGTCTCATGGGTCAAAGCGCGAAGGGACACAGGTTAATTCCCGACTATCCGAAAATCGCTACTTGGGGCGACGCTTATTACGTCTCTTTCAATCTGACCGACCCGGACAGGTTCTACCGCGAGGTCGCGATCCTTGTTTGCGCTTTCGATCGGGCCAACATGCTCAGCGGCGCCGCCATGCGAACTCCGCAATGTTTCCGCTATCCGGTTACTTCCGGCCCGCCGTTCCGCGCCCACACTTTGTTGCCCGCCGATGTGGACGGGATTAATCCGCCGCCGGTGGGCGCGCCCGAGTCGTTTGTCAGCATTCAGAATCCGGAATCTCCGGACGGATCCAGTTCACTCAATCTCTGGACTTTGCATGTCGATTGGAACACGCCGGAGAATTCCAAGTTCATCGGCCCCACTCCATTGGCCGTAAGCGCGTACGTTCCGGGATGCTACATGCAGAAGAACCCGGCAAACACGCTGTGCATACCCGAACCCAGCTCCAGTTCGACACGGAATTACCTTGACTCGGTGGGCGACCGTCTCATGCACCGCTTCGCGTATCGGAGATTCCTCGGAACCTCGCCGCGTGAGTCTTATCTGATCGCGCAGACGGTTCAGGTCGGAAAGGCAGAACGCTCGGAAACCACCGTTCGTTGGTATGAACTCGGCAGCACTGGCAAACTGGTTGCCTCTGGTACGATCGCTGGACAAGACGGCACGTATCGCTTCATGCCAAGCATCGCACAAGATAAGGATGGAAATGCTGCAGCGGGGTATAGCGTCTCAGGCGCAACAATCCATCCTTCGATCCGCGCCGCCTATTGGCAACTCCCGTCGGGCAATCCAACGGAATTTCACATTTTGGATAGTGACGGCGACCAACAGAACTCTCCGCGGTGGGGAGATTACACCAGCATGACCGTCGACCCAGTGGACGATTGTACCTTCTGGTATGTCAACGAATACTATAAAAACCAGACCGGTAAGAAAGTGAATTGGCGGACGAGGATTTCCCGCTTCAAGGTCCCCACCTGTCGATAGACGAACCGTCAAAATAACTATGCTTCGCTCAATCATCTTCAAGGCTACCGACCCCATTCATCAGCGGATGCGCGCGCAGCGCTCGCAGTTGGCGATGCAGATCATGCGGCCCGAGCCTACGATGTCCCTGCTGGATTTGGGTGGTTCGGCGGGGTTTTCCGGAGAGTACGACGATCTTCGCTCACTCTTCCGCCGCGTCGTCGTGGTCAATCTTGACGCCCAAAATGAGAAGGCGCTATTGCCGAACGTCGAATTCGAGTGTGCGGACGCATGCGCGCTACCCTACCCAGACGAGAGTTTTGACTGGGTTTTCTCCAATGCGGTAATCGAGCACGTCGGCGATCGGCGTCGGCAAGAAATGTTCGCGCGAGAAACTCAACGCATCGCCAGAGTTGGTTATTTCGTGGCAACTCCCAACCGGCACTTCTTCCTCGATCCCCACACCTACTTCCCCTTCTATCATCTGCTTTCCGAGAATATGCAGAGAATCGCGATTCACTTTTCTTTTGGACACATGCGCCAATGGGAGCCGTTGCGGGTACTGTCGGCGAAGGAATTGCGCGAGATGTTTCCGGGCGCGGAAGTAAAGGCGTCCGGGCTGTTCTCCACCAACTTGGTAGCCTATAGACGGAAATAGTAAGGTGGCTCGCCGGAGTACTTCGCCTGGAAGCCCGACCACTCGCAGCTTGGAGAGACTAGAGACTTCCGCCCCGTATGCTTTCGGTTCCTTGTACGATCTTGCAGCTTTTCCTATACTTTGATTTGTTTGCCGTAGTTTCCCAGCCTGAAGCTGGGCCCCCCGACTGAGCTATGTACCGCTCCATAATACTGGGCCGCCGGTGATTCACCGAAAACACCCCGAGGACTCGCGTATATGAAAGCGTCGGGAATGTGAGTTAGAGGGCGGAGCTGCGCACGCGAAATCTCGCTACAATGTTGCTGCAGCTGCGCAATGCCAAGAGGAAACCAATGGCAAAGAATCAGTGCGGCGAGTTGTTCCCGTCCACGTTAAGGAGAATCGGATGAAACGCCCAATCCAAAAGTCGTTATCTGCATTCGCTACCCTGGGATTTGTTTTGGCAACGGTTCTCGCAATCCCCGCGAAAGCCGTAGCTGGTGACGGCATCACGGTGACGGTATCTCCCGGCCATGCGCCGGTCACATCGATGGTGCAGCAGCAGTTCACGGCAACGGTGAAAGGAACCAGCAACACCGCCGTGACGTGGTATGTAGACGGAGGAAAGGGAGGCTTCAAGAAAGTGGGCTTCATCAATGCCAGCGGGCTTTACACTCCGCCGGCAAGCTTCGTGGTGGGCGCTCACACCATCAAAGCCGTTAGCCAGGCGGACAACACCACGTTTGGCACCGCCACGGTGTATCTCACGGCTTTGGCGGGAATGTATACCAACAAGAATGACAACACTCGCAGCGGACAAAATTTGCAGGAAACGGTGTTGACTCCGAAGAATGTGAATGTCAAGACTTTCGGAAAGGTGTTTTCCTTTCCTCTCGACCAAGTGGTAACCGCCCAGCCGCTTTACGTGGCGAATGTGAACCTGCCCAGTCCGCTGAACGGCTCTGCCGGATACCACAACGTGGTTTACGTCGCCACGGAGAACGACAGCGTGTATGCCTTTGACGCCGACGGCAAGGTGCTGCAAGGTCCCCTCTGGCAGGATAGCTTTATAGATCCGCCGAGCGTCGTACCGGTCCCAGGCGACTGTATCGAAACGATTGGAGAGTGGGGCATTACGCCAACTCCTGTCATTGATCCCACCACGAACACCATGTATTTGGATGTGCGGACCATGGAGGATCATACGAAGGGGTGTGACGGCACTTACGTCCACCGCTTGCACGCGCTGGACCTTACGACAGGTGCGGAGAAATTCGGCGGTCCCGTGGTGATTCAAGCCTCAGTGCCCGGCACCGGCGCGGGCAGCGTTGACGGCGTGGTGTCATTCAGTGCTCATTACGAGAACTCACGGCCCGGTTTGCTGCTTTCGCAATCGCCGGAGGACAAAGACAGCATCGTCTACATGGGCGCGGCCTCGATTGAAGACACCGAACCGTATCACGGTTGGATTTTGGGTTTTAACTCTCAAACTCTGGCGCTTACCTATGCCCTATGCACCACGCCGGACGGCTCAGCGGGCGGAATATGGCAAGCGGGCGCCGGGTTGGCGGCCGATGCGGCTGGCAACATCTTTGTGCAGACTGGAAACGGAACCTTCGACGGCGTCGGCGACTACGGTCTGTCGGTGCTGAAGTTGACGCCCAGCAATGGCAGCCTGGTGGTCGCCGATTCTTACACCCCGGATAACTTTGCAGTTCTCAATCAGTGGGACTGGGATATTTCCTCGGGTGGGATTTTACTATTACCGCCGCAGCCAGGAAATTACCCGAACCTCATGGTTGGCGGGGGCAAAGAAGGCACGGTTTATGTCATGAATCGTGACCATCTTGGCGGGTACACCTCCAACGGCAATGACATCGTGCAGTACATTGTCGGCGCCATCAAGGCGTCCATTGCTGGCAAGCAACCCACCTACGGCATGTGGAATGCTCCCAGCTACTTCGACGGCAACGTATACATTTTCGGAAAATATGATTACCCGAAGATGTTCACGCTAAACAATGGATTGCTTCCCACCACGGCAACGTCGGCCGGGACAGTGACCATGGGCGGACCGGATCCTGTAATCTCGGCGAATGGCAGTAGTAACGGCATTGTATGGGCTTTGCAATCCGAGGCGGCCCCGGTACCTACGCTATGGGCGTTCAATCCGAACAATCTCGCCCAGGTGTACTACAACACAAACCAGAATAAAGCCCGGGATCAGGTTTCGGCCGCGGCAATCAAAAGGGCTGATCCTCTGGTGGCCAATGGCCGGGTCTATATACCGGCCTCTAGCCAGCTAAAAGTTTACGGCCTTCTTCCCTGATAGTTAGGCCGCAGCTAAGAATCTCGGGCGGGCGATTTCATGCCTCCGCTTCCTTGGCCCAACGAACTTAAGAATCGAGATATGATCCAGACTTCCTTGAAGAACGAGAAGCGGAGCGGAGCAGACCACCGGAAAGCCTCCAGAGAGTTTGGCCGGCTGGGCTATTTGTTTTCCAAAACCAGGCTGCGCGCGCCCCTTCGCTGGGTTCGCCACATGGGGCTCGGTCCCGCGGATATATTCTTTGGTTCTTATCCCAGGTCGGGCAGCACATGGACGCGCTTCGTTCTCTACGAAATCCTGACTGGTCGCGAAGCCAACTTTGAAGCGGTGAACACGACTCTGCTGGGAGTTCAGCGCATGAACCACGGAGTCCCCGTCCTATCCGGAGGGGGACGCTTGGTGGGCAGCCACGAGCAGTACTGCAAGAAATATCGCCGCGCCCTCTATCTGGTTCGGGATGGACGCGACGTGCTCCTTTCTGAGTATGCCTACTTGAGTTCGCTGGGCCTATACCGAGATAGTCTCGACAAATTCATCGCTGGATTCGTGGGAGCTCAGGGACGGGTCAATGGTTTTGGGCCCTGGCAGCGACACGCGAGTTCCTGGCTCGATTCGCCGATTGCCGACAGCTCTGATTTTCTATTGGTGCAATACGAAGCCTTGCGACAAACTCCCGAGGATTCGATCCAGCGCATCTGCGACTTCCTCGGCGTTAGCACGAGCCGCGGTGAAATCCAGAGTGCGCTGAGCAGCAACTCGCTCAGCCGGATGCGCGAAAAAGAGCGCCACACCCCCCAGCTTCCCTCCGGCAAAGAGCCTTTTGTACGCAGCGGCTCGGTGCAGGGATGGCGTGGGAAACTCAGCCAGCCTCAACTGGAATTGTTCGAGCGCCACGCGGGCAGCATTCTGACCCGGCTCGGGTATCCGCTTTCGACTGCCCAGCCAGAGGCGATTGCGGTTACTCCATAGGTTCCATGGAGGCCGAATGACAATCAGCGGTTTGTGCCCCGAGGCCAGCGAAGCGTTTAGAATCTCCAATAGCGTGAACAGTGAGCGCTACATAACGATCAGCGTGGATGACGGCTCTGCTCAGGATCTCCGGGCCGCGGATCTCCTCGATCAGTACGGACTACAAGCCACCTTTTATATTCCGGCGGTTAATCCCGAGCGCCCTGTGATGCCGGTGGGGCAAATACGCGAATTGTCGGGCCGTTTCGAAATTGGAAGCCATACCTACAACCACCAGGCGCTGGGATCGCTGCCGGATGAGCAAGCCTGGACAGAAATTCGTGACGGCAAAAAGTGGCTGGAAGATCTGCTGGGGGAAACAGCGGCATCGTTTTGCTATCCGCGCGGCAAGTTCAATCGACGTACCCCGGCCCTCGTAAAACGCGCAGGTTTCATCGGCGGACGGACCTGTCACTTTAACGTTCACGCATTTCCCCACGACCCATTCCTTTGGGGAGTCAGTACTCACGCCTGCGATCACAGTCAGTTGAATCAAGTGCGCCATGCCGCGCTGGAGCGCAACTGGATGGGAATCCAAAACTTCTTTTCGGTCTACAAAGCCGCCACAAACTGGCAGACGCACTTCTTCCATGGCTTGCGCCACGTTGAGCAGCATGGAGGCATCGCCCATCTGTACTTCCACGGCTGGGAGATCGATGAACTGGGGCAATGGGAACAACTCAGTTCCGTGTTGAAATCGGTGGCGCAATCCGGGCTGACCTCGATAACTAACGGAGCACTGTTCAGCCTCTGGGGTGAAGGTTGCGGTCCTTCGCACAGTCGCCTGGTCAAGACTTACTGAAACAATCGGCGAGGTCGAGTCTCTCACCGTTGCCGGCTTTTTCAGATCACTTCAATAATGCGTCGACTTTGGATGCTTCAGTAAATCCCCACTCCCTTTCTCGCGTATTCACCCAATTACTCCGAAAGTTTCGGTATATAATTCCCGGCCTGTTTCGGAGTCGATCGCGTAGCTTTCGACTGAGTGGCACAGCTGTCCCCCCAACTTCTTCAAGGAGGACCGGATGAAACGCGCAGCTCATACTTCCTGGGTTGTCTTTCTTGTCGTCGGATTTGTTTTGGCTGTGCTCGCCATCCGGCCGCCGTTGCATGGCGCCGCGGCATCGCCCGCGATTGCACTGGCCGCACAGTCCGATGACACCAATTCCGCGCAGGAAAAAACCAACACGCCGGGGGACGGGATCAAGGTGACAGTGTCTCCTCACCGCGCGCCAGTCACCTCGATGGTGCAGCAGCAATTCACAGCCACGGTTACCGGCACCGACAACACGGCTGTGACTTGGTATGTGGACGGACGCAAAGGTGGCTACAAGGCCGGCGGCACTGTCAGCGCCACCGGCCTTTACACGCCGCCGGCGAACTTCATAGTCGGCGCGCACACCATCAAAGCCCTCAGTCAGGCGGACAACACCACCTATGGCGATGCTACGGCCTTCCTGACGGCCTATGCGGGAATGTATACCAACAAGAACGACAACGCCCGCACCGGACAAAACTTACAGGAGACCGTGTTAACGCCGGCCAACGTAAAAGTCGCGACCTTCGGAAAATTGTTTTCCTACGTGCTCGATCAGGCAACGGATGCGCAGCCGCTTTATGTGGCCAATGTGAACCTGCCCAGCCCGCTGAACGGCTCTGCTGGTTACCACAACGTGGTCTACGTCGCCACGGACAATGATAGCGTTTACGCCTTCGACGCCGACGGCAAAGTGCCGGAAGGCCCGCTCTGGCACGACAACTTCACCGATCCTCCCACCATCGTGCCGGTCCCCGGCTCGTGTCTTGAAACGATTGGCGAGTGGGGCATCACACCGACTCCCGTCATCGACCCCACCACAAACACAATCTACGTCGAAGCCCGAACTTTGGAAAACCCCACGTCGACCTGCGTCGGAACTTATGTGCAACGGCTGCACGCATTGGACATCACTACCGGCGCGGAGAAGTTCGGCGGTCCGGTGGTGATTCAGGCTTCCGTCCCCGGCACCGGGCAGGGTAGCGTGGACGGCGTAGTGTCATTCGACCCTCATTATGAGAACTCCCGCCCGGGGTTGCTGCTTTCGCCGGCACCGGGAGATAACGACACCATCGTCTATATGGGCGCTGCCTCAATTGAAGACACGGAACCGTATCATGGTTGGGTTTTGGGTTTCGATTCTCAAACTCTGGCGCTGACTTATACCTTCTGCACAACCCCGGACGGCGGAGCTGGTGGAATATGGCAAATGGGGGGCGGGCTGTCCGCGGACGCAAATGGCAACGTTTTTGTTCAGACCGGAAACGGAACCTTCGACAATGTCAGTGATTTTGGGCTTTCGGTGCTTGAATTAACCCCCAGCAATGGCAGCCTGGTGCTTGCCGATTCCTATACCCCTGACAATTTTGCGGTGCTGAACCAGTGGGACTGGGACATTTCCTCAGGTGGACTTTTGCTATTGCCCCCACAGCCGGGAAACTATCCGAACTTGATGGTAGGCGGCGGCAAGGAAGGCACGATCTATCTGATGAATCGGGACGATCTCGGCGGCTACAGCTCCAATGGCAATAACATCGTGCAGTACATCGTGGGCGCCATCAAACCATCACAACCCAAGCAGCAGCCCTACTACGGGATCTGGAACACTGCGAGCTACTTCCAAAGCAATGTGTACATCTTCGGACAACATGATTATCCCAAAATGTTTACCTTGAACAACGGATTGCTGCCGGCCACCGCGACTTCCGAGGCTGCGGTTTCTATGGGTGGACCGGCTGCAATTATCTCGGCGAACGGCGCCGGTAATGGCATCGTGTGGGTATTGCAGTTTGACGCGCCCACGCCCACGCTGTGGGCCTTTAACCCCAACGATCTTACCCAGGTGTATTACGACACAAACCAGGATCCAAAGCGCGACAAAGTTGCCAGTATCGGACTGTCCAGGGTGGATCCGCTAGTCGCGAATGGTCGTGTCTATGTGCCGGCCAACGCTGTCTTAAAGGTTTACGGCCTGCTCTGATACGAGCCGTATAGCCGCAAAGGCAACCCCGAACACTGTCAGTTGTGATGGCAGCCGATGGTTAACGTGCCCTGCGTGTCATGATCCCCTTGCTGCCAGGTGCTCCAATCCTCCGGCACGTCGTCCTGCTTCTCATTGGCGTCGACAAACCAATTCGAGCTCGAATCCGGCAGGTAATAGTTGTTGGATTGGTACTGGTTGTGGCGCGAGTTTAGCGGTCCGCCCGTGCCCCACACTTTTCCGATCGAACTGTAAGCCGAACACTCATAAATATCGTTGCCCACGACCTGGTTGTGTTCGAGCGAATGAGTCGTGTCATTATCGTTGCGAGCGTGCAGACACTTGTTCATCAGCATGTCAGCATGAACTGACTGAAGCGTGAGATGAAAAGCTTGACCGGGAACGTTCCCGTAGACAACATTATCGGTATAAGTGCCGTAATTCGAGTCGTTCGCGTCAACTCCGCCGCCTATGATGTCAGCGTTCTTAATGGGAAAGCCGTTATCGTATGCCGTGTTGCCGTTGAATAAAATCTGACAGCTCGCCTCATGATAGTAGCCGTAACGCTCGTTGCCATTGAGAATGGAGTTCGTGATCTGGACGTATTGTGTCCCGCCGTCAGACCATAGTCCGTCCGAGAGATTATCGTGACTCCAGACGTTGTTGATGACGACCGCCGGTTGTGTTTTGGTGCCGATCTCGTTGTAGATATGGAACGCGCCCGCATCCGTGTACCCTTTACAAACCCCGCTCCCGGTCGCGCCGTTCGTGCTTCGAAAATTGGCGATATTGTTCCACGACATCTCGCTGTTAGTGATCGTCAGATCGGCAGAGAAAGCGGCGTTCAGCGCCAGCTTACCAACGTTTGTGAGCCAGGTGTCGTCGATAATGGCGGGTTGACCTGGTGTCCCCCGCATGCCGTAGATGCCAACGTTGTGGATGAAGCGGACCGTCATGTCTTTAAGAGTCCATCCCAGGCCCGAGTAAATCCCGTAATTCATGCTTTTCTCGATGAATAGGTTTTGCAGGGTCACGTTGGTCTGTCCCGGTCCGTAGAGCACCGAATCGCCGCTGGGATTGTTCAGGCTGATGGCTAAATCCACGGTCGCCGAGTTCGGATCCAAGTTGCCGGGCAAACTCAAATAAATAACGTGGTGTTTGTAGTCGAAAAAGAAGCGTCCTGCCTCGCCCCCGGTTACGGCCTGCCCCTGAGTTGTGATCTTGGCCCCTGGCTGAACCTCGGCTTCGCTCAAAACACGCATGACTCGCCTGTCGTCATGCGGACTGGTGCGAAAGAAAAGGTCGTCGAGGTAGGTAGTAACCCAGTAACAGATATTTTGCCCGCCCTTGTTGTACACCATCTGCTGGTGAGGTTTCGTCTGAGCGTAAGGCCCATCGTAATAATAAACACCCTCCGTCCCGGTCGCCCGCCACGGGCTCAATACAACCGCCCCGCTGATGCGCGCGTTCGGTGTTGTGCCGATGAGCGACTGTCCGGAGCGGATCTGAATTGTCTTGCTGATCCTGTGTTCTCCCTCGATGCAGAAAGTCTGACCTTGCGTACCGTTATTGATAATGCTGGCGAGGTCATCGGCAGGAGAAATTACTGTTCCCTGGCAAGGAATGTTGGATTGTCCCGCTCCAGTCGCGAAAGCCGCCGACAAAGAGGCGAAGGTGAAGAGCAAAACCGATAGGCATTGTCTGCCCAGCGCCAGGCCGAATTTAATCTTGCCGTCACTGCTTGCGAAGTGGGGGAGCATCGCGCTACCTCGAAATAAAGATTTTGTGGACTGCCAGAGGTCCGCCCAGGTCACCGGAATCGCTGCGGATCATCGCAGTCATCCCAATCTGTCGTTCAGCACTGAACCACAAAAACTTGGCCTGGAAGACGCCTCATCCTAAGGATTTCGGGCTATGGTGGGATAGGTCTCAGAAGTACACGTGAGTCGCAAGCGACAATCGTCCGCCGGGGACAACATGAAGCTAATTCGGTGGACAGCCCCAAATCCCGCGCTCAGCGCGGCTGCAGACATTCCTGCGGTATAATGGGGGGTGCCGTGGAGGTTCCTCGCATGAAAAAAACATTGTTGGCATACGCCCTGTTTTCCAGCCTGCTGATGCTTAACTTCGCCCCGCGCGAAAAAGATAAAGGCAAAGGCGCAGGCGAAGACACTCTTTACGGGTATGTTACTTGTTCAACTTGCGTGGCCAAGGGCGCGACCACCAGCCACCACGACTGCATGGAAAAGTGCCTGGCCAAGGGTGCGGACGTGGTACTCGTCACCGATGACGATCATCACGCGGTCGCCCTGGAGAATCCAGACCTCGTCCGGGGACATCACGCCGACCATGTTGCCCTGCAAGGATTTATGCAAGGCGATCATTTCCACATCATCAGCGTAAGAATGATTTAGATGGTAAGCAGCGCTGCTCCGAACCGCGACAGCTGCGGTGAAAGTACGGCGAAAGTCAGGTCCGGCGCGGGTTGCGTCGGCATGCGGTCTCGGGAAGATTTTATTTGACAAGCCCCGGACTGACAAACTAAGGTTAGGTGTCTAATTTCGGCTCGCGTAATCAGTCCCTCACTTGCGCAGCCTTCTGGAGTGTACCCGATGTTCAGTAATGCAAGGTTGATCCATTCGTCTGCCCGCCGTTCCTACTCCATTCTGCACGGCTTGGGCCTGCTTTCTCTTCTGGTTCTGATTTCATCCGCCCCGTCTGCCTTTGGCCAAAATAAAATCAATACAATTACCGGTGGAGGTACGGTCAGTACCAGTCCAAGCAGCGTGGATCTGCCTGGCCCTGTCGCAGTCGTAGAAGATCCGACAGGAAACATTTACGTCGCTCCTCCAGTCGCGCAGTATGTCTTTAAATGGACCAAGAGCTCGGGTGCCGTATCCCTTTTTGCAGGCACTGGCTACATCGCATTCCACAAAATTGAAGCGCAGGCCACTGCCGCCCCTCTTTGGTCGCCCTCCGGATTGGCCTCCGATGGCGCCGGCAACATCTACATCGCAGATGCCGGAAACAATGCGATCCGTAAAGTAGATACCTCAGGAAACCTCACCACTGTCGCCGGAAGCAGCAAACCCTGCGGCGACGGCAACTGCGGTGATAATGGACCGGCCACCAGCGCTTTGCTCAACGGACCGCAAGGAGTGGCCATCGACAGTAAAGGCGATATCTTCATCGCCGACACGGGCGACAATCGCGTCCGTTGCGTGGTGGAAGTCTCCGAAGGCTGCGACACCGCATCGAGCGTGGCAATCGGCACCATCGTCAACTATGCCGGCGTTGTTGGTCAATCCTGCGCAGCCCCTACCGATGCCTGTGGAGACGGCGGCCACGCCCGGCATGCGCTTCTGAATTCTCCCATGGGAATCGCTCTGGACAAGTCCGGACATCTGTATATCGCCGACACTCTCGATAATCGAATCCGCGAAGTGGGAGCGAGCTATGTGATCACTTCAATAGCGGGCACGGGAAAATTGTGTTCCAGCTATGTCGCTGGCAAGACTTGTGGCGATGGTGGGCCCGCCGCGAGTGCCAGCCTGGGACGTCCCCGAGGCGTGTCCGTGGATCATACCGGTAACGTCTACATCGCCGACACGAAAGATCACGCTGTCCGGCTCGTGACCGGAACTACGATTAACGGTTTTGCCGGCAGCGGTCAGCTCGGTTTCTCTGGCGACGGTGGCGCCGCTCTAAGCGCCCTACTGTCGACCCCGAACGGCGTCTACGTGGATAGCGCCGAAAACGTCTTCATCTCCGATACCGGCAACCAGCGCGTTCGCGAAGTAAGCGCCGGCAACATCAACACCTTCATCGGCGGCGGTAACGGTGGCGACGGCGGCGCAGCCAAGGGTACTTACTCCATGCTGGCTGGTGACTATGCGGTGGCCGTGGATGCCTCCAACAACTACTACATTGCCGACACCAGCAACAATCGCATTCGTGTCGTCAACACGCAGTCCAGCACCATCACTGTGGCGGGTGTTCAAATTCAACCCGGAGACATTGCAACCGTCGCTGGCACCGGAAACGCGGACTACACCGGCGACAATGGGCCGGCCTTAAGCGCCACTCTGAATTCTCCTTATGGGGTGGCCGTTGACGGCTCCGGAAACCTTTACATCGCCGATACCTTCAACGGCGTGATTCGCGAGGTCAATTCCGCTGGAACCATCATTACGATGTCGATAAGCAACACTATTACCTTCCCCACCGCGATCGCCTCCGACTCGGCCGGGAATCTGTTTATTGCCGATCCTGTGGCGGAAGTGATTTGGGGAGTCAGTGGAACCCAGATCGCAAATATCGCGGGAAATGGCACAGCAGGCTATTCCGGCGATGGCGGACCATCCGGCTCGGCCGAACTGAACTGGCCCTTCGGAGTCGCAATCGACAGCAACGACAATTTTTACATCGCAGACGATTACAACAACGTAATCCGCTGCGTGATTAGCGTTGTCGGAGCATGTGGCGACACCAAAAAGGTCTATCCGATCGGCACCATTGTCACGTACGCCTACAACGGGGGTAACGGCTTCGGTGGAGATGGCGGGAAGGCCCTCAAGGCCACTCGCACCAATCCCAACGAAGTTGCGGTCGATTCCCAGGGAAACCTCTTCATCGGCGGCGGCGCAGCCCCACTGGTGCAGAGAGTCGATCTCGCTTCTCAAACCATTCTGACCGTAGCTGGTATGGATTCGCTATGGTATTACTACGGCTTCGAGGGAGACGGATACGCTGCGACGCAAGCTCACCTCGACAACATTGGTCTGACCGTCGACGGCAATGAAAACCTGCTGATTGCCGATACCGGCAACAATCGTATTCGCCAAGTGCCGATGATCGGGGTGGCCGCCTACACTCCCACGTCGCTTAACTTCGGCGATGTGGCGGTTGGCACCAAGAGCGCTCCCATGCAAGTTACGGTGCAGAACACGGGTGCGAATGACATCGCCTTCAGCAGCGTTAAAATCAGCGGTCCTTTTACTCAGACCAACAACTGCATCGCCACGCCGCCGAGCACCTTACCTCCGAGCAATGCGGCTTATCCTTGGACGTGCACTTTTACCGTTTACTTCACACCGCTCGGTAAGGGCACGCATACCGGATATCTCGCGGTGACTGACAGCGCCTATAAGAGTCCGCAAAGCATTAAGCTGACCGGCGTTGGTGACTAACTAGTTGGCCTAGATACGCAAAACCCCCGGCCGAACATCGGTCGGGGGTTTTGCTTTTTAGGGGATGACGAAAAAGGCCGCTTGCCCCGGAGCGCCCCACGGCTGCGGCGTGGTTTACGAGTTCACGCCGTAAATTGTCGACTTGCCCACCCCAAAAAAGCCCCGCATCCCCCCTAGAGTCTTTAGTCTCCGGGCAGTATGGGACCCTGTTACCCGTCCTTCTTGAGTACCTTTCACCACTTGGAATCGTTTGCCCAGTGTTCTATAGTTAATACAGTTCGGACGGGGTTTCCTCAGCCCTGTATCGAGGCGAGATGGTTTTCGCGCCGGAGTACCAATCACGCATGGGTTTTCGCAGGATGCTGAACCGAAGGGCCTGCCGTGTCGGCGCGCTGAAATCCTCAGAATTTGTTTTGCGCGAACTTTCGATCGCGCGAGCTTGGGAGCTTGAATGAAGCGAGTTGGCTGGTTCGTTATCGTGGCTCTGCTGTGCTGCTGTCCTCTGGTCGGGCAGAATACTGCTCCAACTCAGACCAAAGGGACGACAGTTGTTCCCAGCACTCCGCCGCCGACCACGTCGTCCATGACGAACGACAATGCCCCTACCTTTTCCGATCGTTATCCGCGATACAAACTGCGTCCCGGCGACACCTTTGACATCACATTCGAATACACGCCCGAGTTCAATCAAACTCCGCAGGTGCTTCCCGATGGTTTCGTTGCGCTGCGCGAAGCGGGTGAAATCTACGCCAGCGGGTTGACCGTTCCAGAGCTCACGGAGAAAATTCGCGCCGCGTACGGTTCCGTTCTTTCCAATCCGAAAATATCGATTGCGCTGAAAGATTTCGAGAAGCCCTATTTCATCGTCGATGGACAAGTGAGCCATCCCGGCAAATATGATCTTCGCGGCGACACCACGGTGATCGAGGGTGTAGCCATTGCCGGTGGTCTGGAGAACTCAGCGAAACACTCTCAGGTGGTGCTGTATCGTCGAGTCAACGACCAGTGGATCGAGGCCCAGTTGATCAACGTGAAGAAAATGGAAACCAGTCGAAACCTGGCTGAAGATCTGCATCTGAGGCCCGGGGACATGATTTATGTTCCCAAAAATACAATCTCGAAGGTCCAGCAATTCATCCCCGCCTATGGATTCAACATGGGTCCGGCATTCTAGTTTGATCGTGCGAAGGAGCTTCTAAACCATGGAAGGTCAAGAAATAGTAGTTCGCCGCGCCCCCACTGCGCTCTCGTGGACGTTGCGCGACGTCGTAGCCATGGGCTTCCGTCGCCGTCACGCCGCATTGTTGTGTTTCTTCGGAGTTCTCGCCGGCACATTTGCATACGTGATCCTTACGCCGGAGTATCGCGCCGAAACCAAGATTCTAGTCAGACGGCAACGCGTCGACGAAGTCGCGACCGCTGAACAGAACCAGCCTGTAGCGGTTTCATCCGCGGTCGCCGAAGAAGAAATGGGCACTGAAGTAGAGCTCATCCGCAGCGATGATGTGCTGCGCAAAGTCGTCACCGAAGTGGGTCTCGACAAGCCCAAGGGCGGTGGCGGCGGCCTGTTTCATCGTAAGCGGACGCAGAAACAACTCACCGATGGCGCGATCGCGGGTCTGCGCGGGCGTCTCGTGATTGAAGCCTTGCCCAAGACCGATATCATTCGCATTTCCTATACCGCGTCGGATCCAGTACAGGCGGCTCAGGTGCTGGATGCCTTGAACGCGGCCTATCTTGACGCCAATCGTGAAATGCACCAATCCAAAGGACAGCTCGAGTTCTTTGATCAGCAAGCGCAAAATGCCAGCCAGCAATTGCAAGCCGCCGAAGAAAAGCTGAAAGAGTTTCCCGGCGGAAACGGCACCGCCAACCCCAGCGTGGCGCGAGATTACACTTTGCAGAAGTTGACCGAGTTCAATTACAACCTGGGCACTATCCGGCAGTCGATCGCCGAAACCCAGAGCCGCATCACATCCCTCGAACAGCTTTCTAAAACCACTGCCCCGCGCTTGACAACGCAGATGCGTGAAGCCGATGCCGGCCAGGTGCTGCAGCTCATGAAGTCCAGCCTTTTGACGCTGCAGCTGAAGCGCAGCGACATGGCTTCCAAGTACCAGCCCGACTATCCTCCGCTCAAAGAACTCGACCGGGAGATCGCCGCAACTCAAGGTGCCATTTCGAATGAGAAGCCCTTAGGCGACGTCACCACCGACCAGAATCCTGCATACGTTTGGATTCAGGGAGAATTGGCCAAAGCCAAAGCGGATCTTCGCGGATATCAAGCTGGCGAAACCGAGACCGAAGCCATCATTCGCCAGACCATGGACAGCGCCCGCCAGCTGAATTCCGATAGCATCCAGCAGCAGGATCTGGTGCGCACCGCGAAAGCCGCCGAGGACAATTACATTTTGTACTCTCGCAAACGTGAGGAAGCCCGCATCGACGAAGCTCTCGACAAGAACAAGATCCTCAATCTGGCGGTAGCGGAAAAGCCCGCAGTTCCCAGCTTCCCCGCGCAATCGCCCATGATGCTGGGTCTGTTCGGTACTATTCTCGCGTTCGCGGCGACCGCCGGCCTGGTTTTCACGCTCGAGTATATGGATCCATCGTTCCGCACGCCGAACGAGGTGCGATCCGTGTTGAATGTGCCATTGTTGGCCGCCGTGCCCGATCAAAACACCGGCGTATTTGTTCTGACGACCGAGCCCGGATCGGGCAGCGGAGACGGCCAGGGTGGCCCGTTCCAAAAGGGAGAGGCCGAGCCGAATCCGGGACCGGCTTAAGCAACCGCGGCAAGTTTTGGAATTTCCCTCGATTCCGAAGTGATTCCGATCTACCTAACTAACTACGGGCGCCAATCAAATGGCCCCGATCTAACGGGGAAGTGATGGCAAACATAAAATACCGAAGGTTCCGCGTTAATCTCGCAAAGTCGCTTGCTCGCCGGCCGGTGGTTTGGCTGCGTCATGGAGGACTTCACTCCAACGACGTTTTCCTGGCTTCCTATCCGCGTTCCGGTAACACTTGGCTACGCTTTGTACTGGGCGAAGCTCTGTCCGGCAAGTCGATTACCTTCGACAACGTCGATGACGTGATTCCTGAGTTGAAATGGCATCGCCGCGCCATGCCGCTTTTCGAAGGCGGCGGCCGCCTTATCAAGACTCACGAGCCCTGGCGCAAGGAATACCGCAAGGCCATCTACATCGTTCGCGATGCGCGCGATGCGGCGCTTTCCCAGTTCGCCCGCAGCGCCCAAATGCAAATCGTCGATCCCGATCTGGACGAGTTCATTGAGACATTCATTCAGGGTAACGTTCACGGCTACGGAACCTGGGACAATCATATTCGTACCTGGTTGAACAGTCCGCTATCCCGGTCGGGAAATCTGCTGGTGGTCAAGTTCGAGGATTTGCGCCGCAACCCAGAAGAAATCTTGACCAAGATGGTGAACTTCGTACGCGCGCCAATCGCACAAGGCCAGATTCGCGCCGCACTCGCCAACAACTCCGTCGAACAGATGCGCGCCAAAGAAGTGAAGTCGCGCAAACTCTACCAAAGCACGACCGAAGTCGGCCGCTTCGTCCGCAAAGGCGCGGTCCAGGGCTGGAAGAACACTCTAACTCCCGCCCAAGTCGAACGGTTCGAGCAAGCCATGGGCGCGGAACTGGCTCGCATGGGCTATGCCGTAGGTTCGAAGGCGAACAGCAATACGGCTGCCGAGGAACTTACAGCCAGCCGTTAAGCGTAGGCGCGAGCATTCTGCTCGCGCAGCAGTGCCGGAAGCGTTCAAACTCCACAATACCCTCTAGTCCAAAAAGGGTGGGTTACCCTTTGTTTGAACGCTGGTTTCACGGACTCAGTTTGAACAGGACCCCGCAGCCTAGTGAGCAGCTACCCGGGTAGTCTCCGCCCTGATACGTGGCCCCATAAAGATTACGCGCCCGGTTCTGGAATAACGACGCGCAGGCAACCGCCTCATCAGCTCCGCCCGCGAAGTTGTACATCGCGAGTTTCTCCACAAAGCCGGTTTGCGAATTGATAGGCAGTCGGTACACATCACGCATGGCGTATGGTCACTCCCAAAGCTTCCCGATGTCAATGTCTCCAGCCCCGGAAACATGCGTCCATTGCTCAGTCGGATTCGGCGGCCATCAGCAATCGTTACAGTTATTTCCCCGCCATAATTCAAGCGAAGGGTATACTAGTAGCCGCCCAGAAGTAGTGCGCCACATGCCGAGTCTCCGGTCGACCTGAGGTTCAACCCACTTCTGAGTAATCGCCGCTTCACAGGAACGCTTCATGCTAAGCAGGCAGTTAGTCGTTCTGCTCGGTGTTGCACTTTCAGTAGCCTTCGGATTTTCGCCCGGAAGTTTACCCGCTTTCGCAGCCAGCAAGGAGCAGGTGCTGTGGCGTTTCAACGGCACTGACGGATATAGGCCGAATGGCCCTTTGATCTTTGATGCGTCCGGAGATTTGTATGGCACGACCAGCCAAGGCGGCGCTTACAGCGGGGGGACCGTCTTTCGATTGAGTGCTTCAACCGGGAAATGGGCTGAGAGCGAGGTGTTTAGCTTCTGCCCCGCGAGCAAGAACTGCGGCAACGGGATATTTCCGTCAGCCGGCGTAATCTTCGATGCCTCCGGAAAAAATTTATACGGCACGACAGCCGAGGGAGGGCGCTACGGCGGGGGCATTGTCTTTGAACTCACGCCCAGCGCGGACGGCAAATGGACTGAGAAGGTATTACATAGCTTTGGCAACGGTGAGGATGGTGTGTTGCCCGAGGGTGGCCTTACTTTCGACGCGGCGGGGAACTTGTACGGCACCACCTTCTATGGGGGTGCTAACTCCAAGAATTGCAACCGCACCGGCTGCGGTACGGTTTTCGAGTTGAAGCCCAGCGGCAACGGGGAGTGGACTGAGACGGTGCTGCATAACTTCAACGATGACGATAAGGACGGTTTTTGGCCGACAACAGGACTTACGATCGACGCATCTGGAAATCTCTATGGGACAACTTCAGCTGGAGGAATCTATACCTGTGCAAACGGCGCCTCTGCATGCGGTATCGTCTTCCGACTGAGTCCTGGCCCAGATGGCAAATGGACTGAGACAGTACTGCACTTCTTCAATGGAAAAGACGGACAGTATCCCGACTCGAACGTTATTTTCGATGCCGAAGGAAATTTGTACGGCACAACCTACTTCGGGGGAGATGAAAGAGGATGCGATCCATCTGGGTGTGGCACTATCTTCGAGCTGTTGCCCGGTACGCATACTTGGTGGAGCGAGAAGATCCTCCGCTCCTTCTATCGGGAGAAGGGACCTGAGGGTGTCATTCTCAACGGGGCAGGGAACGTCTATGGCGCGACGTGGGTGGGCGGGAGCTATAACGGCGGCAACTGCAGCCCCGGCTGTGGAACCGTTTTTGAACTCAGTCCTGGCGAGAACCTCACCTGGACCCAAACGACGCTGCATAGCTTTGGCAAAGGTAAAGATGGAAACGAGCCGACAGGCACTTTGATTTTCGATGGGGCAGGGAACTTGTATGGCGTAACCTTTCAAGGCGGAATCGACAGCAAAAACTGTCTCGCCGGAGGGTGCGGCACCGTCTTCGAGATTACGCCGTGAGCTTGCGTCACTTATCGCTATCGTCGCGTAATTATCGTCAACGGGATTTCACTCGTTGAGCTTTTCTCCGAATGGTTGCGACGAATTCTCGCTCCATCGGCATCGGATGGGGTGGGCCACCCTTCCTGTATTTTAGTTTAGCGGCCCAGCTATGGTAAGACTTCAAAGACTATGCCGTAACCGTGTCCCTCGCTCGCAGACGAAGCCGTGCCGTATAGAACGCTTCCATTGAAGACCAAGCCAGCGTCGGGATTAGATGAGGAATAGCCACCAAAGTCGTGAATAGTGGCTTCGTGCCAGACGCCGTTCGAGCCCCGCACTAGCTTGAAGACGGCACCGCACCCGCCGGTGCAGGCATCCGATCCGCCTTCTGCGCTTGTTCCATAAAGATTTCCGGCTGAATCGAAGGTCACGCCAGCGTAAGGATTCGCACCGTCGTCCCCGCCGGTGAACTGGTGAATCACTTTTTCGTTCCATGGTCCGCTCGCGGTTGGCGACAACTCAAAGACGACACCGTCTTGGTAATTCCCATGTGCCCCACCGGCTCTCGTCGTCCCATAAAGATTCCCTGCAGAGTCGAAGATCACGCCAGCGGCAGGCGCCTCTCCGTCGCGGCAATCCTCCAGCCTGCAAAACTTGTAAAGCGTGGTAAAGGTCCAACTCCCATTTTCGTTCGGTGAAAGCTTGAACACCGTGCCACCGGCGATTGATCGCCCACCACCTTCCGCCGTGCCATAGAGGTTCCCCGCTTGGTCGAAGATCAGCCCAGCGTAGGGGACGGCCCCGTCACCTTCACCCTTAAAACTGTAGATCACACTCTCCGTCCATCCTCCACTTCCGTTCGGCGTCAACTTAAAGACGGTGCCTTCGTTTCTTGTGCCACCGTCGTAGGTGGTGCCATAGAGGTTCCCCTGCTGGTCGAAGATGACTCCAGAATAAGGGGTGGAACCGTCCGCGCATTTGCTCAGAGAGCAGAAGGCATAAAGGGAAAGCTCGCCCCAACCGCCCTCCCCATTGGGCACCAGCTCATAGACCTCCCCCCCATTCGCCTCGCCACCCGATGACAGCGTGCCATAGATATTTCCAGCCGAGTCGAGGGTCAGGGGGCCCGTGGGACCCTCCCCGTCATCGCCCGTGAAGGTGTAGAGCACACTCTCGGTCCAGCCTCCGCTGCCGTTCGGTGTCAGCTCAAAGACGGTACCCCATGCTCCATTGCCGACTCCACACTGGTTCGTCGTGCCGTAGAGGTTCCCTGAAGAATCGTAGATTAGCTGGCCTTCGGGATAGCAACCGTCAGATCGAAGAGTGAAATCGAACAGCGTTTCGAACTTGTCCGCAGCAGTTGCCTTGGAGGCTAACGACACGGCTAAAACAATTATCAAGACTACAGGCAGGATTCGCTTCATAGATCCCCTCTCGGCGGTTATTCGAAAAGGCACGCACCGGGGGCTGCGTCTTTCGCGGTTTTCATGCTACGCCAGTCGCACGCTCGCTACAAGCAATTCGTAGCTGGGGTTGGCGAGTTGCGGAGAGCCTTCGTCAGGAGCCCATGGCTCCGCCGAGGACTCCGCTGCCTCGTGGATGGCAGCGGGCGAGAATGCTCAAAGACAGTTTTAGTGCGGGAATTACGCGGTGGACCCGCGCGTATGGTGGGTTTAGTTTTCTCTACGGCTACTTGCGGGGCTTGGTGGCGATGACGATGTCCTGGTAGGAAAGGGTTTTGTCGGTGCGGCCGCTCCACATGCCGAGGTGGGTTCCATCGTGGATGAGCGAATGGCGCTGCAGCACGGGCGCGACGCTCGAGGCGGCATAGGCCACGCCGGTTTCCGGAGTTACGGGATCGTTGGTCCAGAAGCCGTCCATGGGGAACTCGAAGTTGATGGCGCTCTTTCCTGCCTTCATTTCTCGCGAAGAAACATCATCCAGCAGGAAATAGGTGGCGAGGTTTTTTCCGCCGGGCTTTAACATGCGCGCTACTTCGGCGACGTAGTGGTCGAGGTCACGCGGTAGCAGGTGCGTATAGACGGACGACAGGTAGATGAGATCGAACTCTCCGTCGGGAAAAGGGAAGCGGTAATCCGCCGCCTGATATCTTCCGGTAGGGTTGTACTGCTTGTTGTAGATGTCGGCCACCTGAAAGTGGAATTGCGGGTAGCGTGGGGTGATGTTGTTCTGGCACCAGCGAATGCCGCTGGGAACGATATCCAAACCTTCGTAGGAACCCTGTTTTGAAAGATAGCCGGTCAAGCCCACAGCCATGCGGCCGATGCCGCACCCGATATCCAGAACCCGATGGTTGGGCTGCAGACCGCACAGGGACTTGAAGTGGCCCAGGTATTCGAGGCCGGCGTCGCGGTACCCGGCAAAGCCCGCATAGTTCAAGTAGCGCGGCGGGACGAGCGGATCGCGGCGGCCAAGAACCGTGTCCAAGCCGTCGAGGGTCGCGAGGTAAGGCGCGCGTAGAACACGCCGCATCCAGAACGGAGTGTAGCGCCGTGCCAGCACCATCACGCCATGAGTGCGTTGATGCTCGCGGTGGAATACCTCTTTCAGCAGTTTGTTGGATGGAGGGGGCATGGTCGTGGATTCGTTGGGCACTGGTTTACCTCCGGCTTAATGGCTAATCCTATTGAGGATGAAAATGGAGATCACTGATACGACGGGAGTGAACTAACTGACTTCTTGCAGAGTTCTGGGAGAGAAAAAAGATCCGTCGCGTCCGGGCGACGTATGTTCAACAGTCTTGAGCCTGCGTCGAATGAACTCCGCATAGCCCACGAGGGCTAAGAACATAAGTGGAGGATGCCAGGCGAGTTCATCGTTGAAGATGGAATGCAGAGTCAGGAAGGACATGACGGCGCAACATTCGACGGCGAGGTTGCGCTCAAGCGAAGTTAATCGAGGTGAATATCGGCCGCGAAGCAGGAACCAGAGGGTTCCGGCGACGGCGCCGAACAGGGCGAGAACGCCCCAAAAACTCGTACCTACGAGGATTTCCACCCAATCGCTATGCAAGGAGCCGGTATCGAGGCGTCCTATTTTCTCGAGTACGCCAAATCGTCCACCGGCGTAGGCGCCTAATCCGGTTATGGGGCGATGCATAAGCTGCTCCCAAGCGTAGGACCAATAATCGGTTCGGCCGGTGAGAGCCTTCATGTCGGCGTCGTCCTGGCCGCGGCGCATGTAAGTAACCACGGCGGGACCGAGTGAAGAAAGCCCGACCAGAGGAATCGCCACTGACGCTAATGCGGCGATCATCCATTTGCGGTTGGTCAGAACCAGGATGACGGTAAGCCCGAGAAGAAATCCGAAAATCGCGTGGCGGGTGTGGGACACGTAGATGGAAGCGAAGCCGAACGAGGTCACGGCCCAGTACCAGGCGCGACCGCCGCCGCTTCTCTTGGGATCAAGCCACATCAAGCGGCTAATGCCGACGAGCGCCATGATCGCCCCCGTGGTTCCGATACCGTTGGCGCCGACCATGGGGAAGGTGCCCGACAGGCGTCCCATTTCATCCCACGCGGTTGCGGGAGAAACCACGGATTGAACCCAGGCGGAGCCGGTTTCCAGGGCGTAGATCACGTAGGTCCAGTTCAGGACTTTCATGAAGTCTTCGGGGGTCCTGGTGGATTCGAAGATAAGCGCGGCGGCGACTACGTCCAGGGAATATTCCGCGGACTTGAAGAAAGTAAAGATCGGAACGATGGACCAGGTCGTCGACACCAGAGAAATCAGGCAATAAGCGCCCATGAATCCGATCAAGCCGGTATAGAGATACTTCAGCGTGTTTCTGCCGGAAACCACGCGCCATGCCATGATCAGAGCGACAATCAACTCCGACCCTAGCCGGAGAGCGACCCATTTGTTGGCAGCGAGCGGCGAGTTCATAGTCTCGCGGACATCGCCGAGTTCAAAGGTCATGGCACTGATGAACAAAAGCGTCCACAGCCATTCTCGCCAGCCGAAGCGCTTTGCTAGAGCACGAATGTTGCTGAACAGATCAGGCAGCGATCCGATGCCGATGACGATGGCGAGCGGCACGGCCACGACCAAGGCGGTTGTTCCCGCGATTCCGAAGCGGTCGAACAACTGAAAGAACGCCATGCACAGAAACCATCCCAACAGGACGAAGCCAACCACGGCGGCGCCTGTACGCACGGCCGGGGAAGATTGCCAGAGATTCGGGCTTTTTGCGGCTGTGTTCATCTGACTCGTAATTCGTCCGCGTGATCGGAGTGCGCCGACGCTGTAACTCCCAACCGCTCCGGCGAGCCGGCGTACAGCGGATAGCCGAGGCGGACCAGAACGCCGCCCGCGTATTGCTCAATCAATTCTAGTTGAGGATCGGTCAGTTTTCCGCGCCAGCCCTGCACCGAGCCGGTACGCACAAAGTCGTTGGTGGGCACTTGCGGCTGGTCACGCTCTTTCTTGCGCATACGATTGAGGGAGTTGTTGGCCACAGCCTGCTGAATTCTCTCCCGGGTTAACTGTAAACCGAGGAATCGCGCGATGCGCTCGAACCACTCTTCGGGATTACCGCGCAGATCCTCATATTTCACCAGAAGGAAATTGGACGTGCCCGCGATGGGGGAATCCAGCCATGAGGAGACGTGATGCGGCCAAGGTCCGAAGCCGTTAACCGCGCGGCCTTTGCCGACGAAGCCTTCGATGAACTCGTCGAAATCGCCCCGATAATAGCCAAGCGAGCGGAGATAGGCGAATTCCGACAGGACGACATCGCGGACATCGCGAACCAGGCAAACGGCGCGTCGGTAGTCCCTGCGATACGATTCATGCGTATTGACTAAACGACCACCGTTCGGAAGTACGGGAATCCCGTGAGACAAACCGTAAACCCCTTGCAAGGTAGTATTCACGGTTTCGAAGTTTGATTCTCGGCCGGTGAGGATTTCGTGAAGAACAAAACGTGACCAGGTGCGTCCGCATCGCGGATACGACGCGAGGAACACGTCAGCGGGACGCAGGCCTGTGTGCCGGATCCACGCTAGGGGCACGCGCAGCGCGGTCTTGGACAAAACGTAGCGAAAACGGCCCTTGGGAGTCTCGCCCTTTTTTCTGGTGACTGGACGCGGGTTTTCATCAGTTCGAACGGAATTTGAAGTCAATTGATTTTAGGACTCCGCCTAGGAATTAACGGATCGAAGAGTTGCGCTGCGCCGAACTCGTCGCAGTTTCTACAACGGGGTTTGCGGTCGGGGAATTGAAAAGCGTTCGGTGTTGCGGTAACAGGTAGTCGGCTCAGAGGAACTTGTAAATGGCATCGGGAATCGGGAAGGTACGCTGATTCAAGACTGCCCCAAGCACTGCGACTTTAGTGGCTTCCAGTTCGGCTAGGGCCTTCAGCGCAGTTTCACGTCGCGAGGAATTGGCGCGAAGCACTAGAACCACGCCATCCGCGCCGCGCCCCAGGACGAAGCCATCATTTGACGTGTTCAACGCCGACACGTCGAAGAGCACGTAATCAAATTGCGAATAGAGTTCGGTGACGCGGGACCGCATGGCGTCGGACGCCAGCAACGCTTGCTGGCCTTCCTGCGTTGAACCCGAGCTGAGAAGATACAGATTCGATGGCGTGAGCCGAGTCAAATACTGGCGAATCGAACCGGAGCCTACGAGGGCATCGGTCAGGCCGTGGTGGTTGGTCGCATTGAAGCGCTCGTGCAAACTGGGAGCGCGTAGATTGCAATCGACCAGGCATACCGTGCCGCGAACTTGCGGTGCCAGAACCTCGGCGGCATGGGCGCAAATCCAGCTGCATCCTGTGCCGGATTCCGTTCCGGCAAAAACCACACGGCGCGGGGCATCGGTTTCCGGCGCGAAAAAGAGGTTGCGTACGAGCTTGATGACTTCCTCACGCACGTTGCCCTGAGCGGCAAAAGTTGTGGTGGGAATGAGAGAATCGACAATCGGCTCTTCCGCAATTGCAGGCGAGGGTTTTTCTTGCTCCTGCAGAATCTCCTGCACTCTGCCTAACTGGCGAAAGAGTTCGAAATTTCTACTCAAGCGTCACTCCTCCCGGTACTTTTACCGAACCTTGCGAGACGGCGTTGGATTGGCTGCACGGCTTGCTGCGAAAGTAAGCAACTGAATGCTATAGGGACATTCTAATTATAGCTTCGCCCTCTGAGTCACATGCGTGACCCCTCCGATAGGCCGACGAGGGCTCGATGGCCGATAGTCCCAGATCGCTTATTTGTTGGGACGGTGCTAGTCCGCGGGGGACGGCCCAGCTCACGGCCGGGACGCAAACAGCCTTAAGGTGGAGTATAGGGGCTCCTGCAAAAAGCTACAAGGGACCGAAAGCATAGAAGGAGGAAGTCTCTATTGCCGTCTTTGGCACGTGGAACTGGGGCGCAGCTGGTTACTGAAGTTCCTGGAGATCTGGCATTCCATGCCTCTAGATCAGCGCGACCCATGCCAGTTGACTCCGGGCTGGAGCGGACCGATAATGGGCTGCCTTTCAAGGAGGCCTTATGCACCGTTCCTCCGGGCCCCGTAAGACAGCCAACCTTTCCCAGTCACTCAATCAACAGCTCAATATGTATGCGCTAGCGGCCACCGCAGCGGGAGTTGGGATGCTCTCATTGGTCCAGCCTTCCGAAGCGAAAATCATGTACACAAAAGCGAACATCCGGATCAATTCCAACAGCGGACTGGTTGACATCGACCTGAATCATGATGGCATCAAGGATTTCCAGTTCTCCGCCACCTATCGACACACGACCGCAAACAGCTTTTACTCGGCAAGACTGAAAGTCGGCCCAGTCCAGAAACCGAACCGAGTTTGGGCGGTGGAAAGCTTCAACCATCTTTGCGCCGATGCCCTGCCCAAGGGAAAGGGAATCGGGCCAGGCAGACCGTTCCAACCCGCCAAGTCGAATTTAGTCATGGCGTTTATCAGTAGCCTACCCGGTTTCAATCGCAGCTCGTACGGCCCTTGGCTGGGTTACTGGGACAACAAGAAGCCCGGCTACCTCGGTTTGAAGTTTGTAATTGAGGGCAAGGCCCATTTTGGTTGGGCGGCCGTGACCCGGGTCACGGGACAGCGGGGACTTGCAGCGGTAATAACTGGGTACGCATACGAGACCGTTGCAGGCAAGGCGATCGAGGCAGGTCAGACGAAGGGTACGCTAGGCCAGTTGGATGAAGAAAATCCCGGACCAGGTGCTTTCTTCGCCAGTCCCACCCTAAGCCTTCCTCAGCCTGGGACGCTGGGCGTACTCGCAACGGGAGCGCCGGGCTTGCCGATGTGGCGCCGGAAAGAATCGATCGGTGCAAACCAGTAACCAGAGCGCGCCTCAGTTTTTCAAACAGAAAGAGCCGTGAGAGCGATGGCTTTGGATCTCAGCTGAGAACCCCGTCCTTCTCGCACCAACGCGAGAAGGACAGGGTAGCCGCTTTTTTCGGTGGTGAGGGCAGATTCCTAGTAGTTGACTTCGAAGACCATGCCGCCGCCCTGGATACCGCCGGCTTGAGTAGTGCCGACCAGTATTCCCGTTCCGGTAACGAGTACAGGGGCCGTTGAGGCGTATCCGTCGGTCCCTCCGCCGAAGACGTGGAGCACACCATACTTCCAGGTGTGGTTAGCGGTTGGCGAGAGGGCGAAGACGACTCCGCATTCGCCGGCGCACGAGTTGGAGTTGCCTCCTTGCATGGCGGTTCCGAGGAGGGTTCCGGTAGAGTCTATCACGAGGCCGGCTGCGGGGTTTGCCGCCGGGTTATTCCAGAAAGTATGCAGTACGGTTTCTTTCCATGCGCCACCGGTTTCGGGCACGAGTTCAAAGATCACGCCATAATTACCGGAGCCGCCCTGGAATGCCGTTCCGTAGAGGTTGTTGGCCGAGTCGAAGACCAGTCCGCCGTAGGGAACTGCTCCATCGTTGCCGCTGAAGGTGTGAAGAAGGGTTTCCTTCCATTGCCCTGAGGCCGATGCGAGCTCGAAGACCGTGCCGTCTCCCATGGGTCCGCCCGCAGTGGTGGTGCCATAGAGATTGCCAGACTTGTCCGCGGTGAGGCCAGCGTAGGGGGCGGAGCCGTCATTGCCGCCGGCAAAGGGGTAGAGAACACTCTCGCTCCAGACACCACCGTCGGGAGTGAGTGCGAAGACGGTGCCGCAGCCCGCGGGGCAGTTGGCGCTCACTGTTCCTCCCAGCGAGGCGGTGCCATAAAGGGTGCCTTGTTTGCTGAGGATCAGGCCGCTATAGGGCTGGCGTCCGTCGCTGCCGCCGGTGAAACTGTAAATTACGCTTTCGGTCCATCCCCCTGAGGCCGGAGTCAACTCGAAAACTGTGCCGCAACCTTCGGGGCAGTTTCCCCCGCCTCCGGCCGTGGTCGTACCATAGAGATGTCCGGCCGCGTCGAAGATTAAATTTCCGGCGGGGTGACTGCCGTCGGTGCCACCGGCGAAGCTGTAAAGTATGCTCTCGTTCCATCCCGAAGAAGTCGGAGTCAGCTCGAACACCGCGCCGTGATTGTTGGAGCCGCCAAGTAAAGTCGTGCCGTAGAGATCGCCGGATTTATCCGCGATCAGTCCGGCATAGGGACGCCCGGGGCTGCCATCGCCCGAAAAGTTGTAGGCAATCTGTTCGGGGTCATATGTGCGGCGGGCACATCCGACGGCGAGCGATCCCTGGACGTCGTGGTTGCTCTGCTGCCATGTGCCCCAGTCTTCAGGGATATCTCGGCCACCCTTGCCGTCGCCATCCACAAACCAATTGGAGGTTGAATCTGAAAGATAATAATGGTTGGACAGATATTGATTCTCGCGGGAATTCAGCGACCCGCCCGCGCCCCAAACTTTCCCAATGGAACTCAGAGCGGAGCAGCTGTAAACGGTGTTTCCCGTGATCTGATTGTGTTTGAGTGAGTTGCTGGTGTCGCCGTCACCGCCCGCGCCCAGGCATCGGTTGGAGAGCATATCAGCATGCTCGGTTTGCAGCGTCAGGTGAAAGGCGTATCCCCCGTCATTCCCGTAGATGAGGTTTGAGCTGAACGTGCCGTAGTTGGAATCATTCACGTCCACGCCACCGGTCCCGCCGACGACATCGGTATTCTTTATAGGATAACCATTGCCGTAGATGGTATTGCCGCTAAATAAGACCTGGCAACTGATCTCGTCATAGAAGCCGAAGCGCTCGTTGTCGATGAGGGTGGAATTCGTGATCTGGTTGTATTGCGAACCGTCGTCGGACCATAATCCGTCGCCGATGTTGTGGTGACTGCGCAAGTTGTTGATGGTGACAGCGGGCTGAGTCGGAGTGCCAATGTCGTTGTAAATGTGAAAGGCGCCGGCATCTTTATAGTCCCGGCATACACCGTCGCCGGTTTGACCAAGGGTGTGCCGGAAGTTGGCAATGTTGTTCCACGACATTTCACTGTTGGTGATGATTAGATTCTTGGTGAAGTTGGCATCGAGCGCCAGGCGACCGTTGTTGGTCAACAGGCTATTGTCGATGATGGCTGGCTGTTTTTCGTAGCCCATCATGCCGTAAATGCCGACGTTATGAATGAAGCGAACTGTTACATCTTTGAGGGTCCATCCGATGCCGGGGTAAAGCCCATAATTCATGCTCTTCTCAATGTATAAGTTCTGTATGGTGACATTGGTTTGTCCGGCGCCGAAGAGGAGGACATCGCCGTTGGGGTTATTGAGCCTAATGGCGAGATCGACCGTCGCCGCGTTGGGGTCCAGGTTATTGGGCAAACTCACGTAGATGCGGTGGTTCGAATAGTCGAAGAAGAAGCGACCGGCTTCGCCCGCAGTCACGGCCTGTCCTCGTGTGGTGACGGGCTGAGTAGGATCGACTTCCGTTTCACTCAAGACGCGCATAATGCGCTGGTCGTTGTTTACCCCCGTGCGGAAAAAGAGGTCGTCGAGATAGGTCGTGACCCAGTAACACACATTCCCGCCGTGAATCGTGTACTCGTCTTGCTGATGGGGCGGGGTATTGGCGTAGGGACCGTCATAATAATAGACGCCCTGGGTCGAGGTCGGATGCCACGGATTCAATACCACGGCACCGCTGATGCGAGCGTTATTCGTGGTGCCGATCAGCGACTGTCCCGAACGGATCTGAATGGTCGAGGTGATGCGATGTTCACCCTCGATGCAGAAAGTCTGACCCTTCTTGCCATTGTTGATGATGGTGGCGAGGTCGTCGGTCGGTGAAACGATCGTCCCCTGGCAGGGAACGCTGGGCAGTCCAGCACCGGTTGCGAAGGCCACAGGCAGAAAGGCAAAGATGAAAAGCAAAAGAGCCAGGCACTTTCGGGGAAGGTTCATTACAGCTAACTCCTTGGTACAGCAAAGTGCGTTCTGTTCGTTGCAAAGAGACCGGAACTGGATTGAATGCCGGACTCAGTTTGGAGGGTAAGCTGGGGTGTTCGTACCAGCAACTTACGGAAGTCCAACGACTTGAAGTGGCCTCCAGGAGTCCCGGCCCATCAAGATGTGCAGGTCCTTCGGTTCGACGAGAGCAATGAGGCTGATTTTCGCGGCGAATTGCCGGAAATTGGCGGTGTTATAATCGGCGGCAAGTTCCAGAGAAGAGAGGTTTCTATGCGAGTCAGCCTGCGGGCCTTAAGGCGTCAACGTGTATTTGGTGCTACGGCAATACTGCTGGGTGTGAGTGCGGCTTTGCTTTTTGGTGGAGGAACGCAGGTAAAAGCAGCGTCGCCCAGCGTTGAGCCGCTGCGGTCATACGCCGATAAGATGCACTTCTGGCTCGGGGCCCAGCTTCAGGGCCTGTTCATGGGGAACGCCAAGTACAAGGAGCTGATTCACACGCAGTTCAACTCGGGTGTTTCCATGGAACTGCTAGGGCAAACGCAACCCACGCCGCAGGGTTATGACTTCCACATAATGGATCATCAGGTTGAGTTTGCGCGGCAGTACGATATGAAGCTGTTTGGCGTGAACCTGGTCTATCGTCCGCACATCGGGCCGGAATGGTTTGAAACGACCTGCAAGAGCTGGTCGAAAGAGAAAATGGATAGTTTTCTAAAGGACCGCGTGTACACGCTGGTGCGCCGCGGTGGAGACAATTATTACGGATGGGAGGTCGTGAATGAGCCCCTGGTCGGCGGCCACAACGGCTGCTGGCACACGGTTCTCGGCGAATTTGATTACATCGCCAAGGCTTTCCGTTACGCACGCGAGGCCGGTCCGAATACTCAGCTGGTGCTGAACGACAGCTTCGGACATGACGGCGTGGACAAGGAAAAAGCCACGCAGTTTTTCGGCATTATCAAGCAGATGAAGGACGAGAAGGTGCCGATCGATGTTGCCGGCATCCAGATGCATTTGCGCCCGGATAATTTGCACTCAACCTATGTCGACGAATTCAAGTGGTTCCTGGCCCAGGCGAAGCAGTTGGGAGTTCAAGTGCAAGTCACGGAGATGGATGTGAAGCTCCCGCCGAATGGCGGTCCAGACATTCTGCAAAAGCAAAAGGAGATGTTTTATAACATCTTGCACACCTGCCTGAAGGACCCAAATTGCACCGGGTTCACGTTTTGGGAGCCCTTTGACAGCATCAGACGCCGTTATCCGAACGATCCTCCTCAAGCGGACTATGACCTTCAGAGGCCGGGCATCTTCGACGCCAATTTCCAATCCAAGCCAGCCTATGACGGCATCCTGCAGGCCCTGAAAGAGGGCCGCTGATTTGAAGGTTGCAGCGCCTGCTAATTCGGCTCGGCTGATCCATGTTCTTGGCCTGGGCGTGTTCGCGCTCGGACTCCGGTTGTCCAGCTTGGCCCCACCTTTTTTTGCGGATTCTTTCCGGCATGTAAATGCGATTGCGAGCGGTGCGCTCACCATCCAGCCGCCCGGATATTTCTTGTTCAATTTCAGCGGCTTGCTTGCAACCAAATTGTTGAATCTGAGCATTCCTCATGCGCTTGACGTCATCAACATATCTTTTGGCGTCGCAGGCGTGATTGTGTTTTACGTTTTGTGCTGCCTGCTGTTTGAGGTTCAGCACGCTTTTCTGCTGTCTCTTGTTTATGCGTGTTCGCCGGTAACGTGGTTCGCCTCTGACGTGCAATGCACCTATGCGTCCATGACCTTCTTCGCCCCGCTGCTCCTGTTCTTAGTGCGGGGCAAAAAATACTTCGTATGGGGCTGTTTCGTCTGGGCGTTGATGACTGGCTTTCGTCCGTCCGATGGGTTCTTCGTTTTTCCCTGGATGTTGTACGAGGCGATCGAGGTTTCCTGGTCGACTCGCCTGAAGGGGGCGGTACTCGCCGCGTTTGGAGGCCTCTTATGGTGGATACCGACGGCCGAGCGCTTTGGGGGAGGGATCCTTTCGCCGATCACTAAGTCAAGGGGCCAGGCGGCAGGCGTCGCCAAAGGTGTTCTGACTGGCCATCCGACGTTGTATTCGCTGGTGAACTTCATCCGCGGATGCACCGGAATGACTCTCGCCTGGGGAATTCTGACGCCCCTGGTTTTGATTGGGATTGTTTGGTTGTTTCGGGATAGCTTGTGGGTGCGAAGTTTGATTGTCTGGATGGCCCCTGGCCTTGCCTTCTTCTTGTTCTACTTTGTCTCTGACGCGACTTACTTTTCTTATTGCGTAGCTCCAGGACTCCTGGTGGTCGGTTTTTTCTTTCTGAAATTAGGAAGAAAAGGGTTGCAAAACGCTGTTTATGCCGCGGCGGTTATCTGCACAGTCGTTTTTATGTATGGAGCCCGTCCCGTGGCTTCAAGGAGCAGGGCGGGCGCCTTGATCAATGCGTACTACGTCAGCTTTAGCGCGTGGGCAATCTGGAATCAGTATGGGCCAACGCTGCAAGAGTTGATGAGTGAGGCCGATCGACATGGCACAATGCAATCGGCCAACGCGGTTGGCTTTCCGGATGCGAACAGCTATCGGAGTGTTTCGAGCGCGGCCAACTAGAATTTATAAGGTTGGGACATCACGTGGGATTGCCGGTACTTGCCGCTGAGCGCGTTCCATCGAATCTGAAAAAGTTCCACAAACATGCGTATGCCATCACGGAGTGGATTAATGCGAGTTCCTTCCGAATGCGCCCATCCGACTGGAACTTCCTCGATGCGCAGACCCGCCCTTCTTGCCAGATAAAGCAATTCGGGATCGAATCCCCAACGTTCAATCTTCTGCTGTGCGAACACCAAGTCTGCAGCGGGGCGGCGAAAAGCCTTGAATCCGCATTGCGTGTCCTTGAAGTTCAAACCTAATACCATCCGTAAAGCCAGGTTGAACATGCGTCCCAGCAGCCGGCGGTATAACGGTTGTGGGATGGTCTGCAATTCTTTACGCACCCAGCGCGAGCCGATGGCCACGTCCGCGCCGGCATCCAGGGCAGCCAGCAACTTATCTGCTTCCTGGATCGGCGACGAAAGATCGGCGTCGCTGAATAATAGGATGTCACCACGGGCATGCAACATTCCGTTGCGCACGCTGAAGCCTTTACCGCGATTGCCGGGATTCTCGATCAGGCGCAGCGAGGGATGGCGCGACGCATACTGACGGACGATGTCGGCGGTCGCGTCGGTAGAACCGTCATTGACCACGATGACTTCCATGGTCCACCCGTGCCGACAGGCATATTGCATGACTTGGTCAAGCGACGCGGCAATGCGCGATGCTTCGTTATAAGCCGGCAGCACGACGCTGAAGATTAACGGCTCCACTTCATCGGTCTCGGTATTATCGTAAGCCAGCGGCGTCCGACCCGGGTTCGAAAACTGCGATGGGCTCATTCCCGTTCACTCCGCTGGCCGGCAAACTCGATGGCTGGAGCCGGGTTCCGCTTTCGTTCATACACAACCAGGTTGGTTCCCAGAGGACCAGTAGATTTTACCTCCGCCGCGGGGAACATCTGGCGTAATTCTGCCGCCGAGAGGATGCGCAAATACTCCCAGTTGCGCATGTGACCAAACGAAAAATGAATAGCGACGCGCTGCAACCCCTCGGGCAGCAAATGATAAAAAGGGAAATAGGTGTGCGGGTCCAGGAAGAAGTGCCGGTTCGGCGTAGCGACGAAGTATCCGACGCGGGCCACTCGTTGTATCTCGCGGGCGAAAGCCTCTTGTTTTCGGCGGTCGCCTACATGTTCGATTACGGCGTTGGAGAAAACCCAATCGAAACTGGCGTCGGGATAAGGCAAGTCGCATCCATCAGCGACTTCGAACTCCACGTTTGGCAGAAGTGCTTTCTCGTTCCCGGCGTCAAGATTGACTACGAGTACGCGGCGGAACAAGGACCGCAGCTTGTCATACTCGCCGGCGTATCCGGCCGCGCCCCCCAGGTCCAGCAGGGACATGGTAGGCTCCGGCTGCATGATCTGCACCGCCAAGTCGGAGCGTTGAGCGCGCAAGCGCCCGTGAATGGGTTCGGTAGCTTTATGAATAAGGGAACGAAACATATAGAGAGTATGGCAAATCTGCCGTCTTTAAGATCTCGGCCGGTCGGGGGGTTAATGGCCAGAACTAATGTGCTTGCCTGATCGTTTCGAGAGGGCGTCGCGCACAGCTCAGGATGCGTTTCACGTCTCTAGCGGGGTTGATCATAGAAGAAGCTCTCAGGTTTGACAAGGAGAGGAAAGTCTTCGGGTAGAACGCCTTTTGGGACCACAATTTTACAGCTTGATTGTTGGTTATGGTTGGGGCACAATCGTTCGGACGTGCAATTTTCCCCCAGTGTGGGGCTACGGTCGTTTCCCCTCCGATCCCAAAATATTCCGGAGACGATAACCTCCCTGCTTGTGCCGTAATCAGCGCCACAGGGCTTCTCGGACGAGAGGCAATCGGGTCTGTCATTTTGAGAGATTGAGCGAATTTATGGAATTAAAAATAGAATCCCGGCAGTTGGGTGATGTTTGTGTCCTCGCGCCGCAAGCGTTTCAAGATGATCGCGGCTTCTTCCTGGAGGTCTTCAAGGCCGACCAGTTTAAAGCCATGGGTTTGCCCTACGAGTTTCAGCAGGACAACCACTCCGGCTCGGTGCGCGGCGTGCTGCGCGGTCTCCACTTCCAATGGGAGCCGCCGATGGGAAAGTTGATGCGGGTGACGCGGGGCACGGCGTTCCTAATGGCTGTGGACATTCGCAAAGGATCGCCGACGCTCGGAAAGTGGTTCGGCGCGGAGATTTCGGCGGAAAGCCGCAAACAAGTTTGGGCGCCCGCAGGCTTTGCCCGGGGATTCTGCGTGCTCTCCGACTATGCCGAGATTCAATACAAATGCACTGGCATTTACAACAACAAAGGCGAATCGGGCATTCGCTGGGACGATCCCGACATCGGCATTCAGTGGCCGATGCGTGACGTTCAGCTTTCGGAGAAGGATCGCAAGGCGCAGACTTTGAAAGAATGGCTCGCGCGGCCAGAGTCGGATCATTTCAAGTATTCGGAAAATCAATCGTTGGTGGGGAGATAAAGCTCATGAAAATCTTGATCGCAGGTGGGGCTGGTTACGTCGGGTCGGTGCTGGTGCCGAAGTTGCTCGATCGCGGCTACGAAGTCGATGTGCTTGATCTTTTCTGGTTCGGCAACCATCTTCCGTCGGAAACCGGAATCATTCGCAAAGACATCTTCGACATCGCCGTACCCGACCTCGAGCAGTACCAGCAGGTCGTGTTTCTGGCCGGGTTGTCGAACGATCCCATGGCAGAATACTCACCGAGCGAGAATTTTATTTTCAACGCCGCCGCTCCTGCGTACCTCGCCTACGTTGCGAAAAAAGCCAAAGTGAAGCGCTACGTGTATGCCAGCTCTTGCTCGGTCTATGGCTACACCGTCAACGAGCTGTTCGATGAGACTCGTGCGGTTTCCTCGTTCTATCCCTACGGAATTTCCAAGCTGCAGGGTGAACAAGCAGCCATGAACCTGGCGGACGACGACTTCTCCGTGATCTCGCTCCGCAAAGGAACTATTTCAGGGTATAGCCCGCGCATGCGCCTCGACCTGATCGTCAACACCATGTTCAAGAATGGCGTGCGCAACCGCGAAATCACGGTCAACAATCCTTCCATTTGGCGTCCAATCATGAGTATTGAAGACGCCACCAACGCCTATATTCGCGCCATTGAAGCCAGCCAGAAGATCTCCGGCATCTTTAACATCGCCTCGGGAAACTACACGGTTGGCGAAGTGGGCGACCTGGTGAAGATGGCGATCGAGGAGCAACTCGGCATTCGGGTTCATTTGACCATCCATCACAAGACCGACTTCCGCAATTACAAAGTCAGCATCGAGAAGGCGGAGAATGTTCTCAGCTTCCATCCCAACCACAACGTTAAAGCCATCGTGAAAAATTTGATCGAGCACATGGACGATTTCAGCGATTGGGATAACCCGCGCTACTACAACATCGAAACGCTGAAGCAGCTTTCCGCCAGCAACGGTTTGCGCTCGCTGGCAGAGGTGGTTCGATGAGAGTAGTCCTGATCGGCGCTAACGGGCAGCTCGGAACCGACATGAAGCGTGTCTTCCAGGACGCGGGCGACACGGTGTTTCCTTACGTTCACGCTCAACTGGATGTCTGCTCGGAAGCGCGAATAGCCGAGGTTCTCGCCGAAACTAAGCCCGACCTCGTGCTCAATACCGCCGCCTACCATCGCGTGGAAGAGTGCGAGAAAAAGTCAGAGTTAGCGTTTCAAGTGAACGGAACTGCCGCAATGAATCTGGCCATCGCCTGCCAAAAAGCGGGAGCAACACTGGTGCACTTCAGCACCGATTATGTTTTTGGTGGCTACGATCGCAATACTCCCTACGAGGAGACCGATCGCCCCGCCCCGTTGAATGTCTACGGCGCGTCGAAGGTTCTTGGAGAATACCTGATCCCCGATTACACCGATCGCTACTTCGTCCTGCGAGTCTGCGGGCTTTACGGAGTTGCCGGCAGCAGCGGCAAGGGCGGCAACTTCGTCGAGACCATGCTGAAGAAAGGCTTGGCCGGCGATGCCATTCGCGTTGTCGACGATCAGGTGCTCACTCCCACATACACCGTGGACTTGGCGGAAGCCGTTCGTAAACTTGTGTTGACAAGAAAGTTTGGACTCTACCACCTGAGCTCAGAAGGCGAGTGCTCATGGTACGAATTCACCCGCCACATTTTCGCCAGCGCCGGCATCGAGGCAAAACTGTCTCCGGTCAAGAGCACCGAGTTCGCGAGCCCGGTGAAGCGGCCGTCGTATTCCGTGCTCAGCAAAGCCAAAGTGCGCGCCTTGGGAGTGTCCCTGCCGTCTTGGAAAGATGCGCTACCGCGCTACCTGAAACAGCGCGCAGAGAAGCCGTCGGGGGCCCATGTGCAGGTCACGGCGTAAGGCCTCTGCTCCGCGATGTTTACTTGGGCGCAGACCTGCTCAGCAGCCCGTCAAGTGACAGCGCTCCCGATCCCTTAACCAGAATCACCACTGCCAGTGCAATCGCGAGCAAGTGATATTCAATTCCTTCGCCGCGCTGTTCTCCGCTCCAGTTCATAAAGAAGCCATTTCTCGAATGGAGAGTGAAGATCGCAACTGCCATCTTGCCGATGACACCGACGGCCGCGATCCGGCTTAGAAACCCGACTATCAGCGCTAATCCCCCGAAGAATTCCGTTGCCATCGCCAGAACCGCCAGGGAAGTGGAAAAACCCATTTCGCCGTAGAGACCGACAGTGCCGCTGAAGCCGCGTCCGCCAAAGATGCCCAGCATCTTCTGGGCGCCATGAGCAAAAAACACCACCCCGAGCACCACGCGAGCCAGCGTCAGAGTGAAATCGTTCTGAGTAGACAGAATCTTACGGAACATAGTTATCCTCCCCGAGTGTTCCTTCCCGAAAAGTCTGCTTTTCGAGCGCTAAAAGTCATTTGTTCCCTCGGCGCAAGAGCATACACCTTACAACCTCATAAGCTAAATTCCGTTTCTGGGAATAGTTGATGTTTTGCATGAAGAAAAGCTTGACAAGCCGGGAATGTGACGGTAATGTTACATTCGTGTTACATAGTTAGTATGTCTATCTAATTAGTTAAGTATAAGCTGCACGGTCGGTTACTTCCCCTGCGCTTCTGATTCCTATGAAAGAAATGTGTCAATTTTCTAACGACACTCAATCCACTTGCTAGAGGAAAGCCAATTGAAAACACTCATCTTGATACGCCATGGGAAAACTGTGCTCAACTCGTTTGACAGCGAGGAGAGATTGCGCGGCTGGATGGACGTTCCCTTGGACGAACAGGGAATAGCGGAAGCCCACGCGACCGCGCAGTCGCTCCGGAAACATCGGGTGAGCCTGATCTATTGCTCCGATCTGTCCCGGGCACGCCAGACGGCGCAAGCTGTGGCTCAAGCCACCGGCGCGCCCATCGTCTACACTCCCGAATTGCGTCCCTGGAATGTGGGTTCGTTGGCCGGTCAACGTGTGAAGGACATACTGCCTCAGCTCCAGGAGCTTGAGTCGAACCCGGCGCTGCCGGCGCCAGACGGCGAATCATTCATTCAGTTCTACGAGCGCTACGAGCGAAGGCTGCAGGAACTTCTGCTCGTGGCATCGTCCACCCGCGAACACATTGTTGCTATAACTCACGTGCGCAACCTGTTGGCCACGCCTACCATTCTCCAAGGTGGTGACAAAACCAGGATCCCGGTGCATGGTGGTCCTAAGACAAGCGCCTTGGTATGGGTCGAAAAGAACGGCAGTGGATGGACCCTACGAGAATCTCAGGAAGCCAGCTCAGTAGCCACCAGCCCGATCATCACTGCCGATTTAGCCCCCTCTCTGGCGTAGAGGCAGGCTCGATCTTGGCTGTGATTCAGAGCAATCTTTCCTGAACGAAATCGCGGAAATCCTCAAGAGCTCAAGGCAGAACTTCACGCTCAAGACGCGGGCGGTGAGCAAGATGGCGAATAACCCATTCGTACCAGTCCTGTGGCCTCGTGGAGCTCAATACGGCTGGCTTGCTCCTTGGTCAGTTGCGAGCGCCACCCGCCAACTTCGCCCTTGCGGACAAAGCGTCCGTTCTCTCCTTGCCCCGAAAAAGTAAGGACGAGATTCCCCCCGTACTCTCCCTGGGCAACGTCCTCCTTCTTTTGCATATGCTTCATGGTATTGCTTCGAATTGCGTTGGTGATGCGCTCCGGGTCAGCTTCCAATCCGAGGAACTTAGTCACAGCCACGAGCGTCTCGAAAGGACACGCGTGCATATCCTCATACTTAATCGCAATCAGGTTTCCTTGACGCGCAATATCTGAATCCAGCCAGGAGGAAAGGTGTTTGGTCCACGATCCGTGCCTCTTCTTGCCCGCCACAAAGTCGGTCAGATAGGCGTCAAAGGTTTGCACCACACCCTTGGCCTTCTCCCGCATGAACTCAGATACCGCAACGTCTCTGGCGTCGCGCGTGATGTAAATCGCTTTTCTATATACCCGGCGATAGATCTCATGCGTGACCATGAGGCGTCCGTTGTGGGGAAGTGGTGTCGCAGCCTGAGCATGCCGGCCCACGGGAGGAAGCATTGCGTCGACCTCGGTGAACTGAGCGCCTCGCCCCATGATGATCTCGAACAACATGAAACGCAGCCAGGTGCACCCGGACCGCGGGTAGGCGCCGATGAAGACGTCGGTCGGCCGAACGCCTCGGTGCTGCCACCGAACCAGCGGCGCGCGCAGTCCGGTCTGGCCGAGGCGGTAGCGCCAGCGTTGTCCCAGAGGAAGACGCGGAGCTGGCGACGCCGTTTTCCCGTTTTCTCTACGTAACGTGTCCTCAGACATAAACCTTGTTCGCTCGAACGCAATTCGCGCCAGGATGTGCCATGGCATCCGGCGAAGAACGCTTTGGTGGGTTCAAAGTCGCTTCCAGGGGAGCTGTCGTCTTACGGGGAGCCAAATATCTACTATTCCAATGTAGATACTTTACATGTAATACGGTTGTAACATTAGCTTCTGCGTTTCCTTCTGTCAAGTAAGAAAGCAGGGTGACAGTGGCTAAGGTCGATTGTCATCCCGGAGAAAAACGCTCTACTTCCGGGCCATGGCATTTTGCCGCTGCATCCACGCCCAGGCGGTCGAAACGCTATCGCGCAACGTCCTTTTAGTTTTCCAGTTGAGGACTTTCAACGCCCGCGCGGGATCGGCCACCAAAGAAGGGGGATCGCCCGGCCGGCGGGGCACAATCTTGATTGGAACTTTCTTACCGGTCACCTCTTCGACGGTGCGAATTACATCTTTCACCGAGGAGCCTGCGCCCGTGCCCAGGTTCACAGTGAACGACGGCTTGCCCGCCACCAAATGCTGCAGAGCGATGACGTGAGCCTCAGCCAGATCGACTACGTTCGTGTAATCCCGAATGCACGTGCCATCAGGCGTCGGATAGTCGGTGCCGAAAACTTGAAGTTCTCCAATGCCAGACGCCGCCCGCAGCGTCAGCGGAATCAAGTGCGGCTCCGGATCGTGACATTCGCCAATCTCCGCGCTCTCATCCGCTCCGGCGGCGTTGAAGTAGCGCAGGCTGGCATAACGCAGGCCATAAGCCGTGTCATAAGATTGCAGCGCCTCTTCGAAAAAAACCTTGGAAACACCGTAGGGATTGCAGGGAACTCGAGGATCGTCCTCGGTAATCGGAGACTTCGCAGGCACTCCGTAAACCGAGCAAGTCGACGAAAAAATGAATAAGTGCTTTTTGCCCGCATCGACAACCGTGTTCAACAAGGATAGCCCACCCTCAACGTTGTTTCGATAGTACTTGCGGGGATTGATCACCGATTCGCCTACGTAGTGGTTGGCGGCAAAGTACATGACGGCGTCGGTTCGCTGCAGCGCTTCCAGGAGTTTCTTGCTGTCATGAACGTCGCCGACGACCATCTCGAAACCCTTAGCCAGGAATTCAAAGCCGGTCGAAAGGTTGTCGTATATAAGGACGTCAAAGCCCGCCCGGCGCAGAACCCGCGCGGTATGACTGCCAATATAGCCCGCTCCGCCAACTACAAGAATTTTCACCAGTTCCTCCGATGGAATCCATCAGCATAAGGCAGGCACCGTGGCCCGTCAACGCACGGCAGGGCTTTCACTTGCGATCGTTGCTTCTCCGCACCCTCGGTGGGAATGCAGCAATAGTCTCCGCTCAGAAAACGGTTGCTGGCAGGCAGCCTGATACTCCGGAGCTGTCGTAGCACGCCTGCGCCGCCTCGTAGCTGGGAAGTTCACCTCGGTACTAAGATCTTAGATACATAGATTTCCGCGATTCTTGTCAACTATAAGTACAAACTGCCCAAAATTATATGGCATAATGTCCCTAGGTAATCCCATGGCGATATCAGTTCCGGCAGGAAGAACTCTAGGCGAATATTTGCGGGAGTGGTTGGGGGCGCGCTTTGCCTCCGAGCTTGAGTTGGCTGCTTTAGCAGAGCGCGGGCTGCCTCTAACTACGGTCAGCCGGATGACCCGGCACGGCTTGACCCGGGATGAGGTGCATGCGCTGGTCATCCATCGGCGGACGTTCAAGCATCGCAAGAGCAGCCATCAGAAACTCTCGCGCGAAGAGTCGGACCGGGCGATTCGGACGGCCCGCATCCTGGCCCGGGCCCAAGCCACGTTCGGCGATTCCGAAGCGGCGCTCGATTGGGTACGCGAGCCCAAAACGCGCTTCGAGGGCAAGAGCCCGATTCAGATGATGTCGACCGAGACCGGTGGACGCCTCGTCGAACAAATGTTAGTGCAGATCGATGAAGGCATGTTTGCGTGAAGACTACGGAACTCTGCATCTCGACCCCCGCAAAAATCTGTCATCCCGACCGGAGCGAAGCGGAGTGGAGGGACCTTGTGTTACCGCCTTCCGCGGCGATGATCGATTGGCGATGATCAATTCATTTCTGCCAATTCTCGCGTAGCCTTCTTAAAAACGTCCTCCGGTAATCGCATTCATGTTTCTTTGGCGGATCAGCAATCACGAGGGTTTGGACGGGCGCGGTGGCCTGCTGGCGTCGGCGCGGTGGCACACGCAGGGCCGTCCCATTATTTATTTGGCTACGAGCCCGGCCGGAGCGCTGACGGAAATGTTAGTGAATCTGGAGCTGAGTCCGTCCCGCCTGCCGGCAAGTTACGTCATGCTCAAAGCGGAAGCACCCGACGATATGCAGCTGAGGCGAATTGCCCCGGAGTCGTTCGCGGACAGATGGAAGGACGATCTCGCGCTATCCAGAGGCATCGGCGACGATTGGCTGTGGAGCGGGGAATCGGCCTTGCTCGAAGTGCCATCAGCAATTTTGCCGGATACATTTAATGTGCTGCTGAATCCGGTGCATCCCGAAGCGGGACGGATTCGCGTGCTTTGGCACCAGGCGTATCCCTTCGACCGCAGGTTTTTCAAAGCAAAGAAATGATCCCAACATAACTGAGGGTGGGAGGCGGGGATGCGAGTTCCGACATTTCCACTCTCGCAATGCCCAAATTGGAACCGAACTCCTGCGCTCGCATGCATTCCATTGACCTCGTTCTAAAGACGTGATATTATGACGTAGAAATGATTATCTGCGAGATAATGACGATCTTTGACAGCGTGAAGCTTTGCGAGTTCCACAACGGGATTGCGCAGACGCTAACGCGCTCTAACTCCCATGTTTACAAAATTTTGCCTGTAACTACTTTTAGAACCATAGATCTTGGTGGCAAGAAAAATCCCGATCGTTTGTTTTGTTAGATCTAGCGGGAATGAGAGATTTTTTTTGAGTAAATAGTGCACCAGAACCTGTGCGGCGGGCTCGGCTACTGTTCAAACATGGGCACTTGGCCGGTGTCGACTGGAGTGCCCCGGCGTTGACGGCGGGTCGCCCCAATCACGGCCAGCACGGTCAGAGATTCGAGGGCGCTGCGCGGCACGAATAGTCGTTGCGTGTTCGACCGCAGATCGGGCGGATTGATCAAAAAGCCCTCGGTACTGGTCAACGAAAGATCGTTTGGCATCATGCCTTCGAGGACTTCGTTGTCTTTGAAGCGAAGCCGGACCCAGAGCCCCTCGGTACGAGGACGGGTGGTGAAGGTTTTGCGGCTGGCTGAGTCGGCGTCGCCGAATTCGCGGACGAAATAGACAATTTTAATGTCCTTCAGATCGATTGTGACCACATTGCCGGCGGTGTTGAGCAGTTCAAGTTTGCCTTCGCGCACGAAATCGGCCGGCGCGACGTAGCCGTTGAGGGTGTCGCGGTCCAATTTTCGGACTACCACCTTTTTGTGCGTGGAGGGCATAAGAGATCGGCAAAAGTCGCTCAGGCGCAGGCTTTCCGCGGCTGAGCTTAATCAGATTCTCACACTTTTGCCTCGAACATAGTGAGTCATCTCCTTCACAGTAGCCAAATTGTTAACATTGTGATATTTTCTGTAGTTTGCTGCCATCCACATTGGCTCGTCTAAGTCTAGTCTATAGAGCAGTTTACGCTACAACGTGCCGGAGGCCCTTGGTCAGGCGGGATTGGACCCTGTGGAAATCTTGTTCCGGCTCGCCTGGGGTATTGCGCCGGGCAACACGTAGTTCTGATTAAGGCATGGCTGATTACATTTACACCATGGAAATCCGGCTGACCCCCGACCAGCAGCGCGGGGTCACGCTGGTACAAGATATCGCCCTCGCCGCCGGGATGAACATTTACCTCACCGGGGGTGCCGTCCGCGACATCATCAGCGGCTTCTCCATCCGTGATCTGGACTTCACGGTCCAGGGCAATCCGCTCAAGCTGCAAAAGCAGCTCGAACATGCTGGCGCGCTGGTCGCGTCGGTGGACGATGATCTGAAAACCGTTTACCTCGTGCTCCCCGGCAACGTTCGGGCAGAGATCAGTTCGGCCCGCACCGAACGCTACGAGAAGACGGGGAAACCTCCGATCATTGCGCCGGGAACGATCATCGAAGATTTGCGGCGGCGCGATTTCACCGTCAACGCAATGGCGTTGTCGCTTAATCCCGGATCGCGCGGGCTGTTGATGGATCCGTTCAACGGGGCGGCGGATATTGAAGCCAAGCTGATTCGCATCCTGCACAACTACTCGTTCATGGAAGATCCGTCGCGGCTGATTCGAGCCGCCCGTTTTGCCGCGCGCTTTCATTGGCCGCTGGAAGAGCGCACCCAGGCGCGGGTGCAGTCGGCGAAAGAGAATAACTACATCGAATACATCACCGACCGCGCGATCGGGCAGGAGATCGAGCAGTTGGCTTACGAGGACGACCCGCTGCATATCGTCCGCGTGCTGGAAAAGGAAGAGCTGCTCAAGGTTCTCAATCCGCGCTGGTCTACGGCGAAGATGGATTCGGCCGGGCTGTCGGACATGGTGAAAACGCGCCAGCAGATGAATCAGCTGGGATACCTGACCGACCCCTCGCCAGCTGTCCTTCATTTCCTGACGGCACGGCTGGGCGACAAAGACGTTGCGGACATGCGCAAGCTGATTCCGCGCAAGGATCTGGTGGCGGCGTGGAAGGATCTGGAAGACAACGCGAAGGATTTGGCCAAGCGCCTGGTCGGCAAGGAAGCCGCCACGCCTTCTCGAACCTGGAAATTGCTGTCGGAAGCACGGCCGGAGATGGTTCTGTTTCTCGAAGTGACGGCGAAGCAGCAAGCCGTGTCGCAAAAGATCAAGAACTTCTTCGGCAAGTGGCGACAGGTGCAGCAGAAATTGCCGTTGCTTGAGATGACGGAGCTGCGCATCACTCCGCAAATACCGGAGTATCCAAAGATTGCACACGATGTGTTCATGCTGTTGCTGGACGGAAAACTGCACTCGCGGACTGAGATTCTGAAGTTCCTGAAACCGCTCGCGCCACCACCACCGCCTCCGCCGCCACCACCGCCCAAGCGCGGGCGCGCAGCCAAGGCGGCCGCTAACACGCCTCAAGCGGCAGCTGTTGTCGCTCCGGTAGTCGGCAAGAAAAAAGGGAAGGGCGCGCCGGCGGCCGTCCCGGTTCCACCTCCCGCGGCGAAAGCCGAAGTTGCGAAGGCGCCGGTTGTGAAAGCCCCCAATCCGCCGAAAGTTGAGAAGCACAAACCGCTCAAGAAACCTGCTAAGCTCGCGAAAAAGCCCGCAAGCGCCAAGCAAAAGCCAAAGAGCAAGAAGAAAAGCCGATAAAGATCCGCGGCAGCACAGACCCTGAGCGTGTTGAGGACCTTACGTAAGGCTTGCGCTCGGGGTTATAATGTAAGTATGCGTCGCTGGGTGGCAGTTGCGGCTCTGGGCGCGGCTTTCCTCACGCTGCCGGCGTGGGGACAACGCGGCGGTGGTCGAGCCTCGGGCGGCTTCGGCGGACATGCCGGATTTTCTGGTGGCGGCCATTCCATGGGCGGCGCGGTGGGCGCTCGCGGCTTCTCAGGGATTCAAAGCGGTGGTGTGCATTTCGTGATGGGCGGTGGTTATGGTTATGGCCGTCCGGGCTACGGTTACGGGCGTGGCCGCTACTACCGCGGTTGGCCCTACGGCGGGTATTACGGCTATCCATATTACGGCTGGGGCTACGGCGACGATTCGTACTCCTCGGATTCTGCTCAGAACTATCCTGTCTACGATTATTCGAGTGCTTACGCCGACAGCGACCGGCAGCAGGCGGCGATTGATCGCTTAGAGAACGAAGTTGATCGGCTGCGCCAGGAGCGTGAGGCGCGGGAATCCAACGCATCACACGCGAAGACGGAGATACAGCCTACCGAGCTAGTTTTCCGCGACAAGCATACTGAAGAAGTTGAGAACTACGCCATCGTCGGTCAGACATTCTGGATATTGAATTCCGACAAGGCGCGGAAGATTCCCATTGCTCAGCTCGATATCCCTGCTACGCAAAAAGCCAACGAAGATCGCGGTGTCGACTTTCAGTTGCCCGAGTAATTGCTGGCTGTCCGGTTGACCGATCGACGCTGTGGATAACTAAGCTCTCATCCGCGCAAATTTCCCGTTAGAATGACGCCCACGTACAATCAATTACGAGCCGATGCCCCAATTCGTCCATCTTCATCTCCATACTGACTATTCGATGCTCGACGGCGCTTGCGATGTGGACAAGCTCTGCGAGCGCGCCAAAGAGCTCGGCATGCCCGCGGTGGCCATGACCGACCACGGCAATATCTTTGGGGCCGTGCATTTCGTGAACGCGGCCAAGCAGGCCGGGATCAAGCCGATCATCGGCTGCGAGCTTTACATCTGCAAGAAGGACGATCACAACATCCAGCGCACTCCGCCCGACGGCGATTCATACAACCATTTGCTGGTGCTGGCGGAAAATGAAGAAGGCTACCGCAATCTGGTGAAGATTACGTCGGAGGCTTCGCTGCATGGTTTTTATTACAAGCCACGGGTGAGCAAGAAATTTCTAGCGGAACATTCCAAGGGACTGATCGGATTGTCGGGTTGCCTCAAGGGCGAAGTTGCCGAGAGACTGATGGAAGAAAAGTACGATGCGGCGCGGGATGCGGCCGCGTTTTATCGCGATATTTTCGGCAAGGACAATTTCTTTCTCGAGATTCAGGATCAGGGTTTGGAGATGGAGCACCGCATCCATCCCGGGCTATTTCGATTGGAAAAAGAGTTGGGCATGCCGCTGGTGGCGACCAACGATAGCCACTACCTCTGTGAAGACGATGCCCACGCGCAGGATGTCATGCTTTGCATTCAGACCGGGAAGTCAATCCAAGACACGAACCGGATGAAGTTCCAGGGCACGGACTTCTACGTCAAGAGTCACGACGAAATGTTCCGCGTCTTCAAAGACGCGCCGGATGTGCTGTCGCGCACTCTCGCGATTGCTGAGCGCTGCAGCACGAAGTTAGAGAAAGTCAGCAATCCGTTTCCGCATTTCGATGTGCCCGCCGGCTACACGCTGGACAGTTATTTCGAACACGTCACTCGGGAGGGTTTTGCGCGGCGGCTGGACGTGCTGCGCGGCTTGCAGGCACAGGGACGAGTGAAGCACAGCATTTCAGAGTACGAACAGAGGCTGGCGCGGGAACTGGCGATCATCCAGCAGATGCAGTTCTCAGGATATTTTTTGATTGTCTGGGATTTCATCCGTTACGCCAAAGAAAACAATATTCCGGTGGGACCGGGACGCGGCTCGGCAGCGGGGTCGTTGGTTTCTTATTCCATGAACATCACCGATCTCGACCCTCTGCAGCACGAGCTGTTCTTCGAGCGCTTCCTGAATCCCGAACGCATTTCGATGCCCGATATCGACATTGACTTCTGCATGAATCGGCGGGAGGAAGTGATCGATTACGTCACGCGAAAGTACGGGCGGGAGAATGTGGCTCAGATCATCACGTTCGGCACGATGGCGGCGAAGGCGGCAATCAAAGACGTGGGCCGGGCCATGGATATTCCCTACGCCGACGTTGACCGCATTGCCAAGATGGTTCCGACAACTCTGAACATCAAGCTGGAGCAGGCGATTAAAGATTCTCCCGCGCTGCAGCAGGCTTATGAGAGTGAGCCGCAAGTGCGGCAGTTGCTCGATACCGCGCGCAAGCTCGAAGGCTTGGTGCGCAATGCGGGCGTTCATGCGGCTGGCGTGGTGATTTCTCCGCGACCGCTGACTGATCTGGTTCCCCTGTTCAAAACGAAGAACGACGAAATTGTGACCGCCTTCGACATGGTCGCCATCGAGAAGATGGGCTTGTTGAAGATGGATTTTCTCGGGCTGACCACGCTCACCATTCTCGACGACACTTTGAAGTTGATCGAGCAGACGCGCAACCAGAAAATCGCGCTGGACGAGATTCCGCTGGAGGACAGTGAAACCTACGAGAGCGTTTTTCACAAGGGGCTGACGTCCGGTATCTTTCAGTTTGAATCCCACGGCATGCGCGACGTGTTGCGCCGTTACCAGCCGAACACAATCGACGATCTCACGGCTTTGAACGCGCTTTATAGGCCCGGTCCGATTCAAGGTGGCATGATCGATCATTTCATTGATCGCAAGCATGGTCGCAAGAGCATCGAATATGAACTGCCTGAGCTGAAGGAGATGCTCGAAGAAACCTGGGGCGTGATCGTCTACCAGGAGCAGGTGATGCAGATTGCCAACCGGCTGGCGGGCTACTCGCTGGGCGAGGCCGACCTGCTGCGCCGCGCCATGGGGAAGAAAAAGCCGGAAGAAATGGCGAAGCAGCGCGAGCGCTTTGTCGAAGGCGCGGTGAAGGCTGGATATCCATCGAAGAAGATTGAAAAGATTTTCGATCTGCTGGCGAAATTCGCCGAATATGGATTTCCTAAAGCGCACTCTGCGGCTTACGCGCTGCTGGCTTATCACACCGCCTATCTTAAGACGCATTTCTCCGTCGAGTTTATGGCGGCGCTGCTCACTTCGGTGACCGGGAACACGGACGATGTAGTGAAGTACATCAACGAGTGCCGTGAAATGGGGATTGCGGTCGAGCCGCCTGACATCAATGTGAGCGACGCCAACTTTACGCCCCATGGGGCTGCAATACGTTTCGGTTTGGCGGCGGTGAAAAACGTGGGTCACAATGCGATTCAGTCAATCGTTGCCGGACGTAAAGAACTGGGGAGCTATCGCTCCATCTATGAGTTCTGCGAGAAAGTGGATTTGCGGCTGCTCAACAAGCGTGTTTTGGAGTCGCTGATTAAGAGTGGCGCCATGGATTCGCTGGGCCGACGCGGGCAATTGATGGCGGTCCTCGACAAGGCGATGGATCGAGCGTTGAAGACGCAGCGGGATGCGGAATCCGGCCAGCATGGCTTGTTCGGCGTGTTCGCGCAAGATGAAGCACCTGTAAACAACGACCGCCTGCCCGATACGCCGGATTGGGATGAACACACGCGCCTGGCTGCGGAGAAGGAAATTCTAGGATTCTTCATCACCGGCCATCCTCTGGAGAAATACAAAGACAAGCTGGAAGACCTGCGCGCCTTGAGCACGGCTGACATTGCTGCGGTCAAGGCTTCCACCGGGAAAGATGAAAACATATGCACCGCCGGCATCATTACGAACCTGCGCGTGTTGAAGTCGAAAAAAGGAGACTTCTACGCGCAAGGCGCTCTCGAAGATATGTTGGGCTCGGTGGAAATGATCGTTTTCCCTGAGGCGTACCGGAAGTTGCAGGAAAAGGTGAAACTCGAAGTTCCCGTGCTCGTGCGCGGCGGTTTACGCATCGAAGAAGGCGTGAATCCGAAACTTACGGCCAACGATATTATCCCGCTCGAGGACGCCAAGGTGCCGCTACCTCGATCGCTGCGCATCCGCATTCCGGTGGAGACTGCTAGTGACGCGGTGGTTGACGAGTTGCATACACTTTTTGCCCAGCGCAAAGGCGAGGCGAAAGTGTTGTTCGATGTGGAGCGCCAGGGCGATTTCATGGTAGTGATGGAGGCGGAGGGCTATAATGTCCATCCAGACCGCAACTTCGTGGCTCGGGTTGAAGAGTTGTGTGGCCGCGGCGCAGTGAGAGTCATTAATTAAACGTTTTCGTAGGAGCAAGGTGTTTATAGAAACATAGCAAGTTATGTTTCTACGGTTTCTACGGATTGACTGAGATGTGCGGCGGATGAGAGCTTCCATTCATAGGAGTGTTAGTTTGCAGTCGGCAACGGCTCCGGCCACAAATGCGATGCTGGTGGTGACGGGCACGGAGTTTCTCCTTTCGATGGTGGAGGCCCGGTGGGCCTCAAGGAACGGTGACAGCAGGAAGATGGACTCGCAATTGAGGGCGCAGCAGGAGCTAGGAAAGATTGAGCAGCAGCTTGAGCGATTGCGATCGTTGCCGGGGCAGGATGACGACGTACGCGGCCAGGTTCAGCAGCTTCACGATCGGATTCAGGCTTTGCAGGCCCAAGTGAAGGCGCATTTCACGGCCTGGCAGAAAGCGGAACTGGCGCGGAATCCGCAGCGCCCGCTGATGCTGGAGTACGTCGACCGGATCTTCACCGATTGGAGCGAGATTCATGGCGACCGGGGCCTCGCTGACGACCATGCCATGGTTTGTGGCATGGCACGCTTTCACGGCCACGAGGTAGTGGTGCTCGGCCATCAGAAGGGCCGGGATACTAAACAGAACGTTTATCGCAACTGGGGCATGACCAATCCCGAGGGCTATCGAAAGGCTCTCCGGGTGATGAAGATCGCGGAGAAGTTCAAACGGCCGATCTTCACTTTCGTAGATACGGTTGGTGCTTATCCGGGGCTGAGTGCGGAAGAGCATGGACAAGCTGAGGCCATTGCGAAAAATTTGCGCGAGATGGCGCGCCTGCAGGTTCCCGTGATTACAACGATTACCGGGGAAGGCGGCAGCGGTGGCGCGCTGGCAATTGCGGTTGCGGATCGTGTATTGATGATGGAGAACGCCATCTATTCCGTGATTTCTCCCGAGTCTTGTGCCGCCATCATGTGGCGCGATGCCAGCAAGAAAGAACTTGCGGCTCAGGCGTTGCGGATTACGGCGACGGATTTGGCCGAATTTGGTTGCATCGACGGCATCGTGCCCGAACCCCAAGGTGGCGCCCACACGGATCACGAGGCAGCGGCGGTTCTGCTTGACGCGGCGCTGCAGAAGCATTTCAACGAGCTGACAAAACTTTCCACTCAGGAATTGGTGGCATCGCGCTACAACAAGTTCCGCAATATGGCGAAGTTCCTTCGCGTCGAATAGCGATCAGCGAAGCATCGATTCGAAGACGGTACCTCAGTCCAGGAATTCCGCCGTCCACGCCTGTTCCCAACCGTCTCCCTGCCGTATAATCAAAGGTTCGCCTCGACGCTCCAAAGACACTCTGAGCGGGCCAAAACTCGCTCCAGTCAAAGGAAGGATGCAGGAATGGCCACCACGGATGTAACTCTCCACGAAGCCGCTGGAGGACTGGAGCCGAAGCGGATCGTCAACAACATGAGCATTCAGGTTGCGACCGTGAATGGCTCGGGTTCGCAAAGCTCAAACACGGTGCTTCTGCGCAGTATCTTCCAGATGGGCGTTCCCGTCTCGGGCAAGAATCTGTTTCCTTCAAACATCGCCGGCCTTCCGACCTGGTATACGATTCGCGCCAACAAAGATGGCTACATTGCGCGAAAGAAAGAGATTGACTTCGTCATTGCCATGAATGCGGAGACGGCGCAGGAAGATGTGATGTCGCTCGCGGCCGGGGCAGCGGTACTTTATGACGAGCCTCTCAATCTGAACAAGCTGCGTAGCGATCTGATTTTTTATCCCGTCCCTTATGACAAGCTGGTTGCGCCTGTATGTCCAGAAGCCAAGTTGCGCAAGCTGGTCAAGAACATGATTTATGTGGGCGTGGCGGCGCAGTTGCTTGACATTGACGTAGCTGAGGTTGAGAAGGCTTTGCGCAAGCAGTTTGCGACGAAGGTGAAAGCAGCTAATTTGAATTTGGCAGCGGTCAAAGCCGGATTCGAATACGCAGCCGCGAACCTGACGAAGCAGGACCCTTATTTTATTCAGCGCATGGACAAGACCCAGGGCATGATCATTGTCGATGGCAACTCTGCCGCTGCGCTGGGCTGCATGTTTGCCGGAGTCACGGTAGTGACGTGGTATCCGATTACGCCGTCGTCGTCGCTGGTTGAAACCTTGATTGAGTACATGAAGGAGTATCGCATCGGTCCCAACGGCAAGGCGACATTCGCCATTGTACAAGCGGAAGACGAACTGGCTGCGATCGGCATGGTCCTCGGTGCAGGTTGGGCGGGTGCGCGTTCGATGACCGCGACCGCCGGGCCGGGCATTTCGCTGATGGCTGAATTCGCTGGGCTCTCCTACTACGCGGAGGTCCCCGGGGTGGTTTGGGATATTCAGCGTGTTGGTCCTTCGACCGGTTTGCCCACGCGCACTTCGCAGGGCGACATTCTTTCGACCGCGTTTCTTTCGCACGGTGACACCAAGAACATTTTGCTGCTTCCGTGTTCCGTGGCTGAATGCTTCAGTATGGCGCAGGAGGCGTTTAACCTGGCCGAGCAGTTTCAGACTCTGGTGTTCGTGATGTCGGATCTGGATCTCGGAATGAATAATTGGATGTCGGACCCGTTCGAATATCCCAAGGAATCGATTAGCCGCGGCAAGGTGCTCACCAAAGAAGATCTGGACCGGATGGGAGGTTTCGCGCGGTACAAGGATGTGGACGGCGATGGCATTGGTTATCGCACGCTGCCCGGCACGGAGCATCCCGCCGCCGCCTACTTTACCCGAGGCACCGGACACAACGAGAAATCGGGCTACAGCGAACGTCCCGATGACTTTGAAAAAAACATGGAGCGCATCAACAAGAAGTTTGAGACGGCGCGTTCGTTTGTTCCTCGACCGGAATTAATGACCAATGGCAAGACTAAAATTGGCATTATTGCCTACGGAACCTCGCACTGGGGCATCATTGAAGCACGCGACCAACTGCGTGATGAATACGGCATCGAAACCGACTATCTGCGATTGAAGGCGTATCCGTTTTCGCGCGAAGTTCACGAATTCATCGAACAGCATGAGCGGGTTTATGTGGTGGAACAAAACCGCGACGCCCAGATGCTGAGCTTGATCAAGCTGGACATCAAGCCGGAGCTGGTGACGCGGCTGCGCAGCATCGCACACATTCACGGTTTGCCGCTGGACGCGCGCTCTGTCACCGACGAACTCATGAGCATGGAGGGCAAATAACATGGCGACCACGACCGGCACTCCCACGCCCGCGCCCAAGCTTAATCGCATCGGGCTGACGGTGCTCGATTACCGCGGCGGAAAGACTACGCTCTGCGCTGGCTGCGGCCACAATGCGATTTCCGAACGGATCATCGACGCCATGTACGAAATGGGCGTTCCGCCCGAACGCGTCATCAAGCCCAGCGGCATCGGATGCTCGTCGAAGAGTCCGGCATATTTTATGAGCCGCTCGCACAGCTTTAACGCCGTGCACGGGCGCATGCCTTCGGTTGCGACGGGAGCTGTCCTGGCTAACCAACGATTGATTGCTCTCGGCGTCAGCGGCGACGGCGATACCGCCTCGATCGGCATTGGACAGTTTGTGCATCTGATGCGGCGCAACCTGCCAATCATTTACATCATCGAGGACAACGGCGTTTATGGCCTGACGAAAGGTCAATTCTCGGCAACCGCCGACCTCGGTTCAAAGTTGAAGAGCGGCGTGCTCAACGATCTTCCGCCGATCGATACCTGCGCGATGGCGATCACTCTGGGCGCGACGCTGGTGGGCCGTTCGTTCTCCGGCGATAAGCGTCAACTGCACAGCCTGCTGAAAGCTGCGATCGCCCACAAGGGCACGGTCATGCTCGACGTGGTTTCCCCCTGCACCACCTTTAACGATCACGAAGGCTCGACGAAATCGTATAAATACATGAAAGACCACGAAGAGCCGATTCAGGACATCAGCTTCGTTCCGGCATTCGAAGAAATTAACGTGGAGTACGACCCCGGCACGACCGTCGAAGTCACCATGCATGACGGATCGCGCCTGCGCCTTAGCAAGCTCGAAGAAGATTACGATGCGACCAACCGGATCAAAGCCATCACCCGGCTGCACGAAGCACACGAAAAAGGCGAAGTGCTGACTGGACTTTTCTATGTGAATCCCGCGGCGCCGAGTTTCATCGACATGCTCAATGTGACTGAGCAACCGTTGGCTACGCTGCCGGAGTCGGTGACGCGTCCGGGGAGGGAAGTGCTGGAGCAGGTGATGGAGGAGTTGCGATAAGAGCGATCTGGGTTTTCGCAAGTCACAGTCTCAGCGTCCCGCCGCGTTACAATTCTCGTGATGTATTCTTCCCAACTCCTGGATCACTTCGAGCATCCGCGAAATCCCGGCGAGATTGCCAATGCCGACGCGGTCGTTCAACTGGAAAATCCGGCCTGTGGCGACATCCTGAAATTGAGCCTGAAGATCGCGGATGGGCATATCGACGGCATCGCTTTTCTCGCGAAAGGATGCGTTCCTGCCATGGCTTGCGGTTCGGCGCTCACCGAATTGGTGAAGGGAAAAACTGTCGAAGCCGCGGCCAAATTACGGCGGGAGCAGTTGATCGAGGCCTTGGGTGGTGTGCCTGACGCATCGATTCATGCCAGCCATCTCGCTATGGATGTGCTCAACGCGGCGTTGCAGCAGCTCAAAACCGGGCGAGTTGCGGATGAAGGCGAACGCTAATGAGCCTCGTTGTTGTTTCGATTGTTCTTTAGCACCGGCTGGTAAATTGTCCATCCCTTCGCCCGCGCCATCTGTTCGAGATCGGGATTCGGATTGACCGCGAACCCATGCCGCGCAATCGCAAGCATGTCCGCATCCCAGCGGGAGTTGCCAAATGCCGCATCGGGATCTTTTCTGATCACGTCGCGTATGGCTCGCGGCTTGCCTGCGCCCGAGGGCACGCGAATCAACCGATCGGTGATACGTCCGTTGTCGATCTCAACTGCCGCCGCCAGAATCTTTTTCTGATCGATTTCAAAATGCCGCATGGCGGCTTGAATGACCCACTCGTTGGTCGACGACACAGCCCAAATATCGCTCCCTGAGTCTTGCAGACGCCGAATCAGTTCTTGCATCCCCGGGAACAGTTGAGGTACGAAGCGTTCATCGAAGAACTCTTTTGCCGCCCGTTGCACTTCGGATTCGACGAGCCCGCGGTGAATGGTCACCATTTCGCCGCACATGTCCTCTTCGCTCACTTTGCCGGCTTTGTAGTCGGCATAGCGCGCTCGCGCCCAGCGCGCGACGTCGTCGGGCAGCAATCCTCGCTTCAGTTCCCAGTCGAAGAATCGCTCTCCAGCATCGCCCGCCCACAAAGTGCCGTCGCAATCGAAGACCGCGAGTTGCGGCCGGAGAGCGAGAACTGAATCGACGAAATCAGAGGAACTGGACTTGTTCGTTGTATTCATTTTGACGGCCAAGGCCGGCTAGATTACTGGCGCTGCATACTTGCTCTGTTTTCGGGGGGCTACCGCAATAATGCCGCATAGTCCTGCGGCGTGTCGACATTCAACGTAACCAGAGAATCATCAACGGCAACATATTCGATGTGCTGGATATTCTGATGCTCGATATCCTGCGCGGTCGCGCCCGACGGAGCCTTTAAAAATGCCCCGATCATTTCTCTTGCGATCAAAAAAGGGTGACCGTGCTTTCCCTGGTATTCAGGAATTACTGCCCACAAGTCGGTCGCAGCGTTTGTAAACGCGGTGCAAAGAATCTGTAGAGTCGCAGCGCTTACCGGCGGACGATCGACGAGCGTGACCATTGCCGCGTCCCGGCCTTGATTCAACACTTCCTGCAATCCCACCTGGAGCGAACTGAACTGGCCCCGATCGGGGTCGGGATTGCAAACGAGAGACGCGCCATGGGCATAAATCACCGGAGCCAGATTGCTTTCGTTCATGCCAACGACTACCAGGACCATCTCGCTGAAGGGGAAGAGCGCGTCGATGGCGGCGGAAAGAAACGTCTGACCGGAAGGCTGCGCGCCCGGGGCAACGGGCGGCCAAGGCAAGAGCGCTTTGTCCGTGCCCATGCGGGTCGATTGGCCGGCGGCGAGGATCACTGCGTATAAGCCAGGCGCATGAGGCATGAGGCGACGATAGCAGAAAGCCGCCGCTTATGATTACGAATCAGCGAAGAGTTTCGTTTTCTTCATCGGCCTCGAGTGCCGCGCCGTGAGCGTCTGGTTGATTCTTTCGGCTGTTGAACCAACTCATGTGCGGCAGCGCCCGCTCGGAATGGCGTCGGACAGCGATGAGTTCGGCCGTGATCGCAACCGCAATCTCCTCCGGGGTGATCGCTCCGATATCGAGACCGACGGGCGCATGCACTCGATCGAACAACTGTGCGGAAATACCTTCCTTAGTGAGTTCGCGGAAGATGGTGATGGTTTTGCGTTTGGAACCAATCATGCCAATGTACCGGGCCCGGGTTTGCACTGCCCAGCGCAACACTCGCATATCGTCGCGATGTCCGCGAGTGACGATCACGATATACGAGGATTCGTCTGGGACTAGCCGGGACATGGCCTGGTCGAAGTCTTCCGCGATCAACTCTCTTGCGTCCGGGAAGCGCTCCCGGCTGGCGTAGGCTGCCCGGTCGTCGATTATCGTCACATCAAAACCGGCCCCTCTGGCAACTTTGTAAAGATTTACGGATACGTGGCCCGCTCCGAAAATATAAAGTAATGCCGGAGGTAGCACCGGCTCGATGAAAATGTCGAGCGTCCCGCCGCAGACCAAGCCAGTGTCGTATTTGGGATTCTCATTAAGGTTGAAAGTTAGGCTGCGCGGCTTCTCGCTCTCCATCACTTCGCGCGCGGCCTGCCAGACTTCGGCCTCTACGCAGCCCCCGCCAATGGTGCCGACAATCGAGCCATCGTCGCGTACCAGCATCTTCGCTGTCTCGAACGAGGGGATGGAGCCTCGCACGTTCACAATGGTCGCGACTGCGCCCCGCCGGCCTTCCTGGCGAAGCTTGACGATCTCCTCGTAGATATCCATCACGGTTGATTATTCTTGGGTGGGGGGAACAAAGTCAATGTAACCAAAGCAAAAGCCCCGGGTCATCACTTCGGGACCGTTTGCGTAAAACCAATGGGTACTCTTCCGGCCTGTCAAAAACAATCGTGATGCCGAGGGGCCTAAGAACTCAAACATTTACTTTGGTGAGCGGTACCCACGGAGGGCGGCAGAATTGAACTGCCGTGGCTGATGAGCCCCTCACCGGTTTGATAGATCTCCGTCACACTAGAACCGTGTCCGCCCAAGACGGGAATTGGGCGACAGCTTTGTGATAGTTTCTAGGTTTCCGAGAAATCTATGAAAGCCGTTCGGCTTCACGAATTCGGTGGTCCCGAGGTCCTTCGCTACGAAGATATTCCCGACGCGGAGCCGCGCAAAGACCAGGTTCTAATTCGCGTCAAAGCTTGCGCATTAAACCATCTCGACATTTGGGTTCGCAAGGGATTGCCTGGCGTGAAGTTGCCGCACATCCTGGGGAGCGACATCGCGGGCGAGATCGTGGCCGTTGGAGAATATGTCACTGCCTTCAACGTCGGTCAGCGCGTCGTGCTCGCGCCCATGCACTTTTGCAATCACTGCGCAAAGTGTGTTGCCGGATTGCAGAATGAATGCCCCGATTTCACCGTTCTCGGCAACGCGGTTGACGGAGGCAATTGCGAATTGATTGCCGTTCCCGCTGTGAATGTGATTCCGATTCCCGACGGTCTGGATTTCGTTCAAGCTGCCAGCGTGCCTTTAGTTTTCCTGACTGCATGGCACATGCTGGTCGGCCGTGCGGGTATCCGTCCGGGACAGACCGTGCTGGTTCTCGGTGCGGGCTCGGGCGTCGGTATCGCTGCAATTCAGATTGCCAAGCTATTCCATGCGCGCGTAATCACAACTGCAGGAGACGAAAACAAACTGGAAAAAGCGCGGGCGCTGGGCGCGGACCACGGCATCGATCACTATAAGCAGAAGATTTCGCAGGAAGTGCGGAAGATCACCGACCAACAGGGCGTGGACATTGTGGTCGAGCACGTCGGCGCCGCCACTTGGGATGAGAGCGTGAAATCGCTCAAACCGGGAGGAACGATCGTCACCTGCGGCGCGACCACCGGACCCAACGTCGGATTCGATCTCCGTTTTCTATTTTCGCGCCAGCTCAATCTTCTCGGATCGTATATGGGCACGATGGGTGAGCTGCACGAAGTGCTGAGACAGATCTTCGCCGGCCGTCTGAAGCCAATCGTGGACCGCACGTTTGCCCTCAAAGACGCACGCGCAGCTCACGAGTACCTCGAAGCCAGCCAAATGTTCGGCAAAGTTGTGCTGAGCGCGTAAGTTTGGCTTCGATAACTTCACTTTCTTGATCGTAATTCCCTAGTTCATGCCGGCGATTACACCCCAGCATGCGAAGGCGCTGTTGAGGGTCGTGCAGTATTGGTAGACTCCGTAAATTGCGCCTGCCACGCTCTTGAGCTTGTCAACGATCTGCGTCTCCGACGTGCCGGCAGGAAAAGGCGTCACGTTGATCTGGGGTTCGGACGCATTCCTAACGGAAAGCCATTTCGGTTGTTTGTCGCTGGGCAGCGTGCTAATCCCATAAAACACGAAGGCATCGTCGGTGTCATTCATGATTCCCAGGTGCTGCAATCCCTCGGAGTCGCGGGTGTCGTCCACTGTGAGGTAATCGGCTGAGACGATATCCATAGGTTCCGGGCCGGGCACGGGATTGACGCCCTTCCAATAAATTCCCGATGCCTGGGTGTTTTTCTTTAGAAATGAATATCCCGGTCTGCCGGCAATCTCGCCATAGCACTGCGCCAATCCGGGGAGGGACAGTTTGGTAAAGTTCTGCGCCGCGTACTGTAGATATTTGTCGTTGACCACGACAGTATTTTCCAACTGCGTCTTCTGCTGGCTCAACTTGTTAAGAGCGGGGAACGACGGGTAATTGTTTTCGAGGTGGAGGCGGGCCGAATCAGTAACGATCACGTCTCCGCAATTCAGACGACTCCCAATGGCGCCTGCCGTTCCGGTGCTGATGACCAGCTTCGGAGCCAATTCGCCGATCAGTTGATTGATCACGGGGATAAAAGGCAAGGCAGGCCCGTTGGCCTTTGGATGCAACTCGGTTTTGTAAAGGACAACCTTTGTGTTCCCAATGGTCAACGGAAAAAGGTAACCGAATATCCCCTCTTTTAGAGCATCGTCATCGTTGATGCCCTCAATTTTGCTTTTAAACTCAGCGAAATTATGCGCGTACGGATACCAGGTCTTCTGCCTCGCCGGCGTCCATTCCGAGTTGTTGGTAAACACGTCGAGCAGCGCCATGATTTCCAGTTCGGTGAAAAGGATTACCAACACGTCTGCGTTTTGAGTCAGGGCGCTCGTGATCTTCTCACCGGGGCGATAGCTGCCGAAGGCTGTGGGCGTGGGGCTTAGATTGTCGGGCCAAGCAATTTTCGCCAGATTGATGGTGACTGGCGACTCGTTCATGGCGGCTAGCGCGAATGTATCGTGAACATCCACCCCAGCGAAAGGGCCGCTCGTGAAGACTTTCTTAGGAGGGTTGAATGGTTGCGATATTTTATGACTTGTGGCTGACATTTTGCTCTCCTCTCGTAGTCGGAATTTTGTGATTGGCCTCGAAAAGCGCCCAGAGAGATGCGCTTACTTCGCATGTCACGACAGGGTGAAACGATTGTCATCAGGGCGCACCTTTAGGTTTGTGCCGTGGGGCCCAAAATCAACAAGAGGGGAAGACGAATAGATAAAGTCTAGCGCAGGAGTTTTTGATGCCAAGCGATTTGTCGCGGCGGACATCGCAAAAGTTGTACGTAGGAGAAGCCCGCAAGTAGAATGTAATTATGCCCAGCGACCTCAGCTTCGGCCCTTACGTTACAGTTGAAAATGGCAAGCGTGTTGTCAAAGATCTAACATACGGGAATCCAACTCCCGAAGGCGTTGTACTCACCACGATGGACAACGCCGTCAACTGGGTGCGCAAGAGTTCCATTTGGCCGATGACATTCGGCTTGGCATGTTGCGCGATCGAAATGATGAGCATGGGCGCGTCGCGGTTCGATATCGCCCGCTTCGGCGCTGAGGTATTTCGCCCATCGCCGAGGCAATCCGATCTCATCATCATTGCCGGCCGCGTCGCACACAAAATGGCGCCGGTGATTCGCCAGCTTTGGGAGCAGATGCCCGAACCCAAGTGGGTGATCTCGATGGGAGCTTGTGCGACCTCCGGTGGAGTCTTCAACAATTACGCGCTGGTGCAAAGTGTGAATCAGGTGATTCCCGTCGACGTGTATGTTCCCGGATGCCCGCCCCGGCCCGAGCAGTTGATTTACGCCATCACTCTGCTGCAAGACAAAATTCAGAAAGAGCGTGGCACGATCAAGCGCGCCTTCAATATCACTTAAATCACGTGGGGACGCCGCTCCGGCTGTGTGGTCCGTGATACAAACACTGCATGCAAAAACCGCATGAGGCTGCGAGCGGTCCCACCATCATTGCCCACGCGCCCTGCCGCGCTGACCTTGCCGGAGGCACGCTGGATCTGTGGCCGCTTTATCTTTTTCATCCTGGCGCACTGACGTTGAATTTCGCGCTTAATATTCAGACCACTTGCCGCATCACTCCACTCAAAGGTAAACGCATTCACGTGCGATCGTTGGATACGAAGAAGGAGGAATTTTTCCCCAGCTTCGATGCCTTGCGCACTGCACGCCGCTTTCGCCTTCCGCTGGCGGCTCGTATGCTGCAGTTTTTTGCGCCACGAGAAGGCTTGCTGATCGAAACGAATTCCGAATCTCCGGCGGGCGCCGGTATTTCCGGATCATCCGCGCTGATGATTGCCGCAACCGCGGCTCTGGCTCGTTTTACCGAGCGCAATCTCACTCTTGAACAAATGCGCGTGATCGCACAGAACGTCGAGGCGCAGGTTATCGGTGTGCCCACGGGTTGCCAGGACTATTATCCAGCGCTGTACGGGGGAGTGAGTGCGATTCATCTCGACGCCGACGGCATTCATCGTGAAGCCGTTCCGGTCATGCCGGAGGAGATCGAGTCCCGCTTTGTGTTGGCTTACACGGGTGCACCGCGGAAGTCCGGGATTAACAATTGGGAGGTTTTCAAGGCGCACATTGACGGGGATCGCCGCGTCTTCCGCAACTTTGAGCGCATCTCCGAGATCGCTCACTCCATGCACCGTGCCCTGAGCCATGGAGACTGGGACGACGTAGCTCGACTTCTGCGCGAGGAATGGAAGCTGCGCCGCACCAATGCGCCGGGCATCACGACTCCGCTGATCGATAAACTGATTTCAGTTGCGGCCAGGCACGGCGGCAAAGCGGCGAAAGCCTGCGGCGCGGGCGGCGGCGGCTGCGCAATTTTCTTGGTGGAAAAGGGCGCAGCCAGTCGCGTTGCCACTGCCATTGGAGACAACGGTGGGCACGTTCTTCCCCTGCAAGTGGCTAGGGATGGAGTTCGACTTTCGGCCGAGAATGAAGGTATCTCTGGCAACTCCAGCGGCTTAGGATCTCTCGGGAAATGTGCATACCGAGGCCGTCGGATCGCGCTATAATCAGCCTGTTAGTGCCTTGGGTGCCCTGTGAAGCGTCGCTGTTTTCACGCTCTGACTCTCTTGCTTTGCGCTGGCCTGACTGCTGGCGCCTTCGGCCAGAAGTCCTCCGTCCAGACCTCGCAACTCCCGCACCTGTCCAAGCAAACCCGATTGGATTTAATCCAGGGCCTCACCGATGAGGTGATGTTTATCCGTACTACGTTCCCGATGGGGAAGATCGGCCTGACAATAAAGAACGGCGCAGTCTCGCCCAGCGGAGAAGACCTGCAGCGGTTGATGGCAGTGTGGGGTCCGTCAGTGAAGCCGGGCGACGAGGCGCGCATCACCAAAGTGGAGATCAAAGAAGATCGAATCCGACTCGAAATTAACGGTGGTCCGGTCAAGAAGCAGAAGTGGTACCAGCGCATCGAAGTCGGCAGCTCTGTGGGCAGCTCGGCGCCGGTCGCTCCTAACGACCAGAATGCGAATCCGCGAGGCACCTACGTCGACCTGGTATTCGACCATTACGTTCCCGACTACACTCCGCAGAAGTTCAAAGAGCTGCTGCGACCGGTGCTTGATTTCGACGCTAAATCGGCGGTAGAAGCTTACCTCGATTCCGTGCCTCCCAAGGTCAAAGAGGCTATCCAGAACCATCAAGTGCTGGTCGGGATGAATCGCGAAATGCTGATTTACTCCAAGGGTCGTCCGCCTAAAAAGATTCGCGAGAAAGATGGCGAGACTGAATACGAGGAGTGGATTTACGGCGAGCCGCCGCAGGACGTGGATTTCGTCCGCATGGTGGGTGACGAAGTGGTGCGAGTCGAAACCATGAAAGTTGACGGCACCAAAACCCTGCGCACCGCGAAGGAAGTTAATCTGGAAACGTCTCCAACAGTTGCCAAGGCATCGGATCAACAAAGGCCGGCAAACGCACCAAGTCTGCGGCGTCCGGGAGAAGCGGTGGAGCAACCACCGACGCCGACCGGCAGCATCGCGCCCGTGATTCAGGCCCCGCCGCCAGTCAGCCCCCCAACCCCAAGCGGGCCAAATTTCACCATTCAGGGCTAAGCAATCTATCGCCGTAGGATGCGGTGCATTCCCTGAATGCTAACTGCTGATGTGCGCGACTTGGCTGTCACGCCGCCTGCCTTTACACTGGAAGAGTGAAGATCGCGCTCGGACAGATCAATCCTACGGTGGGGGATTTCTCAGGGAACGCTGCGAAAATCATTGAATTTTCCCATCGAGCTCAAGCCAATGGCGCCGGACTAATCCTTTTCCCTGAATTGTCCGTATGTGGTTATCCGCCGCGGGATCTGGTCGAGCGCGCCTCTTTCGTTCAGCACAATCGCGAAACCGTAGACCGCATTGCCGCAGAGACTCGCGGCATCGCCGTGATTTGCGGACTCGTAACTCCGGCCCACGCGGAAAGCGGTAAGTCGGTGATGAACTCGGCTGCGCTGCTGAAGGATGGCAAGACGGCCTTTCTGCAGTCGAAGATGTTGCTGCCGACCTACGATGTTTTCGATGAGATGCGTAACTTCGCACCGGGGAAAAGTCAAGCGCTCGTTCCATTTTGCGGGAAGCAAATGGCCCTGACGATTTGCGAAGACGCATGGAACGACAAACACTTTTGGAACAAACGTCTTTACACTTTCGATCCCGTCGAGGCCTTGGTTCACGCCGGCGGAAACTTCGTTCTAAACATTTCGGCTTCGCCATTCTGGCTGGGAAAACGCGAATTGAGGCGCGACATGCTGGCCACAATCGCGCGCAGCTACAAAGTTCCAGTCGCGATGGTGAACCAGGTCGGGGGCAACGACAGTCTGGTGTTTGATGGCTCCAGCCTGGTGTTTAATCCGGCGGGAGAAGTGATCGCGCAGGGCAAATCCTTCGAAGAAGACATTGTTTATTTCGACTCCGATCAACTGACCGGCGAAATACACAATCAGATCCAAGGCGAAGAGGCGAGCGCATATTCCGCGCTCGTGCTGGGCACCCGGGATTACGTGCGCAAGTGCGGTTTCAGCCAGGTGATTATCGGACTAAGCGGAGGCATCGATTCGGCGCTGACCGCGGCCATCGCGACCGATGCGCTTGGCGCCAAAAATGTAATCGGCGTCGGCATGCCCGGACCGTATTCGTCGACGGGATCAGTCGATGACGCTCGGGCTCTGGCCGAAAACCTTGGCATCCGCTTCGAGCTGCTTTGTATCGGCGACATCTTCGAGAGCTACAAAAAAGCTTTGGCCAAAGTCTTCGCCGGACGCAAAGAGGACGAGACGGAAGAAAATATCCAATCGCGAGCCCGGGGCACGGTGCTCATGGCGCTGTCGAATAAATTCGGAGCCATCGTCCTGAGCACCGGCAACAAAAGCGAACTGGCCGTAGGGTACTGCACGCTCTATGGCGATATGGTTGGCGGGCTCGCCGTGATCTCGGATGTGCCAAAGACTTTGGTTTATCGCCTCAGTCATTACGTGAATTCGCGCCGCCCGGTTATTCCGCAAGCGAGCCTGGAGAAGCCGCCGTCGGCCGAGTTGCGTCCCGGTCAAATGGACAGCGATACGCTTCCGCCGTATGAAGTCCTTGACGCAATTCTCGAAGACTATGTCGAAGAGTCGCATCCCGCCCATCAGATCGCAGCGGAGCGAGGCTTTGATGTTAGTCTGGTTCGGCGCGTCATCCGCATGGTGGAACGCAGCGAGTACAAACGGCAGCAGGCTGCGCCGGGTATCAAGATTTCCGCGAAGGCTTTCGGCTACGGTCGCCGTTTTCCAATCGCGGCCAAATCGGACGTTTAGCGAGTTTTCGTCACCCTCAGCAAAAACGTCGCTTGCAACGTATCGCTTTTAATTTTGCATCAACTGAAAGGAACGCATGCGTCGTCTATTGAATTGTCTTTTTATTCTGCTTGCCCTATTAGCTATGGCGGGCGCGCAACAACAGCCTACCGCCTCTCATGCCGTTGCAAAAAGTACGATCACTCCAAATCTTCCCTCCGAAGAAACTGTCAATTCATTCTTGCACCAGTGGTTTGGATACGATTCTTCGATCACCTGGAAGATCGTGAGCATCAAGCCGTCTGAAATCGAGGGACTATCAGAAGTGAACGCAACGGTAAGTGGTTCGCAGGGTCAGCAGGCACTCAAGCTGTACATCACACCGGACGCCAAGCATGCCATTAACGGAGATATTATGCCGTTCGGCGCGCAACCCTTCGCGGATACGCAAAAGATGCTGGATAAGGGCGTGACTGGACCTTCGCTTGGCCCAGCCGATGCCCCGGTTACCGTTGTAGATTTCAGCGACCTGCAATGTCCGCATTGCAAGGATGCCCACCCTACTCTTGAGAAGCTCATGTCCGAGGACAAGAATGTTCGCCTGATCTTCCAGAGCTTCCCGCTTCCGATGCACGACTGGGCCGCCAAGGCCGCCGCATATGCGGACTGTGTCAGCCGCAGTTCCAACGACGCCTTCTGGAAGTTCGTTCCAGCCGTTTACGGCGCACAGAGCGACATCACCGCCGCCAATGCGGACGAAAAATTAACCGCGCTGGCCGACAGCGCGGGAGTCAAAGGTTCCGACATTGCAGCGTGCGCCGCCAAGCCGGAAACCACTTCTCGGGTGGAAAAGTCGGTGGCTTTGGGCAAGTCCATGGATGTAAACAGCACGCCGACCCTCTTCATTAACGGACGCAGAGTGCCCGCGGTTCCCTACGATGTGCTAAAGGAATTAGTCGACTTCGCGGCGACAGAAAACACTCCAGCCAAGAAGTAAAGCTGACATCGGGGGAAAACACATTCGCAAGTGGCTCCCGGAATGGCAGGGGAAAAGAGCCTAGCTGATTGAATTACTGACCGTTCCTGGGCAGCCAAACTTCCACGCTCTGACCTCGGGCGGCGTCGACGACATGCGGCGTGACCACGAGGAGCAACTCGTCAACTTCTTCCGTCTTGCTGTTGGTGGTCATTATTTGATTGAGGCCCGGAACCTGCCCAAGCCCAGGTATCCCGGTAAGGCTGAGTTGCTCGCTTTGAGTAAGCGAGCCGACGACAATCGCAGGCTCCCCGTCCACAAGCGTGATGTTGCCTTTGTATTCGCGATTCGCGATCACGGGCACACCGTTGAGACTCTGCCCCGCCAACGTTCGGAAGTCCATCTCAAAGGCCAGGCCTACGTCCGAACTCGTGTACACCGATGGTTTCACTTTGAAGGTCAGACCAAGATCTTCATAGGTAAACGACGGAAAGGGAGCCTGGAAGCTGCCATTCTGCAGCACGGACGAAATGGCTGGCGTGTTGAAGACCGGGGCGAAGCTGGCGTTGATGATGGGATAACGCGAGCCCATCCGAAATGTTGCTTCATTTCCTTGAGCTGCGCGCAGAGTCGAATGCTCGAGCGTCTTCACCCAACTCTCGTTCAGCGATAGCTGGGCGCTCAGGGTGTCCAAACTCAATCCCATGAGCGTCAGACCGCCGCCAAAAGTAGCGTACGGCTGGTTGAAAATAGAAGCCGGACCGGAACCGGAACCACCTTGACCAGTCAATTGCGATATCAATCCTGCGATGCCCTGCGAATTCGCTTGGTTAATGCCTCCGCTGGAAATCAACTGATTGATTAGGCTTGAAATATTTTGTCCGCCCAGCGCGCCGCCCAGGAGTCCGGTCAGCGCCGCGACTGCCCCGGCTGGAACATTGATGAGGGTGAAATTGTTGGGAATGTGGAGCCCCATGTTCCGGGTCAACTGGTGGTCAATCTCAAAGACTTGAATGTCGAGCATGACTTGCGGCCGCGAGATCCCAAAGCTCTCGAACAACTTTGTGACTGCGTCGAGCATGAGCACTGGAGCCCGCACCGCAATCATTCCGTTTTGCGGTTGCTGCGCGACGAAGCGGATATCAAAGATCGTCCGCAGGAGCGTGGTCATTTCGTTGAGCTCTTGCGGTGTAGTTGCTCCCATCATATAGAAGGTCCGCAACGCCATGTGGTCGAACTGCCGATGATTGTCGTTAGTGTCTTTCGCCAGGAATATCTGTTTTTCTGACAAGGGCACCCAGAATGTTCCGGTCACGTCACACGCGGCTCGCATGGCGGTGAAGAAGTCCACGCTTTCGAGATCAAAGTGCACCCGGTGCGTGGGAACCGATTCGTCGAGTTCGGCGGCTACGCCATAGGCGGTTGCTACCTGCGTGAGCAATGCCTTCGAATCTCCACGAAAATGAAATTCATGAACAGCCGCAGCGGGAACGACTCGCAGTTCGGGTGAATCGATGACCAGGCGCGGGGTGCTGCTCATTTGCGGCGCCCATTCGGCCAGCGAGTCTCGAAGACGTTGCTGGGCAAACTCATTTTCAGGATCAAGGTTCGACGCGGTGCGAAACTCAGCCTGCGCTTCGACCACTTTTCCCTTTATGAGATCGTCATTCCCGCGCTGCAGATGGCTGAAGACTAATTGCTGTCGAACCATGGCGAGCGCGGTCACGTAATCGACGTTCTTCGGCACGAGGCGGGCCGCGGCGTCAAACTTCTGGTAGGCTTCGTCGAACCGCTCAGCCTTTTGTAGTTTCAACCCTTCCGAAAAAACAGCTTTGGATTTCTTTAGATCCGCCTTTGACGGATTGCACGAAGCGTCGCTGGACGCCTGAGCGCAGGACAGCAAGCCCAAAGTCTGCGTCTCGTCGACAGCAAAAGCCGCTGCCGTGAGCGCGGCAATGGCCACAACACACCATCCCCAACGCATGTGCATGCTCCGATTGTAACCGGGAACCGACGGTCCTAAACCATATCCAGCAGGGAACTGTACCTTCGGGTTACCTCTATGGAACGAGCGAAGCGGAGGGTCTTGCGAAGAAACAGCGCGTGAGCACTCAACGATTAGCACTCAGCATCCAGCTGTAGACCACCTTATTTAGGGCGGGTTGGACCGAGGACATCAAGCACGCGGGGACAGAATGCTGAATGCCAAGCGCTGAGCGGCTAGGCCCTCCAGTTTGGAAAGTTAACGAATTTGGCGTATAAAAGTTAGTTGAGACGTGCACGCCTCTTGCTCCCTCCGTGCGGCCCCAACGCATCCCGCAGCTTGAGTGAGGAAGTATGTCTACTGTGACCTCGGCGCATGCTCCCAAAGGTTTGGAGGGAGTGGTCGCCACCACCTCCAGCATCTGTTTCATCGACGGGGAGCAGGGCGTTCTAGCCTACCGCGGCATCAACGTCCGCGAACTCGCCGATCATTCCACGTTCGAGGAAACTTGTTATCTCCTATGGTCCGGGCGATTGCCTACGCGCGATGAACTCATGGAAATTCGTGAGCGTCTAGCCGAGGAGCGAAAGCTTGACCCCGGAATCATCGACCTGCTGAGATCGGCGCCGAAGCATGTGGTACCGATGGATGTATTACGTACCGCCGTATCGGCGCTGGCTTTCTACGACCCGGAGGAACGGAAGAACGACCACGACGCGAACCTGAATAAGTCCATTCGTCTGACTTCGCAGATTCCCATGATTGTCGCGGCCTACGATCGCATCCGGAAAGGAAAGCAGGTCGTTGATCCTGACCACTCGCTCTCCCACGCCTCTAATTTCCTGCTGATGCTGAATGGCGCCAAACCCACGCCGACCGCCGAGCGGGCTCTCGATGTCGCACTCATTCTGCACGCCGACCACGAACTCAACGCTTCTACGTTCGCCGCGCGAGTCACTGCAGCCACTCTTTCGGATATGCATTCCGCCATCGTCTCCGCCATCGGTTGTCTGAAGGGTCCGTTACACGGCGGAGCGAACGAAGCTGTGTTCAACATCCTGCGAGCCATCGATCGTGCAGGTTCTAATCCGGTCGAGCACATCCAGGGAATGTTGGCGCAGAAGAAAAAAATTCCGGGATTCGGCCACCGGGTCTACCACACCGAAGATCCGCGAGCCACCCATCTGCGAAAGATGTCGGAAGATCTGGGCAAATCCAGCGGCCAGAGTAAATGGTTCGAATGGTCCCGTGCGATCGAATTATTCGTGAAGTCCGAAAAGAAGCTCAACGCCAACGTCGACTTTTATTCCGCCTCGACCTACCACACGCTGGGCATCGACGTCGATCTGTTTACCCCGGTCTTCGCGGTATCGCGAATCAGCGGATGGACCGCCCACGTAATCGAACAACTCGACGACAACCGCCTGATCCGTCCCCGCGCCGACTACATTGGCCCTGCGTACCCGCAGCACTGGGTGCCGTTCGAGCAGCGGTAAAACTGCGCTGAGTGGCGCAAGCGTAGAATAAAAGCAGGTCTTCTATGCGCCGAGTCTATCTCGACAACAACGCGACCACGCCAGTGCTGCCTGAAGTCCTAGAGGCTATGCGGCCGTACTTCGCGGAGCGCTTCGGCAATGCATCTTCTATCCATCACCATGGACAGGAGACCCGTGCCGCAGTCGAGCGCGCTCGCGAATCAGTAGCGGATTTGCTGGGATGCCGTGCGGCTGAAATCGTTTTCACGAGCGGTGGCACCGAAGGCGACAATCTCGCCATCTCTGGATTGGCCCGCGCCGGCGACCACGTAATCAGTTCAACCATTGAACATCACGCGGTGTTGAATTCGTGCAAGCACCTCGAAGCCATGGGGTGCGAAGTCACTTATGTTCCCGTGGACAGTCGCGGACTGGTCGATCCCCATGACGTTAAGGGCGCGCTGCGGCCCAACACGAAGCTGATCACAATCATGATGGCGAACAACGAGACCGGCGTTCTGCAACCCGTCGAAGAGATTGGCAAGATTGCCGCCGAAGCGGATGTGTATTTCCACACCGACGCGGTGCAAGCGGCAGGGAAGGTTCCGATCGAAGTAAAGCGCATCGGGTGCGATCTTCTCTCGATCTCCGGACACAAGCTGCACGCGGCTCAGGGAGTTGGTGCGCTCTACGTCCGCAAGGGAACCATTCTCGAGCCGCTGTTTCATGGGGGAAGCCACGAGCGATCGCGGCGCGCGGGCACGGAGAATGTTCCCGGCATTATCGGTCTGGGCAAGGCCGCCGAACTCGCAAGACAAGCCTTGGAGCGAGGCGATCTCGCGGGGATGGCGGCGCTACGCGATCGCATCGAACAAACGATTCTTTCCGAGATCGAAGCGACGGGGGTAAACGGCCGAGGTGCGCCTCGCGTGCCGAACACGGCGAATATTCATTTCGACTACATTGAAGGCGAAGCGCTGGTGATTGCGCTTGATCTGAAGGGCCTTGCAGTTTCGACAGGCGCAGCATGCTCCTCAGGCGCGATCGAACCCTCCCACGTGCTAACGGCCATGGGCTTGCCCCCAGAAATCGCCCGTGCCAGCCTTCGCTTCAGCCTGGGGAAGCAAAACACCGAAGACGATGTTCAATTCGCCCTCGACCTCGTGCCACAAACCGTGTCCCGCCTCAGGGAGCTGAGCCCGGTTTACAATAGAACAGCCGTCAGCTCTTAGCTCTCAGCTGACGCCCTAGCGTCGATTTTCTGAACGCTGATAGCTGACAGTTGTATTGAAGCCAGAAAGCCTGACGCCCGAAGCCTGATGCCCGAAGCCTGATGCCTGAACCAAAGACCATCGCCGTAGCCATGTCGGGCGGAGTCGACTCGTCGACCGTCGCGGCCATCCTGCGCGCCGACGGGCACGATGTTATCGGCTTGACCATGCAGCTCTGGAACCAGCGCCGTCTGGCTGGACGCGCCGGCATGCCGGAAGCTGTCCACGGACGCTGCTGCTCGCTCGACGATGTCTATGACGCCCGCCGGGTCGCCGAGACTCTCGGCATTCCTTATTACGTCGTCAATCACGAAGAGCGTTTTGAGCGCGAGGTCGTGCAGCCCTTCGTCGAGGAATATTTATCGGGACGCACGCCCATCCCGTGCAGCCTGTGCAATAACCATCTGAAGTTTGATCAGCTCTTGATCGTAGCGCAGCAGATTGGCGCTGACGCCCTGGCGACAGGTCATTACGCGCGGGTTGAATTCGACGAAAAGTGCGGCCGTTGGCTGCTCAAGCGTCCCGCAGATTCGTCGAAAGATCAAACTTATTTTCTATTTGGCTTGACGCAAGAACAGCTGAGCCGAACGTTATTCCCGCTTGGAGACATGACCAAGCCGCAGGTTCGCGACCTGGCGCGCCATCACGGCCTAGCGCTCGCTGCGAAGCCGGATTCGCAGGAGATATGCTTCGTCCCCGGCGGCGACTACAAGAAGTTTCTCGATGCATATTTAGCAGAGCAAGGCGAGTCTTTGCCCGATACCGCGGGCGAACTCGTGACCACTGACGGAGAAGTGGTCGGCGAGCACGGGGGCATTCACAATTTCACCGTGGGCCAGCGCAAGGGTTTGGGCGTGGCCACAGGTTCGCCTCTGTACGTGATTCAGATCAGGGGCGATCAGCGCCAGGTGGTCGTCGGCAATCAAGAGGATCTGTACTCGCGAACCCTGCGTGCTCGCCGGGTGAACTTGATCGCAGTTGACGATTTATCCGAACCGCTGCGGGTTCGGGTGAAGATCCGGCATCGCCACGAGGGCGCGTCCGCCACTTTGGAGAAATCCGCCCACGACGAAGTACTCGTCACCTTCGACGAGCCCCAGCGTGCGATTACACCAGGCCAGGCTGCGGTTTTCTACAATGGCGACGTTGTGGTCGGAGGCGGCTGGATTGTGTGATCGAGTTCGGTCCCTGCGAATCCGAAGCAGATTAAGTCGTGCCGGCGTTCAGTGCATCCACAGGAAACTCATTGCCCGAGGAAACCTTTAGCCAGCCACAGGCTTCTTGTTTATGGGAGAAGAGGAGCATATGAACAAGCTATTTAATTTTGTAACGATCTCACTATTACTAGCCGGCGTCTCATTTGCCGAACCCTCAGCCCGGCAAAATGTCGGTTCGGACCCGCAAAACACTGCGATCCGTTTCGCGCCTGGAACAACCATTCGAGTTGAGCTGGAAAAATCCGTCGATGCCAAGAAGGCTAAAGTTGGCGATGAAGTAGTCGCCAAAACCACTGACGATTTACTGTCAGACAAAAATGAAGTCCTCGCCCCGCGAGGATCAAGAGTTTTGGCCCATGTCACCGAGGTATCGCAACACCAGGGAGACGCGGCTTCGACTCTGGGCATCGCCTTCGACAAGATCGTTCTCAAAAGCGGAGCCGAGTTGCCGCTCAAAGCATCCGTTCAAGCGATCGGCAGGCCAGAGCCAACTCCGACAGCCGTCAGCGATGCCTCGAACCCGCCGGGTAACTCGAACGGAATGTCTCCAATGTCGCCGCCTCGCGGAGGCTACAACACGCCAAATCAGGGCGTCGGCGCGCCCGGCGCCCCGAACCCAGGTAGCTCGATTCCGGACGCGACGTCTTCGTCAGCCGGCACCGGACAGTTGGCGCTGAACGCTCAGGGTGTGGTGGGAATGTCTGGAGTATCGCTGAGTACGGGCGCGACTCAAGATTCGGTGCTCACTTCTCAAAAACACAACGTGAAGTTAGACAGCGGAACCCAGATGATTCTTCGTGTGATTCCGTAAGGGGTGGGCCAATCGCACTAAAGTAAAAGGCAGCGCACAAGCGCTGCCTTTGAACTTTCGATCCACGAAACGGCCGACCTAGATAAACATCTCGTCTTGCGGAGCGGGAACTCCGTTATGTCGGCGACGCTTTCCTCCAATGAGGAATTCCAACCCGGAAGTGATTCCCTGAACCAGTCCCGAAACCTGTCGAACCGGAGAAATCACCGTCTTATGCACCAAGTCCGTCGTGCTCTCGACCCGGTCCAGAGTACGATTGAGCAATTCGTCGGCGCGGATCACCTGCAACCGCGTGCGGTCAATGGCATCGCTTACCGTGGCATCGAGGCGCTCCATCTGGGCGCGCACCATGTCGCTGGAATCGCTGACATTCCTGACGAGCGTCTCCAAGTGCGGACGAAACTCCACCAGCATCGAGTGCACGATCTCGCCCGCGGGCAGGACCTTGGTTCTAACCTCAGTGGCCAGAATCTCCATACGCGCCGCAGACTGGCGAACGGCCAGGTACATGGCCACCAGAATTCCGGCCTGTATCACGACGGCTGCTGCCGTAACCGCAATGAAAATCGGTAAGTAATCCATAGGCGTTGCTCCGCTTCACGGCGCTACTGCGGAGAATCTGCGAATCACGGGTTCTGTGGTCCGCTTCCCTCTGCAGCGGTAGCTTCCTGATACGCCTGTCTTCCAGCTTCGTAGGCGGACCGGAACTGCTCTTTCTGCCGATTTAATACCTCGCGACCTTGATCAGCCCAGGTCGTGGCTTGTTCGCGCGCCTGCCGTGCGCGATCACGAACGAATTCCCGACCGTCTTCAGCTTTCGTGCGTAGTGCTTGACGGGTTTCGTCGCCGGAACGCGGCGCGTACAGAACACCGGCCAGCCCTCCGATGCCCAATCCCGCAAGGAACCAAAGAAAACTATTGCTATTTGTGTCCGACATAAACGCCTCCAACTCGCCTGTGCTACTAACCGGATGGTAGCACCCGTTATGCCGAATTACAATTCGGCCCCTCCCGGTGGACGCTTCCACAGCGTTGCCGTCCGCAACCGCCCGCTTTGTAATCCGCATCGTTGAGATGCGATTCGCAGGGTCAAGGATTACAGCCGGAACAGAATATTTGCCGCGCACCTGCTCAGTTCACAGTGGCACTCAAAAAAGGCGCATCGGACTTGTGGAGTTCGTACGGAAGCGAGACAATGTCGGCTTGCGCAGATAAGAGGATTGGGCATGTCAGCGAAGTACCGCCAACACGGCTACCAGGACCGCGACCGCGACGAACAACGTCAAAAGCCATCCGGTGAGAAGCCCGTCAAGAAGGACACCTTCGGCCCGCGCGCCCTCCAGATGCCAGGAACCCATGCGGTTTCGCGTTGCGCTCAATGTGGCACGCTGCTCGCGTCCATCTCCGAACCGATCGGAAAATGTCCCAAATGCGGCTTCGAACTGCACTCCTGCCGCCAGTGCACGTATTTCGATACTTCCAGCCGCTTTGAATGCACCCAACCCATCCCCGAGCGAATTCCGCGCAAAGACGAGCGCAACGAATGCACGTTCTATTCCATGCGAGTCCGCGTGGAAAAGGAAACCTCTACGCCAACCTCAGCCCGCCCCATGGACGCCCGCGCCGCCTTCGAAAGTCTCTTCAAGAAGTGAACTGGCGCTTCACCCCATGGTGTCCCGCGTCATGGTTTCTTGCGTTTAAGCAGCGCCGCCGCTGCTTGTAATTCTTTTCGCGTGGCGGCATCCACTTTCGGGTAAGCCAGGTTCAAATCCTCAAGCGTTTCGACGACCGCCGCTGCCACGGCCACTCGAGTGAACCATTTATTGTCAGCAGGGATGACGTACCAGGGCGCATGGTCGCATGCTGTCTGGATAATCATGTCTTCGTAGGCCTTCATATATTCGTGCCAGTACTGGCGTTCACGCACATCGGCGGAAGAGAACTTCCAGTTCTTTTCGGGATGATCGAGCCGATCCAGAAAGCGCTTCTTCTGTTCCTGCTTCGACAGATTAAGAAAGAACTTGCGGACAATAATTCCATTGCGCCAGAGATATCGCTCGAAACTATGAATGTCCTGAAAACGCTGCTCCCAAATATCGTCGGTGACCAAAGAAGGAGGGATTCGCTCATTCTCCAAGACGTCAGGATGAACGCGCACCACCAACACTTCTTCGTAGTACGAGCGGTTGAAGATGCCGATCTGCCCCCGCCCCGGCGCTCGCTGCATCGTGCGCCACAGATAATCGTGATTCAATTCCTCAACGGACGGAGTTTTGAACGAATGCACCTCTACTCCTTGTGGATTCACGCCAGACATCACGTGTTTAATAACACCGTCCTTGCCGGCCGCATCCATGGCCTGAAAAATCAGTAACACCCCCCAGCGGTTTTGGGCGTAGAGTTTGTCCTGCAACTCGGCCATGGCTGCAATGCCCTGGACGAGAAGTTCGTCGGCTTGTTTCTTGGAATCAATTTTGCCGGTATCTGCAGGATCGAAATCCTTGAGCCGGAACTTCACGCCGTCGTCTATCCGATAGGGTTTCACGAGCTTGCTGGCCCAGCTCATTGGCAGCCTCCTGTTTTAGCTGTGAAGCAATTCGTTGTACATCAGTCGGAGAGTTCCATTTCTATGCTCCACGTCGCCCAAATCCCATCAGATGATTGTACGGCGGTCGAGGTCAGACTTGTGGGCGAAAGGAGCGGTCGAGAGCCTCTCGGAGTCCAATGTTTCAGGAGTAACGGACAGGTCAACGAGTTTAACGGCGATTTCGCGTCAGTCGAGACCATTGCCTACCGGTCGGGCCACTCGGACAACTTCCTGTTTGCCGACGAGCTCGACAGAAACAACTTATGCTCGACCGATGCCTCGCAGATCCGCTTTCAGCTCGCTGAAATGATAAACACAGGGCGACTAGCGTTTGTAGATCATCGTGTTGTGGTGGTAATTCCGCCAATCGAACCAATAGTCCTTCAAGGCCGGGAGCTGATCGAGACATTTGCCCTGCGAAGGCCCGGAGGTCGCACACCCCTGGAAATTCCATTCGCTCGCCGTGGCGGTATCTAGCAGTGTCCAATCTTTTGCCTCGGTTTTAAGGAAGAATTCTGTTTCCTTTCCATCCACGCGGCTGATGAACATACGAAACGACTTTCCGTCTGGTCCAACCACAAGCAGAAGCGGCGTTCCGTGAAGGCGGTCTACAATCGGCGAGCTCTTCACTGCAGTGTCCCAGGGATAAGCGCGGGCATCGCCACCAATCTCAACTCCGATGACGACATCCCGCGACTTCAATTCAGTTCCGGGGAAGCTGATGACCACCGGCAGCTTGGCCACTTCCGGCTCCCATTTGCTGTCATACTCTTTAGTGTATTTTGCCACTGGTGCGAGCACCTTGCCGTCTGAAACCTCGGCTTTCCACTCTCCAAAAGTCAGTTCATCGCTCGGCACCAGATCGAGAGCCGCGCCTTTGAGGGGTCCATAAATGGCTTTACCGGTGACCTGTTGCCACCATGTACCTGTCTCTTTGTCGCGCATGAGAAAATTCTGGTTGTTGATGCCTGCAAGATAAAAGTGCAGCACTCTGCCGCTCGCCGTACGTGTCCACACCAGACCGGTGTGACAGAGCGTTCAATAAGTCACCACCACCGGCACGCCACCGACGATGTCATTCACGATGTGGTGGTAAGCCATCTCGCTAATCGGGTAAGCCCGCGCATCGCTGCCAAAGCGCACCGCCATGATCATCTCGCCGGCCTCGACGGGGCTCTGCTCAGGAGCTTCAAAGCGCACGATATCCATCGGGTGAAACATCCACTCGAAGTAGTTCATCTGCGCCATCACAACAGAGAAGGCGACAAGCAACATAGTGATCGAAAGAGCGATCCTCCCCCAGATGCCGACGATGCGCCAAATCACCAGCGCGAGCCCAAGGCATAGAAGGCCGGTGAAAAGCGCTCCCATGGGAGCTCGCTGGCGAATTGCCATGGCCCACAACAGCGCCCGTGGCGCCTGATAGGCAAAAGGACGGATGACAAAAGCAGGAAAAAAGAACAACGCGATCGTCACAACTGCCGACGCTGTGAACATCATCCAAAGGCTGGAAGAATTACGACGCTGTGCTGTAGCGGCCATGAAAAATGTCGCCTCCGATTATGCAATCGCCTCGGTGACTCTGCTTCAATGTGAAAATAGATTCTACCGAATTCGCCGAGGCCTGCGGGTCTCCCTAAGTCGGTTTGCGTGTAGCCCAGCGCATGTGGTCGATAAGGAACACATAATCCAGAAGTCCAGAATTGGCTGCCGACGATCACGGTGCATGTGTCAACCGATGATGATACGCCAGTCACGGAATGGCTTTGATAGTTGCTGGGAGCTGGAGTAACAGGGAATAAAGCCACCGCCCATTTCGCGGAACGCGAAATGGGCGGTTGTGCTGGTTCTTGCTTCTAGCTTGTAGGTCGATCTCGAACTACTGCAACTGAGCGTAGCCGTAGCAGGTGGTGTTGACCGTGGTCGGGGCGGCGTTTTGCGAAGGGTTGAAGTGGATCACGCCATCTTCGCTCGAACAGAAGCCGCGCACACCGCTCTGGTTAAAGTTGGCAGCCGCCGCCCCCACGGTGTATTGCAGGTACGGTACGGCCCCGCTCGTGCTCCCCATCGCAAAGTAGTAACCGCTCTTGGCGTTGGCTACGGTCGTGGCTTGAGCAAGAACGTAGTCAATCAAGCAGGCGGCAGTCGAAACCGGGCCGGTAGCAGGACAACCAGTCGCGGCTGGCGGCCCAAGCTGAGCCATGGTATTCGAATAGCCATCCGTCGGGTAAGTCGAGTAATAACTGACTTGTCCGGTGCTAACTGTACGGATCGCGCTGGCGGCGGATGATTCGTTAGCCGAAATACGCGCGCGCAGCAAGTTCGGAATGGCGATAGCAGCGATGATAAGAATAATCGCTACGACAATAAGCAACTCTATCAGTGAAAAGCCCCTCTGTTTCCGTAACATTAAATCTGTCTCCTTAGTCAGGGTGACTTTCTTGAGATGCACTCAATACTTGCAAGTGGCATGCCTTAACTCTAGCGGCTGGCCAAAAGATAACTCCATAGGATTCCACGTTGAGCAAAACGAAAGTAACGCACAGGAGCAACCAACTTCACTCGCACATGCCTCAAACCGGCACAGTCCATGACAATTTTTGTCGACCTTGCCAGCTTCCTGCAGCAGCAGAATGGCCGCCATCGCAAACGCGATCGTTTTGCCCTTCCAGGCGGAGACAAATCACACCGCGCGATTTTTCTAAGGCGGTATATGCTTCTCAGGAGGCATCGGTTCCGCGGCAAGATCGCAAGTCTTTGCAACCCGCATCAATACTCGGTTTCCTGGTTACTTCGCCGGTTACTCTCCCAAACTATCGTGCTACGTCTATGGCCCATTCGGGCGTTGCACTACCGGTGTGCGCTTGCTACCTTGAGCACATTGAGTCTCCCCTTAGGTGCTGTGACGGACCTTGACGGGGGTGAGTATATGAAAATTGTTCATCTGTGCTATGCGGCGTTGGGATTCGCGGTGGCTCGTTGGATATTTAAGCGGGAGCCAATGCCGATGACTGATCCGGTAACGCGTTTCCGGTCCTCTGGCTTGCTGTAAACGTCACGGGCGTGTGGCGCCCTGTTGCGAGGCTACTTCGTCCCGCACGTCCGTGATTTTTTTCCTCTGCACCTTGCCTTCGGCCAAAGGTTCTACGACCAACGTTTGTCCTGCGTGCTGATACCACTGCCGTTTTCTGACTACAATTTGTCTCAGGGAGAACGCCTGCTTTCGGGCGCGATAATCCATGAGACTTCGGCATTTTCTCCGCGTCGCTCCGGTTTTTCTGGGCATGGCTTCGCTTTGCGCGATTCTTCCGGTTTATGCGACCGCCCAATCAGACGATGCAGTTTCTCTGGGCGATCTGGCTCGTTCTCTGCGACAGAGCAAAGCCCCAAAAGAGCCGGCCGCGTCCAATGTCATCGATAACGACAATCTTGCTCAGGTGATTGAGGACGTCGAACGCTTCCGTTTGACGGCGTCGCCGAAGTTTTCGTTTAATGGCGCTGGGAAACAATTCGAGATGGCTTCGCCGGACGGAACATGCAGTCTTTCATTCAACGCCAATACCACCGCGCTACTCTCGAATCCCTATGTGACGGAGGACCTGCCACAGAGCGAACTGGCGAAGTTGGACGGCCCCGCGCACATTCAAGGAGACACGCTCGAGGTCTCTCTATACAACGCCGGCGCGTGGAACGTGAGAGAAATCACCGTGGGCTTGACCATCGTGCGCCGTGTTGATTCAACGGCTGCAGATTATGGCGTTGCGAAACTGCTTCCTGCCGCTGAGGAATACACAGCGGTAACGGAGAAACATTCTGATGAGACCATGCTTCTGCACCTCAAAGGTCCAGGTGCGCCGCTCGCTACGACCGTCTTTCGGGAAAAATTGGATACAAGCCCCGATGCGAGCCAAGAGTGGCATTGGGCAATTATGGGGGCTAAGGGAATCCCGCCGGCAACGGTCGCCGACAGCTCGCAGCATTAGCGTATCCGAAAAGGCGAGTGCGGCCTTACAGGTCTCGGACGGGCTCCGTGGCGGATCGGTTGCTCAGGGTTTGCTTCTCTATTCGGGTGATAATTTTCTGCGTCCTGGCCGACTCGGAGGGGCGTGGCGCATCCTGATGAGTTACGTCCATTAAGCCCTCTTCGATGGCGTCGACCGAGAGGTAAGAACGCTCAAGGATCGTGAGCAGATACTTCTGAGCAATAGGGCGGTCGGCGGGATGAATCAACTCCCACCACCGGCGAACTGATTCCTGTACCTCGGACTCGGACTTTTCGCCCGCGACAACGGCGTCAATCAGCCGGTAAACCTTGCTCTTGATGGCTTGATACGATACCGATACTTCTTGCAGCAGCATTTAAAGGCGGCCGAAGAACAACTCCGCGAAGTCGGAGCCCTCGGCCACTCCATCAACGACTTGAACAATCTGCTCAAACTGCCGCACCTGCGCGGCAAATTTGGCGAAGCGAGTTTGGAGCGGCTGCTTGCCGATTTTCTCCCGGTGCACATGTTCGAAATGCAGGCGCAACTGCCCGAAGGCGGAGGGCGCGCCGACGCCATCATCCAGTTCCCTGACCGCCGCCTTCCCATCGATGCGAAGTTTCCGCGTGAAGCGGTGCTGGCATTATTTGAGAGCAACGTCGAAGCCGAGATTGAAGAAGCCCGCACCGCGCTGGTCCGCGTGATGAAGGCAGAAGCGAAACGCATCAAGGCTTACATCCAACCCGAAAACGGCACCACCGATATTGCCCTGATGTATTTGCCAAGCGAAACCCTTTACATGGAAGTTATCCGCAACCGAGAGCTGGCTGACTGGCTCAATCTGCAGCACGTCTTTCCCGTCTCGCCGAACTCTTTGCTAATGACTCTGCAGACTATCGCTCTCGTGCACAAATGGTACGAAGTCGCCAGCCGATTCGAAAAGAGCCGTCTGGAACTGTCCAAGGCGCAAAAGTCTTTCGACTTTTTCCAAAACCAGTTTGAGAATGTTGGCAAGAGTTTAAGCAAAGCGCAGGAAGCCTTCGACAAAGCGCAAACGCATCTGAAGACTTACCGCGGCCGCGTAACCGTGCTCAGCGGCCAGGAGCAGTTAGATTTGGATGCAGCCGCTGCCAGCCCGTCCCCACAAAAGAACGACGAGCCTATGCTCCCGTTGATTGACAAAGCCACCGCTTAAGGGGCCACTTCGCTCCGCTCAAGATGAGGGAATTGGGCCAAGGACATAGGGTCTGGCACGAGCGGAGGGCGTTCGCGCCTACATCAGTTCAACCCCGAAATTACGTACAGCACGGACAAGGTTTGATAATAGCTGTATACGAACTTGGTCGCGTCTGCATTGGTGATTACGGGGCCGATGGAAACGACTCCGCCAACATCCGCAGGAACCAACTCCCGAACCAATTTCATCTTTCCCGTGGCAATATCCAGCCGCTGAACTCTCAGCGGCAGATCGCCTGGCCGGAACACGTACACTCCTTGGCCATCGGCAGACCATTGCGCGAGGACATAGCCGGGGTCCACATCCGGCACAGCACGCGCGAGTCCTCCGTCGACGGGGAACAGGCCTATCTTGTAGTCAGGGGTCTCACCCGCCAGAAACTTACCGTCGGGCGAAGGCAAAGTGGCAAAGATTCCTTCAGGAGTAACCGGCTCGGGCGTTCCGCCGGAGACATCCACCACGTAGGTTCGACCGGGTCGTCCCGGCTCATTTCCGTTGATGGCAATTCGCTTCCCATCGGGTAAGAAGTGAGCTCCGGTTTGCAAACGTTCCATGCTCGGCAATGCGATGTGAATGGATTGGCCCGGACCGACGGAAAGTAGCGTGATTTGTGGCGGCCCGCTCTGCGATACCGAAATCGCCCATTTTCCGTCGGGCGACAGAGTGTCGGCCGTGCCATCCGCCAGACGAATGGGCGGCGAGCCATCGATTCTCCGTATAGCCACCGCCCCGTTCGGAGCAGTGGGCTCCGAACTCTCTTCAAAAAGCACCGACTGTCCGTCGGGCGAAATATCCTTTGCAATACTCCAGTCGTACCAGGAAAGGTCCTGCGCCGGTTTGTCCTTCTCGCTCCACTCCATGGCTAGCCGCTCGCTATCGATGGTTGCCAGAATGCGTCCGTCGGGAGCCACGTCTTGCATGGTGAAACCGCCGGGTACGTTGAGCAGTCGGCGCTGCTTCCCGGACAAAGTCACTGCCCAGATGGATCGATTGCTCGCTCCGTTTTCTAAAGCTGTAAACCATACTTCGTTCCCCTTCGGAGACCATGCCAAGCCATACTCCCACTCCCAATCCGACGAGAGCTTCGTTTTGTGTCCTGACATGTCCGTGACGTAAACCGAGCCGCCCTCATCCCATCGACCGGCGTGATCGAGAAAGGCGATACGGTCTCCA
>Ga0206819_10001_pt2 | contig 159767 bp, 140 predicted proteins | sample Alteio_BWOrgCont_87_FD_152855 | JGI IMG/M metagenome (GOLD analysis project Ga0206819, IMG submission 152855) | Enriched cells from forest soil in Barre Woods Harvard Forest LTER site, Petersham, Massachusetts, United States -... | ecosystem: Environmental > Terrestrial > Soil > Temperate forest... | reverse complement strand
GCGATGCTCTGGAGATTGGACGAGTTCAGGAAAGTGAAGGCCCGGAAAACGAGGTTGGAGTTCTCGTCATAAATCTCCTGGGACAACTGCCATTGCCCGGGTTGCGCGGCCACATCCTGCTGCAATTCCGTCAAGTTCGAGAAAACCGTGATGGGTTGAGTGAGGCATTTTTCGTAACCATTGGTGCCTCGGGTGATCTCGATGAGGCGCTGGTTCAAGAAGCCGGCGGCGTCCACTTTCACGTACGAGCCTTCGGTCTGGATGTAGCGGAAGTATGGATCAACCACATCAAATTCCACGCGTACGCCCCGGTGGAGAGGGTCTCTCGGAGGCATCGGATGGACCAGGGTGATACGGCCCACTGAAAAACCCATGAGATACACCGGGTCGCCCACACTCAATCCCGCCGAACTTTGCAGGTAGGTATGGAATTTGGCCTTGATCTTGAACCAGCCGCGCTGGTCGGCAACGTGATACAGATAATACCCAAAGCCGAAAACGAGCAGGACGGTCGCGAGAAGAACGAACCAGCCAACGGCGCGTTCCATATGACCCAGGCGGGTCCGTAATTGGGGAGTCAGGTCTTGCAATGGCATAAATTTTTTGAGATCAGCGCGGTGATTCAACAGCTTCCGCAGGCGCGGCGATCAGTTCCTTTACCAAAGGATCAGCGGACAAAATTGCTTCGTCCCACGAACCGAGTGGAACCAGGTGTTTGTCTTTTAACAGTGCGAACCGGCGGTTCCCGCCGCGCCAGGGACGCAGGTCATCGGTGGCGGCAATGATGGTCATCGGCTTTCCACCGAAGTATTTATGGCCGCGGGATAATTCGTCCAGGAAATGCACCCACCAATGGACATGGCGCGCCTCCAAACCGCCCAGGGGATTATCCGCCACCAATATATCGGGCTGCAGCGTCAGCGCCCGCGCCAGGCCGGCGCGTTTGCTCCAACTTCTCGGCAGGTTTGCCGGCGTCACACCGGCGATGGGTTTGAGTTCGGTAAGTTCGAGCAACTCGGCGATGGCTTCTGCGCCTTGACCCGGGTCAAGGTTCTTGTGATAGCAAAGCGGCAGCGCGACATTTTCTGCAACAGTCAAGTAATGGAACAGCGACGCGGTTTCAAAGATGAATCCCATGCGCAAGCGATCAGCGAGACGGGATTCGTCAAAGATACGTGTTTCATTGCCGCAAAATTTGTAACAGCCGCCCGCGGGCGGGATCAAGCCGGCTGTCGTCATCAGAAAATCACTTTTGCCGGAATACGGCGGCGCGCCGATGACCCAGAATTCTCCCGGCGCGACCGTCCAGTTGACCTTTTCAAGCATCACAAAGGCCGGGTCATTCATTGCGCCGATGGTTACGTCGCGCATCTCGATCACGGGATGTGGATTGTCGCTCATGCGTGCAGGTACAAGATGAAAAAGATGGCGTCGATGAGCACGCAAACGATGATGCCCTGGGCGATGGCGCGGACGGACACACGGGAAACCTCTTCCAGGCGCAACGGTTGCGCCAGACCATGATAGCAGGTGACAATGCCGATGAAAAATCCGAAGGCGCAGGTCTTCAACGCGAGCAGCGCGAAATCCAGCCAGCTTAATGAATCGGCCAGTTCCTGGAAATAATCGCCCGGCAAAAGCGGCACATTTTGCAAAAAAACGCAGAGATAACCGCTGGCCAGCGTAGCGAGAATGAGATAGACGGTCAGCGAAAACACTCCGAGGGTCATGCCAATGACACGCGGCACGACCAGATAATGGATGGGATCAATGCCCACGGCTTCGAGCGCCTCGACTTCGTTCAGGGCGCGGGCGGTGCCGAGTTCGATCACGTTCGCCGTGCCTACGCGCGCGAGCATCAGCACCGCGGCGAGCAGAGGCCCCAACTCGCGCACCACGACCGTCACCATCACCGTGCCGATATAATCGAACGCGCCGAACCGCGCCGCGACCGACACCGTCTGGCCGATGACGAGGAAGCCGAGCACGAAGGCCACGAATAAAAACATCGGCAACAATTGGATGCCGGCGCGGGAAATTTCCCTGCGGATGATGGGATGGATCACGCGGGGCGCGACGTTGATTTTTCTCAAGATCACTGCAAGGGTGATCAGTGCGAATGCCCCGACGCCCTGGACCGTGATCAAAAACATAAACAGTTTCCTGCCCAGGAAATCCATGTAAGAACGCGGAAGCGGCGCGCGGCGCAGCCATTGTTTTTCCGACAAGCGAAAGATATCGGTCCGTTTTCCTTGCACCCCCAAAATTAGAGCCGGAACGCGCATTGGTCAAAGAGGATTTGCATTAAACGCCTCCCTCCACTCTCAACTCAAATCTCCCTTAACTGATTCGTCGCTTTGCTTCCTGGCGGCTTTACGTTAAATATTTGCGCGTGACGCAAGCCGAAGCCAAAAAACGCCACAGCGAACTCGTCAAGGAAATCCACGGTCACGACCATGCGTATTACGTCGAGGCCATGCCGAAGATCTCCGATCGTGAGTACGACCGGCTGTATCACGAACTGTTGGATTTGGAAAAAAATTTCCCCGACTTGGCCGGCCCGGACTCGCCGAGCCAGCGCGTCGGCGGCGAGCCGTTGAAAGCGTTCAAACCCGTGCGGCACCTGCTGCCAATGTTGAGCCTGGACAACACCTATTCGCAGGATGAAGTGCGCGATTTCGTGAAACGCGTCCAAAAATTGCTGCCCGATGAGCCGCTGGACTGGTCGGTCGAGCCAAAGGTGGATGGCGTGGCGATGAGCCTGCGTTATGAGGATGGAACTTTTGCGATCGGCGCCACGCGCGGCGATGGGACGACCGGCGATGACATCACCACCAACCTGAAGACGATCCGCAGCGTGCCGCTGCGCATCCATTTCAGCCGTCTCAAAAAACAAAAAGATTTGTTTGAAGGTGCAGTTTCGACGCTGGAAGTGCGCGGCGAAGTGTATTTGACGAAGAAAGGTTTTGAGAAACTGAACGTCGAGCGCAAGGCCGCCGGAGAAGAGATTTTTGCGAACCCGCGCAACGCCGCCGCCGGTTCGCTCAAGCAATTGGATTCGCGCCTCGTTGCCAAACGCCCATTGGATATCGTCATTTACGGCCTGGGCAAAGTGGAGGGCGCAACCGAACATCCTCAGACGCACACGGAAGTGCTGGCGTGGCTCAAGTCGCTCGGATTCAAGACGCCGCAGCGGGTTTGGCATTGCCGTTCCGCCGATGAGTTGATCGATGCCATCAATGAGCTGGACAAGGTCCGAAAAAATTTCCCTTACGAGACCGACGGCGCGGTCATCAAACTAAATTCTTTTGCGCAACGCGAGCGCGCCGGGTTCACGGCCAAAGCGCCGCGCTGGGCCATCGCCTACAAGTACGCCGCGGAACAGGCGGAGACGAAGTTGAACGACATCACGATCCAGGTCGGCCGCACCGGGGCGCTCACGCCGGTGGCCGAATTGGAACCGGTGTTCCTGGCGGGCAGCACCATCAGCCGTGCCACCCTCCACAATGAGGATGAGATCAAACGCAAGGACATCCGCATCGGCGATACGGTGGTCATCGAAAAAGCGGGGGAAGTGATTCCGGCGGTTATCAGCGTGGTGGTGGCGAAACGTCCGCGGAACGCCAGGCCGTTCGATTTTGCGGAACATCTTGGCGGGAAATGTCCCGTCTGCGGCGGCGAGATTTCGCGCGATCCAAAATACGTGGTTTGGCGTTGCGAAAATCTCCAGTGCCCGGCGCAAGCGACACGACGATTGGAATTTTTCACCGCGCGCGGCGCGTTGGACATCGAGAGCGTCGGGGGCATCGTGGCTGATAAGCTGGTGGATAGAGGATTGGTACGAGAACCACTGGATCTTTTCGAGCTAAAGCTGGAGCCTCTGGCCACGCTCAATCTCGGCAACGACGAAGTGCCGCGCATTTTTGGCGAGAAGAACGCGACCAAGGCCATCCAGGCCATCGAACGCGCGCGGACGTTCCCGCTCTCGCGCTGGCTTTTCGGATTGGCCATCCCTGACGTGGGCAAGACGACCGCGCAGGACCTGACGAAATTCCACGAGACCATCGAAGACGTCGCGAAGTCGCCGCTGTTGAAAGACATTCTGGATTATAATGAAAAGATTGAAGGATTGCCGGGGCTGAAGCGTGAAAATCCGGAACGCCATGAGCGATTGAAAAAGGAGATAACGGAAATCGCCGATCGGTTGATAAAGTCCAATTTCGCCGCGCGCTCAAAGAGCAAAGCTGACAAGGAATTGGGAATCGTGACCAAAGTGGGGCCGGTCGTGGCGAAGAGCGTTTTGGATTTCTTCGCGCACGAGAACGGAAAGAAGATTCTCAAACGGATAAAAGAGTTGGGCATCAAACCGGCGGATGAAACGGTCTCGGCCACTGCGGCGGCAGCGTTGCCGTTCACGGGCAAGACGTTCGTGCTCACGGGCACGCTGCCCACGATGACGCGCGAGGAAGCCGCCGCCAAAATCGAGGCCTTGGGAGGCAAAGTGAGCGGCAGCGTGAGCGGCAAAACGGATTATGTCCTGGCCGGCGCGGAAGCCGGTTCAAAACTGGATAAGGCCCAAAAACTCGGCGTGAAAATCATCGATGAAGCCGCGTTTTTGAAGATGTGCGGGTAATAGTGAAAATATGGGGGTTCAATTTTTTCTAAACTCTTTCCGTCCTTTGTGTGAAACAACGAGAGGGCGGCAAATCTGCGAACAAAATAAAATTCCTCCTTTCGTTGATTATTCAATAAGGCGAGAACCAGATTTTGAAAGCATATTTCCCTCTATTACAGGATTGTGCCGATGTGATTTATTAATCAGTCAGGCAAACGAGAATGATTACGTTGCTTATGTAACAGTCAAAAACATGGGAGTTAGGCACCTTGTTGCTATAGTTCAGGTATTACACAAGCTGAAGAATCATACCGAAGGTGCTGATTGGTATCGTCGTAATCGGCTCCCACTACCCAGGAATTGTGTGGTGCGTGGTAATGATGCCCTCCCATTGTCGTTGGCTGGTCTTCCACCCAAATTTTATAATTACAAGAAATGGAGTCTTGGATATGTGTGTAGAGCCAAATGTTATCCGGCATTTTTAATCTGTAGGGCAATATGTGGGCCTGAGTTATACAACCCCCCGAATGTTCCGGAAAACATTTTTGGACGACCTTTTCCCAATACACGCTCACCTAAACGATTAAGCGAAAAGGAGTTCAAAAAGCTGAAAACCCTATTGTGCTGATCGTGTGAGCGCCGTAGGCGCGACATATTTGTAGAACTGAACCCAAAACCAATCAAGCTCCGTCAGGAGCGGCATATTCTGATGATTTCGCTCCTGACGGAGCTTAAAATCTTTTTGCGGGGTGTACTACAAATATGTCACGCCTACGGCGTTCCAGTCAGGGCTCGACAGAGTCTCACCCCAACGATTTATAAAAACAGGCGAAACGACTACGCTACAAGCCTAACGCTACACCTTGACGCCTTCGCGGTTCAGCAAGTTGCGCTTCCAATCCAAGCCGCCGGAGAAACCACCGATCTTTTTGTTGGCGGCGAGGATGCGATGGCATGGAACCAGGACGGGGATAGGGTTCGCGCCGCAGGCGCCACCCACGGCGCGGACAGCTTTGGGCTTGCCGATGGCCTGCGCAATCTCGCCGTAGCTTTTCGTTTTGCCGCTGGAGATCTTTTGCAACTGCCGCCAGACGGATTTTTGGAACTCGGTCCCGGCCATCGCCATCGGCGGAAATTTTCTGGGTTGATTTCCGGCAAGGATGGTTTTCAACGCCGATTCGGTGATACGATGCCAGGCGCGGACCTGCGCGGGGACAGCATTTTTGGCTCGTGAGGATGCCCGCTCTCCCGAGGTCCGTCGGGGAAAATCCAGTTCGGCCAATCCTTTTTCAGAATAGCGCGCGGTGAATCGGCCGTCGGGAGTGGAAACAGGGAGTATGACAAAGTTATTTTTCATAGGTTTGATGGTTAATGGTGGAGATAGAGCAAGAGGCAGCCGAGCAACAAAACGAACAGGACCAGGGCACATGCGATGAACCGGTTGCGGGCCACGCGTTTTTCATAGCGCAACGGGCGCAGCCCCTGCACGCCGCCGGCGGCCAGGTAGTTGACGAGGCGCGGGTTGCGGGTGGGCGGCCCGCTAAAAATGCCGCGGATGCGCGCCCAAAGCCCGGGCAGGTCATATTTGCGCACGCCCATCTCGTTGAACATCTCCCGCGCCTCCGGCTCCATGCGCGATTGCGGCGGTTTGATCTCCTCAAACACCGGTTCGGCGTAAGTTTTCGCGGGTGGCGGGGGAGTCTCAGTCTTGCGGGGAACGGTCGCGCCGTGGGGAATGGCGGTGGAACGCAGTTTGGGTTTGGACGAACTGTGCAACTGGCTGTCGAGCTTTTTGATCTGCGCCTCAAGCGTGGCGATCTGCTCGTTCAGTGCGCGCGCACGGTCGGCAATGGGGTCAACCGCCTTGTTCTCCTTTTTCTTCGCCATACACAACAAATTTACGATTTATGATTTATGATCGACGATTAACAAACGGCGATCCAAATCATTAATCATAAATCCTAAATGGAAACTTGCAAACCGTTCAATGACGCAAAAGGATGGCGATAAATATGCCCAGCGCGCCCAGGGCGACGATAAGGAGCGGCCAGGTCAGTGCCAGGCCCACGCGGCAAAGCTCGCCAAAGGTCATGTTGGCGAAGGGCGACACGGCCGGCGTCGGCGCGGGCTGGGCTTCGGTTTTTTTCTGGCCGGCTTCGCCGGCGAGGACGGGGAGCTTGAGGCGGGCGGAATTCCATTCCATGCGGGCGTTCTCGATGGTCGTGAGCGCGCGCGTCAGTTCCATCTGGAAATTGTCCTTGGACCAGGTCTCGTCACGGATGGCCTGGATCTTGCCGACCGCCTCGCGAAAATCGGCGATGGTCTTGAGCATCTGCTCGGTGTCGCGGCGGGAATTGAATTCGGCCTCTTCGAGCAAGCCCAGCCCGCGGGTCAATTGTTGGACCATTTCCTGCCGGCCGGTCTGGAATTCGAGCTGGCGGCGGCGCAATTCCTCCAGGGTGGAGCGCTCGCGTTCAAGGTCTTCCTGCGCGCGTTTAAGCTCAACGAGTTTTTGTTGCGCCTCGACGACTTTGCGGTCCACTTCCTCGCGCGTGGGCGCGCGGAGCGGGTCGGCGGCGGACGCCGTGAAGGGTGATTTGTGCGCTTCAAAATCGGTGTCGATAAATTCGGTCGCGTCATATTCAGCAGCCATGAGCCGACTTTACTCCTGTTACATTTTCGTGTAAAGTGGTGTTTGCGCTTGTAAAATAAAAAAACGGGTCCTAAAGTCGGCAGGTCAGCTGTAACATTTGACATGATTGAATTGATTCAGTGTCCATGGAGTGGGTTCTGTGTCGTGCAGAGGCGCATTCTGGAATACGCCGGGGTCCGCTTCAAAATCGTCAACATCCCCAGCCAGGACCGTTCCCTCGTCTGGAAACTGACAAAACAGCGCTATTACGGGGTGCCCATCGTGCGCGACGGCCGGAATGTCATTTTTGAGGTGAACGAAGATTCGCAGGTGATCGCCAAATATCTCGACGAGGAACTCGAACTGGGATTGTTTCCCGAACGCTGGTGCGACGTCCAATCCATCCTGTGGCGCAACATCGAAAACGAGATCGAGGACACGACGTTCCGGCTCAACGATATTTACTGGCGGGAATTCGTCCCGGCCAGGGAGCAGTTGCAATATCTCCGGTTCAAAGAGCGCAAGTTCGGCCGGGGTTGTCTGGACCAATGGCGCAAGGACCAGAAAAAGTGGCGCAAGCGACTGGAGGAGAAGCTGTTGCCCTACGAAATGATGCTGACACACCTGCCGTTCATCCTGGAAGAAAGCCCGCGCTTCGTGGATTTCAACCTGTTTGGGATGCTCGGAAATTTCCTGTACTCCGGTCATTATGAATTGCCCAAAGCCCACAAGGAACTCCGGCGCTGGCATGCGCGGATGAAAACCGTCAAACACTCGGATTTTACGTGAAAAATTATATTATCGACACCAACGTGCTGTTGCACGACCCCAACTCACTTCTCAGTTTTGAAGACAACCATGTCCTGATCCCCATCGAAGTCATCGAGGAGATGGACCGGTTCAAACGCGAATCCTCCGAATTGGGCCAAAACGCCCGGAAGGTCTCCCGGATGCTCGACGGCTTCCGCGGCGAAGGCCATTTGAGCGAGGGCGTCACGCTGCCCAACGGCGGACAATTGAAGGTCATTTTTTACAAAAACGGAGTGGAGAAAAACGGGCATGCGGTGTGGGCCAGCGACTCGGTGGACAACCGCATTCTGTTCCTGGCCGCCAGCGTCCAGAAAGCACAGCCTAAAAACCCGACCATCCTGGTCTCCAAAGACATCAACCTGCGCATCAAAGCCGACGCTCTTGGTTTGTCCGCGGAGGATTATGAGTCCGACCGGGTGTTTATCACCGACCTTTACACAGGCATGACCGAGATGCCGGTGGGTTCGGATAAACTGGCGGCCTTTCGCGCCGACGACGAGCTGGCCCTGAGCGGCGGCAAAAAATATTTTCCGAATGAATATTGCACCCTGATCGACGAGACGAACTCCAAAAAGGCGTTGCTCGCCAAGGTGGATGCCACGGGCACGAAGTTGGTGCCCATCATCGATTCGCGAGACGGCGTCTGGGGCATCAAGCCGCGCAATCGCGAGCAGCATTTCGCGCTGGACGCGCTGCTCGACGACCGCATCAAATTGGTCACGCTCATGGGAAAGGCCGGTACGGGAAAAACGCTTTTAGCGATGGCTGCGGGATTGAAACGCGTGGTGAACGACCGGGAATTCCGCCGGCTGGTCGTCGCGCGCCCGACGATTTCCATGGGCAAGGAGCTGGGCTTCCTGCCCGGCTCCCTCGAGGAGAAGCTCGCGCCCTGGATGCAGCCAATCCACGACGCGCTCGAGATGTTGAGCGATCTGAACATGGGCCACGAACATCGCCGCAGCGCCGACCTGATGCGCAGCGGCAGCATCGTGGTGGAGGCGTTGAGTTACATCCGCGGCCGCAGCATCGCCAACCAGTTCATGATCGTGGACGAAGCGCAAAACCTGACGCCCCTCGAAGCCAAGACCATCATCACGCGCGTGGGCAATGGCACGAAAGTCATCTTCACCGGCGACCCGTACCAGATCGATAATCCGTACGTGGATTCTTCGTCGAATGGGTTTAACTACGTGGTCAGCCGTTTTCGCGACCAGGCCATCGCGGCACATATTGAACTGCAAAAGGGAGAACGTTCGGAGCTGGCGGAATTGGCCGCTAACATCTTGTAATTTTATGCCTTACGCACAAATTACAGGAAAGTCACCGAAAATTTAGTTGACAAATCACCTTAAAAATCCGACTTTCTATCATCGTTGATTAACGCCTTCAGGCGGGGTCAGCAGGAAGTGGAATATGATTTCAAACGAAAGACCATCACCCTTTGGACGGAGGGGGCCATACCAGAGCCAGAGCTATGGACAACCCAAGCCGCCCGTACAGGAAGACACCCTTAAAACCGAACGCATCCAGATCGAGCGCAAGAGCTTTCAGTTCACGCTCAAGGAAAATCCGCGCGGACGTTTCCTTCGCATCACCGAAGATGTCGGCGGCCGCCGCGACAATATCATCATCCCCGCCACGGGACTTGAGGAATTCAAGAAGATCCTGGACGACATGGTGAAAGCCGCCAGCGAGATCCCCGAGAAAAAAGAAGGCCAATAAGCCTCAGGCTTCCTTTGCCTTGCGTTTTTTGGTTGTTTTTGCGGGTTTCCGCGTTTTCACGCGGGCCGCGTCCCCCCAAAGATTTTCCAGGTCGTAACGTTCCCGCACGTCCGCGCGCATGATGTGGACGATGACGTCGAAGAAATCCAGCACTACCCACGCGCCCTGCACTGAGCCATCGCGGCGCAACGGTCGCAAATCGTACCCGTCACGCAATTGGTCGATGATCTCCTCCACGATGGCGCGCAGATGCGGCTCGCTCGTGCCGGAGGCGACGACGAAATAATCCGTCACCGACGAGAGGTCGCGCACATCGAGCACGACAATGTTCTCCGCTTTTTTGTTGTCCGCGAATTCGCGGCAAAGCTCGGCCAGTTTTTTTGAATCCATTGGCAATGAATTTAAGCGTCCGCGCTCAAAGATAAAGCTGATTGTTTCGGATAACATCCGCCACGGCCGGGGATACCAGATAAGTGATCGGCAGATGGGCCTTGATCCGCGTGCGAATCTGTGATGAGGAAATGTCTGCCGGAATGCCTTTCAAGACCCGTCCGCAGAACGGTTGGGGAAACGGCGCGGGCACGATGCCGGGCCGTGGCACGGCCACAAATTCTGCCAACCCGGCCAGGACAGCGGCGTCCCGCCATTCGTTCAACCGGGGAATATTGTCCGCGCCGATAAGGTAAAACAATTTTGCCCCGGAAAACCGGTTCGCGTAGTCGCGAACGGTTTCGACGGCGTAAGAAGCGCCGCCGCGCCGGATTTCCTGCTCGTCGATCTCGCAATCGGTTTTGCCGGCCAGCGCCAGCCGGAGCATTTGCAGGCGGACAGCGGGCGGAGTTATTTCGTTTTCGGCTTTGAATGGCGATTGCGCCGCCGGAACGAAAAATAATCTGTCCAGGGCCAGCTCTTCAATGGCCGCCTGCGCCACCAGCAAATGGCCCAGATGGACCGGGTCGAATATGCCGCCGTAGATGCCGACTTTCATTTGCGATTTATGATTAATGATTTATCATTGCGGTCAATGTCCCTTTTAGAATATTTGAAGAAAAACTGTAGCCATGCAGCAGCGAGGGATTTTGGTGTTTTGGCAAGGCTTGAACGAAGGAGCATGCCCAAAGCGGCCTGTGACTGAGTGAAAACGAAGCCAAAACCCAAAAGAACCGCTGCTTGTTCATAAATGCCAGCCAATCGTCATTGTCATAAATGCGGCGAACCGTGGGTGATCTCCGGGCAACCCGGTCGCGGCGAAACCTGCATGAAATGCCGTACCGACCTGCGGGTTTGCCTGAATTGCATGTTTTATGATCGTCACGTGGCGCACCAATGCCGCGAACGGCGTGCCGAGCCGGTGCTCGAAAAGGATGTCGGCAATTTCTGCGAATATTTCGATTTTGCGTTCCGCGAATGGACGCCAAAGGACAATCCAAATTCGCGGGAAGCCGCCGCGCGCGAGCAGCTGAAAAAACTGTTTGGCGATTGACCATCACCCTTTTTCCGCGCAATCCAGTGCTGACATTTGCGCCCAATCATTGTTTCATTCTTCAATGTCATCCGAGCTGAATGACTCGTTGCAGGCCCTGCTCAAGGCGACCTCGCGCTCTTTTTATCTCACCCTGCGCGTGTTGCCGGGGGCCATCCAGTCCCGGATCGGCCTAGCCTATCTGCTCGCGCGCACAACCGATACCATCGCGGACACGGAAATTGTCCCGCCCGCGCAACGACTCGAAGCGCTGCAACGATTGCAAGGGCGCATCTCTGGCCAGACTTCCGGGCCGCTGAATTTTGGGCAACTGGCACAGCAACAGGCGGTGCCCGCTGAAAAGCTGATGCTGGAAAAAGTTGAGGAAAGCTTGTCGGCGCTGGGCAAATTTTCCGATGCCGACCAGGAATTGATCCGCGCCGTTTTGAAAACTATCACTAGCGGACAGGAACTGGACCTCCAACGATTCGCCGGAGCGTCGGATGCCAAAATCATTGCGTTACAATCGGAAGCGGAACTTGATGACTATACCTATCGTGTGGCCGGTTGCGTTGGCGGATTTTGGACGAAAATGTGCCGGGCGCATCTGTTCCCGAATGCGACAATTGATGAATCACAACTGATCACCGATGGCATCCGCTTCGGCAAAGGGCTGCAACTGGTAAATATTTTGCGCGATTTGCCCGTGGATTTACGCAAGGGCCGTTGTTATTTGCCGGCGGAAAAATTGGCGGAAATCAACCTGTCACCCGCTGATTTACTGGAATCATCCAACGAAAGCAGGCTGCGTCCGCTCTATAACCATTTGCTGGACGCGGCTGAATCGCATTTGAAGGCCGGATGGGTGTACACCAATTGCCTGCCAGCGGGGCAGATGCGCGTCCGTCTGGCCTGCGCCTGGCCGATTTTGATCGGCGTCAGGACTATTTCGCGGCTGCGTTCCGGCAGGATTTTGGATCCGGCGCAATGCATCAAAGTTCCCCGGAATGAGGTCAAATGGATGATGCTCCGGTCCGTGTTAAGTTATCCGTTTCCGGGCGCATGGCAAAAGCAGTTTGAATTCCATGGAAAAGCAGTTGCTTCCGGGGCAGATTTGGCGTAAGAAATTGTCATGCAGATTTCCAAATTGTTACCCGTTGTCGGCTTGGGCATTATGTCCCTTGGGCTGGTTTCCGTTCGCGCCGACGATACCCCTGCGCAGGCGGCCGCACGGGCGGCTTTGATGGAAAAAATGGCGGACTTGGACCAGGCAAACGGGGCGGCCGATACAACCACCTCTGCTCCGCCGGTAGCTCCCGCCGCTCCTGAAGCTACTGCGCCGGCAACGACTCCGAGCACACCTTCTCAAACACCGGACAACACCCCTCCGCCAGTCATAGTCAACTCGTCCGGAGCGGCACCTGAATCAAATGAAACTCCTGTAGTCACCAGCACTCCCACTGATACCACAACCAGCGTCCCGGCTCAACCAGTCGTAAGCCCGCCCATGGAACCTGTATCACCGCCTCCGGTTTCTATGCCGAGCACAGAGTTTTCGACAGTGCCTCCGCCGTCGGGGGTCGAGGCTCGCGTTCCTGCGCCTTCTTCACCTTCGTCAGGTGGCTACAATGAGGCTGCCCAGGCGGCATTAAGCCAATCACAGACCAATGCCATGGTCGTGTCCGCACCGCCGGCAACTCAACCCCCATCAGCCCCGGTCGCCAGCCAGCCTGCGACGCCAAGCGTCAACAATACCACCGCCAAAGAATTGGGCTTGAATCCCATCCAACCGCCGCCGCCGCCGGTTTCAGCCGAACAACAGCAGGAACTCCAGGCGCTTCTCCAGCGTTACGAAGCCGACCAGATCACGCCAGAGGAATACCAGGCCGAGCGCGCGAAGATCATGGCCGGGCAATAGCAGCCAGCCGTTCCAATTCCGAAGATTCTGTCGCCGGTCAAGTCCGGGCGGTTCTTGTTGGAACCTCAATTTCCTTTTAACGCCGGTTTTTTGGCCTAAACTCCAGATAAAGATGCACGATTTCCGTTACATCGGTAATAAACTGTTTTGCGAAGGCGTAGCCGTGGAAACACTCGTCAAGAAATTCGGCACGCCGCTCTATGTCTATTCGCAGAACACGTTGACGGAACATTTTCAGAAATTGGACAGCGCGCTCATGCCACTCGACCATCTGGTGTGTTTTGCGATGAAAGCCAACTCCAACCTCTCCGTCCTGCGGGTATTGGCGGACCTTGGCGGAGGATTCGACATCGTCAGCAGCGGCGAATTGCGGCGCGTCCTCGCCGCGGGCGGCGACCCGCGCAAATGCGTCTTCGCCGGGGTCGGCAAAACCGAAGCGGAGATCGAATTCGCTTTGCGGCACAACCTCTATTGTTTCAACGTTGAAAGCGAACCCGAGTTGCAGCGGATCAATCGTGTCGCGGCGCGCTTGCGCAAAATCGCGCCTGTCGCCGTCCGGGTCAATCCAAACGTGGATGCCCATACCCATGCGAAGATCACCACCGGCACCTACGAGAACAAATTCGGGATCCCCTTCGAAGAAATCGAGAGGGTTTATGCCCGGGCCGCCAAATTGAAAAACCTGCGGTTGCGTGGGCTGCAGATGCACATCGGCTCGCAATTGACCACCGTTTCGCCGTTCGAGAAAGCCGTCCGCAAAGTGTTGCCGCTGGCCCGCAGCCTGGCGGACAAATACGATTTGGAGTTTCTCAGCATCGGCGGCGGGCTGGGAGTCATCTATGATCCGGCGCTGGCCAGCGGCCAGACGGGATGGTGGCAAACGCGGCCGGCGAAAAATATTCTGACTCCGCAAAAATACGCCGACCGGCTGGTGCCGTTGCTCAAGCCGCTGGGCCTGAAAATTTTGATCGAGCCCGGCCGTTTCATATCCGGCAACGCGGGCATTCTCGTCTCGCGCGTCGAATACGTGAAACGCACAGGCATGAAAAATTTCGTCATCGTGGATGCGGCGATGAATGATTTGATCCGCCCGGCATTTTATGATGCGTACCATGAGATCGTGCCTCTCACGAAAAGAAATGGCGCGATGATTAAAGCCGATATCGTGGGCGGCATCTGCGAATCTGGCGATTATTTTGCCAAAGACCGGTTATTGCCAAAAATGGGCGAGGGCGACCATCTGGCGCTGTTGACGGCGGGGGCGTATGGTTTTGTCATGGCCTCCAATTACAATGCACGCCCGCTGGCCGCGGAAGTGCTGGTGGATGGAAAGAAATTCGGCCTGGCGCGCCAACGGCAGCCGGTGAAAGACATCTGGCGCGGAGAAATTCTCGCGCCGTGGTTGAAGTGATTTGCAATCGTTCCGCCTCAAAGGTAAAATAGCATCGTGAACGATGAATTTTCTGTTGCCGCTTGTTGGCAGGGCCGTTTCGATGAGACTGCTTTGCGGGAGGGGGCCGCGAAATTGCTCGCCCGGCTGGACGGCAAACCGGTTTCGCTCGGCCTGGTTTTCATGTCGCCGGATTTTTTCCCGTATGCGCAGCAGGTCCTGGAAATTCTGCGCGTCCACGCGCACATCCCGTTGCTCGCCGGCTGCTCCAGCACCGGGTTGATTTGCGGGCAACAGGAATTGGAGGGCGTTTCCGGAATCGCTCTCGCACTTTACTCATTGCCGGACGCCAAGCTGAAAGGTATTCGTTTCACGCAGTCGCAAGTGGATGAAGCCGACAGCGCGGCTTACTGGCATCAGCAAACCGGTGTCGGCCCCGCGGACACGAATGGCTGGCTCACCTTCATCGATCCGTTCCATTTTTTGGACCTGGAAAACTGGCTCCGCTCCTGGAATGGCGCTTACGCCACCCTGCCCGTCTATGGCGGCCTGGCCAGTGGAAATCTCCAGGAACAATTGACGCAGGTTTACCTGGATGGCGAAGTCTTCGAGGATGGCGGCGTGGCAATCTCCGTGGGCGGCGACGTGAAATTAACCGGCGTCATTTCACAGGGCTGCACTCCCATCGGCGACACGTGGACGCTGACCCGCGTCGAGCACAACCTGATCCAGCAAATCGCCAATCGTCCCGCCTACACCGTGCTGGCCGAGACATTCCAAAAGCTCCCATTGGCCGAGCAGCAAAAAGCGCGCGGCAACCTGCTCATCGGGCTGGTCGTGAACGAATACCTGGAGAATTATCATCGCGGCGATTTCCTGGTGCGCAACCTCATCGGCGGCGATCCCAATTCGGGTATCCTGGCCGTCGGCGCTTTGCCGCGACCGGGACAGACCATCCAATTCCAGCGGCGTGATGCCGTGGCCGCGAGCGAAGATTTACGCGAAATGCTGGATCGCGAGAAAAGCCGGCTTGGCGACGCGCCAATCTATGGCGGATGCCTTTGCTGTTGCAATGGGCGCGGCAAAAATCTTTTTGGCCGCGCGAACCATGACGCCGAGATGGTGCAGCACGAACTGCATCCCTTTGGCATGGCCGGATTTTTTTGCAACGGTGAAATCGGGCCGGTGAGCGGCAAGAACTATTTGCACAGTTACACCGCCTCGCTCGCCTTGTTCGTAAAAAAGTAATTTCGATTGCATTTTTTCACGCGAACGCCATCCTGACTTCAAATGCCGGAGGAACAACCGCCAAATACAAATCCGCCCATGCCGCCCAAAGGCCCCGTACGCCGCCGCCGCGGACGCCGGGGTGGACGTGGACGCCGCCCTCCTGCGCGTCCACTGCAACCGTCGGAAGAGCATGGGATATCTACGCCCATGGAATCCATGGAGCCTGTCCAGACTCATGAAGCGCCTCCCGCCAGAGTAGAACGACCGGAACCGCCCGAGTCACCATCGGAAAGAGTGCCTGAAGGTTCGGCCATCAGCCATGCCGTCAGTGAAGTGACTCACATTGTCGAATCGTTGCGACAGTCGCTGACGCAGATGGAAGAAGTCCTGGAACTGGTTGAACTGGCCGAGCGGCAAAAACTGGGTGATGAGCGCGAGATCGATTCCCTCCGGCGCGCCCTGCGCCGTATTCACCAGCCCCGCGGCGGGCATTCCCATCCCGACGAGTAATTTTAATCTAGCAATTGCGCCACTTCCTTTGCGTCACTGGTTGGCGGCTGGCATGTCGTGCCGGTGCAGATATACACGGTTGCTTCGGTTTTAACCGGCAATGTGCGCGCAAATTCTTCGACCGGGCCGGTGCTGCCCAGCACAATTTTGTTCGGCTGATACACGCCGTGTGCGGCGCGAAGCAATTCCTGGAACCGGGGTGAGTCTGTCTTTCCCACAAACACCGCGCGCCGTGCTTCCTGCAACCAGAAATCCAGGGCCTGCAACATATAAGGCATGGCCTGCGAAAAATCCTGGAGCCGCCCGGCGAACAACCTCAGCGTCTTTTCCCCCGCTGCGGCAAAATCTTTCCTTCCGGTGATGGCGTTGAGTTTCAGCAGCGCCAGGACCGCGACGGAATTTCCCGACGGCTCCGCGCCGTCATAATCGTCTTTGACGCGCAGGATGAGGTCCCCTGCGCCAGCGGGGCTCTGCCAAAAACCGCCGTTCCTGCCGTCAAAGTGTTTCGCCAGCATGGCATCGGCCAGGGCGATCGCAAAATCCAGGCACCCCAGCTCGAGTGTCGCCTCGTATAGCTCGATGACGCCGTCGAGATAAAACGCATAACCGGCAAGCAGCTCGACGCGGTCGCGTTCACCGTCGCGCCAACGATGAAAGAGATCTTTTGCTGTGTCATCCCATAATTTTTCACGGACGAACCTGAGGTTCTTTTGCGCAGCGGCAAGATAGCGGGCATCGCCGAGCACCCGGGAGGCGCGCGCGAACGCGCCCAGCATCAGTCCGTTCCAGGACGCCAGGATTTTATCGTCCAAATGTGGCCGCACACGTTTGGCCCGCGCAACCCGCATTTTGTCTTTGGCCGATACCAATAGCGATTTGTCTTCATCCGAAATGCGCGGGTTTTTAATACTCAGGATATTCAATCCTCGCAAGGGTTGCGGATGACTGTGATCGATAAAATTTCCCTCCGTAGTGACCCCGAAATAAGCCGCCGCTACGTTGAATTCCTCCGGCGAGAGCAATCGCGAAAGTTCCTCGTGCGTCCAACAATAAAATTTTCCTTCCTGTCCCTCGCTGTCGGCGTCTTCGGCGGAATAAAATCCGCCATCGGGATGCATCATGTCGCGCAACACGTAATCCAAAATATCACGCGCCACGTCTGCAAAAGTCTCCTTCTTCGAGACCAGATATGCATCCAAATAAAGCTGCGCCAGTTGCGCATTGTCATAGAGCATTTTCTCGAAATGCGGCACGAGCCATTCGGCATCCACGGAATAGCGCGAGAACCCGCCACCAAGTTGGTCATGGATGCCGCCCGCGGCCATGCGATCGCAGGTGCTCAACACCATTTGCACGGCTTCATCGTCGTGAAATCGCTTCGCGCAGCGCAACAGGAGCCGTGGAAAGGAGGGCTGGGGAAATTTCGGCGCGCCGCCAAAACCGCCGTCGCGCGGGTCGTACATTTGTTTGATGAACGCCATCGCATTTTTCAAAGCGGCATCCGTTAATACCAGTCCTTCCGCCGGCAGATGGTTCGCCGCCGTTTCCAGCCGCAATTGGATCTCATTCGCCGAGGCGATGATGTCTTGAGCACGCTTTTGCCACAGGTCGCGGATGTGCTCCAGCACCTGGAGAAAACTTGGCCGGCCATAACGGCTGTCAGGAGGAAAATACGTGCCGCCAAAGAAGGGCTTCCGGTCCGGGGTGAGGAATACGCTCATAGGCCAACCGCCTCCGCCGGTGGTCGCCTGCACAAAGGTCATATAAATTTTATCCACGTCCGGGCGCTCCTCCCGATCCACCTTGATGCTGACGAAATGCTCGTTCAAAAATTTGCCAATGTTGTTGTCCTCAAAACTTTCGCGTTCCATGACGTGGCACCAATGGCATGTGGAATAGCCGACACTGAGAAAAACGAGCTTGTTCTCCCGGCGCGCCTTTTCAAAGGCTTCATCACTCCAGGCAAACCACTCCACGGGATTGCGCGCGTGTTGGAGTAGATAAGGCGATTTTTCTTTGGCTAGCCGGTTCATGCAAAAGACATTTTGCAGAATTAATGACATTTTACATCATTTTTTAAATCGTTTCTGGGGCGCGGCTGCGATAAGTTAAAATCATGTTGTCGAAGAAACCGTGGCGTACGGAGGTCGTGCTCTTCTTTTGCGCGGCGCAGGCTTCGTGCCTATTCCTGGGCGTCGCCCTTATCGGCATCCTGCAAAAGATGCAGGTCACCGGTTTCCACAGCGATGAGGATTTTGGTAATCCATTGGTGGCCACTTTGAGCTTTCAAGGCGCAACCTGGCTTTTGATCCCCATTTTTCTGCGGCTGCATGGCATCAGTTTCCGTGACGCCTTTGGGCTCAAGAAAGGTAATTGGCTGTCCGCCGTGCTGTTAGCCGTCGGCGTCGTGATCGTCATCCTTCCGGTCTCGGAGGCGCTCATGCAGGTATCGGTACATGTCCTCGACCACTTCGGATGGAAGGAACACAATGAAGAAGCCGTCACGCTGGTCACAGGCGCGAAAGCGTTTTGGATGAAAGTGTACCTCGATGTCTTCACGGTGGCGCTGGCGCCGGTCGCAGAAGAATTTATCTTTCGAGGCGTTCTTTATACATACATTAAGCAGTTGGGTTACCCCTGGCTGGCCTTTTTCGGCGTCAGCGCTTTGTTCGCCCTGATCCATGGTGACGCGGCGATCGCCGTTCCGTTGTTCGTTCTCGCGCTGGCCCTGACCTGGCTTTACGAAAAAACCGACAATTTGCTCGCCCCCATTATTGCGCATAGTCTGTTCAACACGGCCAACCTGATACTTCTGGCTCTCGTGTCAAAATGGAGCTGAAATGAATGAATTTGAACTCATTTCCACTTTGACCCGCGACCTCCCGCGCAATGAAAGCGTGGTCGCCGGCCCGGGAGACGACTGCGCGGTGCTGGATTTTGGCCTGCCGGAGAAGCTGCTTCTTTTCAAAACCGATGCCATCGTCGAGGGCATCCATTTTGCGAAAGACACGCCCCCGGAAAAAATCGGGCGCAAAGCCCTGGCCCGCTGCCTGAGCGATATCGCGGCGATGGCGGGAACACCTCAAGCCGCCGTCATCACCCTGGGCCTGCCCAAAAAATTTGACACGGTCTATGTGGAAAAAATCTATGATGGGTTGAACGCGCTGGCCCGAAAATATGGCGTGGCCATCGTCGGGGGCGAAACGACCACCAATCCCGAACGCATTTTCATTTCCGTGGCGTTGCTCGGAACGGTTGCGCGCGGCAGACAGGTTCTCCGGTCGGGGGCGAAAACAGGCGACGCCATCTTTGTGACCGGCGAATTAGGCGGCTCATTGTTGGAAAAACATTTGGACTTCGACCCGCGAATCGCTGAAGCCCAATGGCTGGCGGAACATTTTCCCATCCACTCGATGATCGATCTTAGCGACGGCCTAGCCGGCGATTTGCGCCATGTCCTGGCGCGCAGCGGGGTGGGTGCGGACATTTTAAAGTCCGCGGTTCCCGTCTCGCGTTCAGCCAAATTACAGGTGCAAAAGAATCCGTCCAAGCCCGCCTTTGCCGCCGCGCTGACGGATGGGGAGGATTTTGAACTGCTGTTCACCGTCGCCAGCGGCGACGCAGTGGCGCTATTGGATGCCTGGAAGAAAAAATTCCCGAAGCTGAAGTTGAGTTGCGTCGGGAAAATCGTTACCGGCAGTGAAATCACGTTGCGCGACAAGACCGGTTCACAAAAATTAAACGCCCATGGGTACGTTCATTTCGCATAGCCCGGTGGAGACCGAATCACTGGGTGAACGCTTCGGGCGCCACGCGCAAGTCGGCGCGGTCTTCGCGTTGAACGGAGAATTGGGCGCAGGCAAGACGCAATTCGTCAAAGGCTTGGCGCGCGGCCTGGGAATCACCGCGCTCGTCCATTCCCCCACCTTCACCCTCGTCAACGAATATGACGGCGGGCGGTTAAAATTGTCCCATCTGGACCTGTACCGCCTGGAAACGCGCAAACAAGTCCTGGCAGCGGGCCTCGGGGATTATTTGGCGCCTGATGGCGTGAGCGTCATCGAATGGGCGGAGCGATTGGGCACAGGGGAGAAACACCGGGGGACACAATGGATTTCGGTAGGCATTGAAATCCTCAATGAAGCGGAGCGCAAAATTATTTATGATGACTTTGGCGCTTGAATTTTCATCATCACAACGGAGCGTGGCCCTCACGAAGGGGGATACCGCTCTCAGCGAGACCCTTGAGGCCGGCGGACGCGGCACGGCGGCATTTTCCGTGATCGAAAAAGTCCTGGCGGCGGCCAAAATAGAGCGGGAGCAGATCGGGCTGATTTGTGTCGGATTGGGGCCGGGCTCTTACACGGGTATCCGCGCGGCGATTTCCATCGCACAGGGCTGGCAATTGGCGCGGCAGACCCGGGTTGCCGGCGTCAGCAGCGTTGAAGCCATCGCGGCGCAGGCGCAATCGGAAAATATTTCCGGCAAAATCCACGTGGTCGTTGACGCACAACGCAGCGAATTTTATCTGGCAGTCTTTGAAGTTTCCGAAAAGGGATGGAATGAAATCGAGCCTTTGAAGATTGTGCCGCCTGCCGAAGTCCGATCGCACGCCAAAGATAAAATTTTAGTGGGTCCCGGAGTGACCAAATGGTTCCCCGAGGGGCGGGATATTTTTCCCCGCGCCAGCCTTTTAGGCCGATTGGCGGCAAAAGGCGGCCATGCAATCGCCACTGACAAGTTGGAACCGATTTATCTGCGGGAAACGACATTTGTCAAAGCGGTTCCCTTGATAGGATAGTGAGTCAGAATATAGGGTCCAATTTTTTGACCTGTCAAATATCAGGACACTTCCCGTCTATACACTCTGAAAATGCCACTGAATTCGACTTGATTTTGTGGCATAAAGTGTGCTAAATTCAGAGCTATCAGGTGGAAGATTAGAGCCAAGAAAACCGATAAACTATGTTGATTCAGACCTTGCATACAAATGCGCGATCCGCGCGTGCGGCTGCATTTACCCTGGTTGAAGCCCTGTTCGCCTTCACGATTCTGGCAATGTCCATCGGTGGCATCGTTTATGGATATTCCCAGATGAGCCGTTTTGCAGAATGGAGCGCGATGTCCTCGGCAGCGCAGTCATACGCTCTGCAAGGATTGGAACAAGCCCGCTCCGCCCAGTGGAACCCTTGGGATTTCTCAACCAATACCGGTGCCTGGTCGGAAAATCAGATCACGGTCCCGTCCACTATTGTCCAACAGGACCTGTTGGACATCCCGATGAAGGGCAATCCTTTCGCAACGAATAGCTCAGGAGCATTCACCAATGCCCTTTTCTATGCCACCAATTATATCGTGGTGACGCAGGTCACAAATGATTCAGTCGGGTCTTTTCCGGCAAACCTCCGGCAGATCGAATCAGTCGTTTATTGGACGTTCCCCTATTCCGGCAAACAATTTTCCAACATCGTTATCACCCTGCGCGCCTCGGACGAATGAAATTTTCACCTTCCATCAAATCATTTTCGCGGAACAGTGATCTTGCTTTTACAGCCATTGAGATGGTCATCTCCACGACCATCATCATGATGACGATGATCGCGTTGGTCTCGACAGAAATTTATGGCACGCGCGTTTACACGCTGGCGGCGACCCAGTTGACAGCCACCGACGGCGCGCGGAACGCGCTCGATCAACTCCACGCGCAGATCCAGGAAGCCAACGGGATGTTGGATGTTGGGAACTATACCTGGGCAAACGGCAGTCCAACGAATTTTCAGTTGATTGGCAGCGGAACCAACCAAATTGGCAATGCCATCCGCATCCAAGCGGGCGCCGAATCGGGCACCAATTTCGTCCTGACCGGCCCATACACGCTTATTTTTCTGCAGCCCGGCAATGGGGGGACCAATTTTGCCACTACCGATGCCAACGGAAATCTGATCAATACCAACAACCTGCTCATGGAGACGTTCGATACCAATTATAACCCGGTTCTGACGAATACCCTGACCAGCTATATTACCAATCAACTGGTTTTCACCGCCACGGATTATACCGGCACCAACATCATGACCGATAATATCAACAACCGCGTCATCCAGATCACGCTGATGTTTTCCGAATGGGAATATCCCATCGCCGTCATCGGTACCAACGACATCAATGCCTACAATTATTACCGCCTGCAAACCCGGGTGACCCGCCGTGCCCTCAATTTTTAATCAAACGTTATGAAAATCTCATTGTCCCATAAAAGCAAACGCTCCGGGTTCGCGCTATTATTGGTGCTCTTCACGCTGGTGGCCATGATCATGGTATTTAGCAGCACCATGATGTGGATGTCTTCGAGCGTCAAACAAACTGCGAAAAATAGCGTATTCACGACCAGCCAGGCCGCCGCCGAGGGCGCTACCGAGGTGGCTTTTGCCGAGATGGACCGCGATTTCCTTTTGAACGTCTTGCAGTCGGGCTCCTCCTACGACCAGTTGCTTCCCAACCAGACCGGCTGGCCGATGCAATTTACGTTCAGCGATACCAATGGCAACACAGGCCAGATCAGCGTCAACGAAGGCACCTTGTCATCCGCGCTCCAACCCCTGGGCACCGAGTACGCGAGTCTGGAAGGCTACATTCAGACCGTGACCGTGACCGCCACCGCCACGCCCCAGAGCCAGCTCTACAACCAACCGGCGACCGTGCAACAGCAATTCACTTTTGCATATGTTCCGGCTTTCCAATTCGCTATTTTTTATAATATCAATCTGGAGATCGATCCCGGCGCTACCATGCCGATCACCGGCTCGGTGTTCTCCAACGGCGGCATCTGGTCCGGCGACAGTAATCCAACGTATAGTTCAACGGTGGAGGCCGCCGGGCAGGTCAACCTCAGTGGAACTGACCCTTTTCTTCTCACTTATACCAACACCGGCGGCACACCGCAGTCAAACTTTACGTATCCCAACCAGCCGGTTCACGGTGTCACTCCCCTGGAAATCCCCATTGGCGCCGGCACCAATAACAGTGAGACAAACGTCATCGCCATCATCCAGATCCCCCCTTCCAGTGTCTGCGCGCCGCAGCCCGCGGCCTATGCGCAAACCAACCAGGTTTATAAGTATAACCAGGCAAGCCTGGTCGTGTCGAATTGGTCAAGCGGCACATTTTCGAATGCGCCCAATGGCAATAACTTTGTGGTCTATTTGCAGGACTCATGGACTGGACCATCATGGCACTATCCTTCCACCGGCCATTTTAACCAATTGACCAATAATTTATTTGTTGTCACTAACAACGTTGGCAACGTGTTCAGTACGATCACCACCAGCGCGCTCGATACACTGCCCGGTTTTACTACTTCCGCTCTGCCCGCCCAATGGCCATTAGTACCCACCGCAAATTGCGGCATTACCTGGACCACAACTTCCAGCGGGACAAACTATCATTGGGGCGTCAAATATGCCGGGTGGTCGTTTTTGACGAACGTATCCTTCTACGATTACCGGGAATCGTCGACCGTGCAAGCTGTCCAGATTGATGTCAGCATGCTTCGCTCATGGATAACCAATGCCTTCGAAAACGGCGGCAGTAATTGGAATTACGCGCTGGCCTACGACGGCGGCAAGGGCATTGATTCTGTCTATGTGTTCAACGGCGTTCCGTTGACCTCTACCACGTTGCCTGCGGTGCGCCTGATCAATGGCATACGTTTGCCCAACAGCACGAATGTCATCAATAACACGAATAACATCACCTACGGCCTGAGCGTTGCCACTGCGCAGCCGATTTACGTGTACGGCGATTATAACCTTCAGATTGACGGTGATGCGAGTACGCGTCAGAGCGGCACAAATGATATGTCTCACACTTACCCGGCTGGATTCCTGGCCGATGCCGTCACAATCCTTTCCGGAAGCTGGCGCGACAGCTATACCAGCTCCACCAGCTTGACCGGAAGAACTCCCAGCAGCACAGCCGTCAATGCCGCCATGTTGGAAGGGATTGTCCAGTCTTCCACTAATGCTCCAAACATCAGTGGTGTTACTGGCTATAGCGGGGGCGTGGAAAACTTCATGAGGTTGTTGGAAAACTGGTCCAACTACACTTTGACCTACAATGGTTCCATCATGGTGATGTTCTCCAGCCAATATGCGACCAATTGGTGGCAAAACACGGGTAATTATTACAACGCGCCCACGCGTGTTTGGAGTTTCGACACCAATTTTGAGACGCAAGCCGGGCTTCCGCCGATGACGCCCGAATTTACCACGGTCATCCGCAGCAACTACAACGCCTTCTAGTCGGTAACGCCGACTGATAAGGCTGTCTGGACTATCGCCGATTGAAATGTTGTCGGGACTCATCCACACTTGAGCCGTGAAAGCCGCCATCCTGCACGGCAGGGAAGATATCCGCATCGAAGAGATTGCACCGCCTCCGCTCCATCATGGCCAGGTGCGTCTTCGGATCGAAGTCGCGTTGACCTGCGGCACGGACCTCAAGGTCTTCAAGCGCGGTTATCATGCCCGCATGATTGTGCCTCCCTCCGTTTTCGGCCATGAACTCGCGGGAACCATCTCGGATTTGGGGGCCGGCGTGACCGGCTGGAACATCGGCGACCGCGTCGTGGTGGCCAATTCCGCACCCTGCGCGATGTGCTTTTTTTGCAATACCGGCCAGGAAAATCTCTGCGAGGACCTGCAATTCCTCAACGGTGCTTATGCCGAAACAATCATCGTGCCCGCCCGTCTTGTCGAAAAAAATCTTTTGAGGCTCAAACCGGCGACCAGCTTTCGCGATGCCGCGCTGACCGAGCCGCTGGCCTGTGTGGTCCAGGGCGTGGCCGACGCCAAATTGCAGGCGGGACAGAATATTTTGATCCTCGGCGCCGGCCCAATCGGCCTCATGTTCGTCGCTTTGGCCAAAAATAGTGGCTGCCACGTCTCCGTGGCAGGACGACGAGCACCGCGGTTGGCGGCAGCCGAAAAACTGGGTGCTGCTGAAGTCATCGACCTTGGTGATGGCGCAAATCCCGTGGAAAAGATCCGCGCGGCAACCAAACGGCGATTTGACGTGGTCATCGAAGCGGTCGGCAAACCGGAAACCTGGGAGGCGGCGGTGCCCCTGGTCCGCAAAGGCGGCGCCGTGAATTTCTTCGGCGGTTGCCCGGGCGGCACGACCGTCTCGCTCGACACCCAGACCATCCATTATTCCAATCTCACGTTGCTGGCGAGCTTCCATCATACGCCGTGCACGATCCGCCGCGCGTTGGAGCTTATCGAAACCGGCGTGGTCCGCGCGGACGATTTTGTGGACGGCGAATGTCCATTGACCCGCCTGCCGGAATTGTTCAAGTCCATGGCTGCGGGAAACCATGCCATCAAAACGCTCATTAATGTGCATGAGTGAGGTCGGCAGACAATGCCTTGCGATCGTTTTGTCCAGTTGAAGTCCGGCATCTCTTCGGTTATTCTTATAGTTCTATGACATTGACCGAAAAGCTCCTCGCCCGGGCGTCAGGCAAATCGAAAGTAGCCGCCGGCGACAATATCTGGGTGAACGCCGACGTCCTGATGACGCACGATGTATGCGGACCGGGCACCATCGGCGTCTTCAAACGTGAATTCGGCAAGGACGCGAAAGTGTGGGACAAAAACAAGATTGTCATCATCCCCGACCATTATATTTTTACGGCCGATTCCAAATCGAACCGCAACGTGGACATCTTGCGCGATTTCGTGAAAGAGCAGGGACTGCCTTATTTTTACGACGTCATCGATGATCCGAACGGCCACTGGCATTTTGATCCATCAAAGGGAATGTTGAAGAAACAGTACGGTTCGCGTTATGCCGGCGTTTGCCATACAGCACTTCCGGCCAAGGGCCATACGCGTCCGGGCGAAATCCTCTTCGGCACCGATTCGCACACTTGCATGGCTGGCGCGTTCAACGAATTTGCCACCGGCATCGGCAATACGGATGCCGGCTTCGTCATGGGCACCGGCAAGTTGCTCATCAAGGTCCCTGAGACGATGCATTTCCGCCTCGAAGGCAAATTGCAGCCCGGGGTCATGGCCAAGGACATCGTCCTGCATTGTATTGGCGAAATCGGTTTCGACGGAGCGACTTACCGCGCGATGCAGTTTGACGGTGAAGGTGCGGCCAACCTCTCCATCGATGATCGCATGACCATCGCCAACATGGCGATCGAGGCGGGCGGCAAAAATGGAATCTTTGAGTTCGATTCACGCACCAGGGAATACGTGGACGCGCGCGTGCAATTGAACGGCACGAAGGCAACATACAACCCCGTGGAACCGGACAAGGAACAGAAATTCGTTTATGAACTCGTCGTCAACCTCGACAAGCTTGAACCGACAGTCGCCTGCCATCCTGACCCGGGCCAGCGCAAAAAGGCTAAGGAATTGTCCCACATCAAATTGGACCGCGCTTATGTCGGCTCCTGCACCGGCGGCAAGACGAGTGATTTCGTGGAATTCGCCCGCGTGTTGCGCGGACGGCACGTGACAATCGATACCTTCGGCGTGCCTGCCACACCGGAGATCGTCCATGAGTTGCAAAGCACCCGTTGGGGCGAAAAGACAATCTGGGAAATTCTCACCGATGCCGGTGTGCAGATGACTGAAAACGCCGGTTGCGCCGCGTGCCTCGGAGGGCCGGTGGACACCTTTGGACGCATCAACAAACCCGGCATCAAGTGCATCAGCGCCACCAACCGGAATTTTCCCGGCCGCATGGGCGACAAGGAATCGCAGGTCTTTCTCGCGTCCCCGGCCACCGTGGCCGCCAGCGCGATCGCCGGGAAGATCGCCGACCCCCGCGAATATTTCGGTAATTGAACCGTTGCTTCTTCAAAGCGGCTGTCCTGGAATCAGGACGGCCGCTTTTTCGTTGTCCTTCCCGGCTTTGGTAATCTGAAACACCCGCAATGAGAATAATTATGAAAGGTCCAGGAAATGAAAGACTCTATCAGCGCTGCCCCGGCAGATACACTGTAAATGTTGTGCCTGAACCCAACTGGGTATGGACATGCAACGCCCCATTGGCTTCCTTGATGAGCCGTTGGACAATGTTGAGTCCCAAACCGGTTCCCTGCCGAGGCCCTTTGGTGGTGAAATAGGGTTGAAAAATTTTCGGCAGCACTTCCGGCAGAATTCCCGGCCCATTATCGCGCACGGAGAATTTCACCAGCGGCACTGTATTATCCAGACTTTCGATATTCAGCAACCGGTCCTGCTCCCCGTCCTTGAATCTCGTCAGGTCCAGCGGCAACCGCATCAATTCGCCACTGATATAAATACTGTGCGGCAATGGCGCGCACTGAAAGGCATTGACCGTCAGATTCAACAGGATCTGGATCAAATCGGTGCCGTTGATCTTGACGGCGGCGTCCTCGGCCAGCGGCGTGATCACAAATTCATTTTCCAGGAGGCTGGGATGCACGCGCACCAACTGGTCCAAATCGCGCAGCAACTGGTTCACGCTCACATTGGGAGCGGATTCATCCGATTGCCGGCGCAAAAAACCAAGATATCGCCGGGAAATTTCGATGCAATTGCCGACCTGCCGCGCAATGATGCGCAACCTGTCCTTGATGAATTCCAAATCCTCCAGATCAACCCGCGACGCCCGGCTCAATCGCTGGTTCAATACCTGCACAAAACCGGAAATCACCGTCAGTGGGCCGTTGATATCATGAATGATGCTCGCGTAAATATCGCCACGCGTCTTGGCGATCTGCTCCTCGATGCGCTGATTCTGCAATTCACTCAAAAGCTCCTGTACCTTTTCGGCGCTGCTGTGGATCTCGCTCTCGAGCGTGCGCCGCTGCATCGCCTGCCCGACCGCCGCGCGGATGGTCGCGATGTCAAACGGCTTGTTGATGTAATCGCACGCGCGCAAACGCAACGCCTGCCGGATGGTGTCCGTTGTCTCAAAGGCCGTCATCATGATGGCCTCGATATTCGGGTTGACGTATTTGAGACGTTCCAACACTTCAATGCCCGACATTCCCGCCATCCGGATGTCCAAAACCGCGACATCGATCTCATTTTTTTGGATCAATTCAATGGCGGTCGGGCCATCCTCAGCCATTAGCAGATCGTAATCATCCTTGAAAATGACCCTCAACGATTGGCGCGGGCCTTCCTCGTCATCCACAATCAATAACGTTCCCCGGCGGCGCGGCGAAGGCGTCGCGTCAAGAAGATCGGCTACGGCTTCACTCGCGGCGGTCAATGGATCGGAGGTTAACGACATATGCGACAGTCAGGACATCTGATTTTACCGCGATTTTACCTGTTCTCAAGCATAAAGCGCGGTGTTGTTTATCTCCATCATTAGCAGATTCAATGCCTGTTTTGCCGTCGTTTCCTTAAACTTCTCGCGCGAAAACGGATTCAATCTGCGCTCGACCACCGTTTCGGACTTCCCCGCCAATGAAATAAAAACCGTCCCAACTGGCTTGCCTCTCGTCCCGCCGCCCGGCCCGGCGATGCCCGTCACCGCAACAGCAATATCCGCGCGGAATTTTTTTCGCGCGCCTTCCGCCATCTCCCGCGCCACTGCTTCGCTGACGGCACCATGGCGTTCCAGGGTTTTTGCGCGGACACCAAGGAATTTTTTCTTCGCGTCGTTGCTGTAGGCGACAATCCCCCCACGAAAAATTTTGGATGCCCCCGGCACATTAGTGATGCGGTTTGCGATAAAACCACCCGTGCAGGATTCGGCCAGCGCCAGCGTCAATTTTCGCCTGGTCATAAGGCGCACGATGGCGCTTTCCATCTTTTCCTTTATGCTATTGCTCATTGGTTGAGCCAAAGAGGCGGAATTCAGAAAAACTTGCCCGCGATTTTTGCGGCAAACCGGTGACCACCACCCGGAAATACCTTCCCTGGGCCGAGAAATCGTCGGAGGTTGTTTTGCCCGGCATCACATTGGTGGAGTGGTCCGCGACCACGGTCCAGTTCGAATTATTCAGCGACGACTCGATCAAATACTGATAGGCCGCATTGTGTTCCCAGACGATTTCAGTGTTGGTCACGACGACATTATTGCTGAAATCCACCGTCCACCATTGTGGGACCGATCTGCTGGCAGCCGCCCATCGTGTATGAACATCTCCATCATTGCCATTCGAAGCGGGATGCCCCGCTTCCTGGCTGCTCGCGGATGCCGCCTTATGCAGGGCCAGGTCAGGAGGGCCTGGCGGCGGGGCTGTCACAACCGGCACAGATGGCGCTGGCGTCGTTTGGAGCGGCGTTTGCTTTGCCTGGCGATGAGCAGCTTTAAAGATCGTTTCATAATAGATCGTCGCTGTCACCCCGCAGATGAAGGCCAGAATAATCGCGACTACCGCCGTGCCGGAAAACCCCGTCGTTGAAGGAGTGGTTGGAGCCGGTTCGACCGCCATGGGGACAGGACGTTCATTGCCCACCTTGGTGCCGGTGATGATAAATTTCTGGTCCTCCGTGGCAGGCGCATTCGGCACCGTGATTTTCTGGAAGCACGTCGGGCAAGTCATCACCGTGCCGGACTGCGACGAATCGCACTTGATGTGCTGGCCGCAAACCGGGCAGGCATATTTGAACTCACTCATCCGCGCAAACATTTCACATTTCCGCCAAACCAGCAACGTCGATTTTCGCATGGAAATGCCTTTGCCTCCTTCTCCCTTTGCGTTAAAAATTTGTATCCGCGCTATCCGCGGGCCTTATGAAAAATACCCCTGCCGCATCACCGGTGTCCCGCAGCCATCGTTTCGCCGGCGGCCCTGCCGCCGAAGTCGCGAAATTCACCGAATCCATCTCCTTCGACCACCGGCTCTGGCAGCATGACATCATTGGCTCCATGGCCCACGCCGAAATGCTCTGTCGCATCGGCATTTTGACAAGAAAAGAGCTTCGCGCTATCGTCCGCGGCCTCGACGCCATCGGCAAAGATATCGCCGCCGGAAAATTCAGATGGAACCCCGCACTCGAAGACGTTCATATGAACATCGAGTCTGAACTCACCCGGCGTGTCCCCGCCGGCGCCAAATTGCACACCGCCCGCTCGCGCAACGACCAGGTCGCCCTCGACGTCCGCCTTTGGCTGCGTGACGAGATTTCTTCGCTGCTCGGCGAAATCGCCGGCCTCCAACGCGCCCTTGTCTCTCTGGGCGAGCGGAATGGCGATGTCCTCATCCCCGGCTACACCCATTTGCAACGCGCCCAGCCGGTCTATCTCGCGCATCATCTGCTGGCCTATGTCGAGATGTTGGAACGTGATTGCGAGCGCCTTTGGGATTGCCGTTCGCGTGTCAATATCTGCCCCCTTGGCAGCGGCGCCATAGCGGGTTCCACCCTTCCGCTTAAACGCGAACTGGTCGCCAAACTATTGGGATTCGTGGACGCGTCCGGACGCGTCCAACTGACGCAGAATTCCATGGACGCCGTCAGTGATCGTGATTTTGCCGTCGAATTTTGCGCCGCCGCCGCCCTGCTGGCAGTGCATTTCTCGCGGCTGGCCGAGGACCTCATCCTCTGGGCTGGTACGGAATTTAATTTCATAAAGATTGCCGATGCCTACACCACCGGCTCGTCACTCATGCCACAGAAAAAGAATCCCGACATCGCCGAATTGGCCCGTGGCAAATCCGCCCGCGTCATCGGCAATCTGGTTTCCCTCCTCACGTTGCTCAAAGGCCTGCCCATGACCTACAACCGCGATTTGCAGGAGGACAAAGAGCGGCTGTTTGACACCGCCGACACCGTTCGCGCCACCACCCGCTTGCTGGCCGCGATGCTCAAACACACCACCATGAACAAAGCGGTCTGCAATGCCGCCGCGGCGGATCCGGCGCTGCTCGCGACCGATTTGGCAGATTATCTGGTGCGCAAAGGCGTGCCGTTTCGGAAAGCGCATCATACAGTCGGCGCCGTTGTGGCGCTCGCGGAAAAAACATCGAAGCCGCTGAACCAACTCACCCTCGCCGAATTGCAATCGGTGGACAAAACCTTCGGCTGCGACGCCCTGGTGGTATTCAATCTGAAAACCGCGATGGCCAAACGCAATCTCACTGGCGCGCCGGGGACCAAAGAGGTCGCAAAACAGTTGCTCAGGTGGAGGAAGCTGTTGTCATAAACCGAATGAAAACATGCACCTATTGCGGCAAGGAATATCCCGACGATAGCGTGCTGTGTCCAGTAGATGGCAACCCCCTCTCAAAAGGGGGGAGCGATGTACCAGAAAACACAAAGACTTTACCGCCTGTTCTTCCTCCGCCGTTACCGCGAGCAGTTTGGACTGATCGTCAAATTCGAACTTTTGAACTTTTCTTGATATGCACCATAGCCTTTGGCAGCAGCATTCTATTGTCTACCGCATCTGTTTTCGGCTATATCTATCACAATCCAACACAAGGAGCGCTGAGTTGGAGTGCAAGAATTTTATTGCAGGCCTCAGTCCTTGGATTGCTCTGGTACATTTTACTGCGTCGCGGGAAAACATTTTCGGATTTGGATATGACCTGGACAGGAAAAGATTTTGTTTGGTCTCTTATTATTTATCTCCTGGCATCCTATTCCCGCCATGCATTTTATCAGATTTTATATTTTTCTGGTTTGACCGCAATAAATCTGAAAACCACCTCAGAACATATCGGCCAATTTTTGTTCGGCGGCAGTATTTTAATTTCGACGATGTTGTTTCAGTTCATAAATCCATTTTTTGAAGAATTAATCGTTCGAGCCTACGTTATGACGGAAGTAAAACATCTGACGAACAGCATTACGAAGGCAGTCATTATCAGCACTCTTCTGCAAACCAGCTATCACTTTTATCAAGGGGTCCCAGCCGCTTTGTCCGATGGCGTGATGTTTCTCATTTTTTCAGTTTATTATGCTAAAACGAATCGAATAACACCGCTGATCCTTGCACACCTTTATATGGATGTCGGCGCTACACTGCATTATTGGTTCAACCACTAACCTCCGCTGTTTGGGATCAAAGTTTGTTGGCAGCCTCCACCACTTCCTCAACTGCTATGCTCGCAACCGTCTTTCCATTCCCCGGTTCAATTACCCAATCTCCATGCTGAAAGGGCCGCGTTGTGGTAACGGAATATGGCATAAGCATTACGATGCGTTTGCCCATGGCAACTGCCAGATGCAGCAACCCCGTGTCCGAGCCAACCGCCAGTGTGGACAGCTTGATCAAACCGGCGCTGACCAGTAACGGTGTTCCGGCGGACACCGCAAACCCGGCATCCAGCGCCGGTTTCAGCGCATTGCGTTCAGTCGGCCCTCCCCCAAAAATGACCTGGAAACGCGTTCGAAAATGCCAGGCCAATGACAAATAATTGTCCAGCGGCCAGTTCTTATTTGGCGAGCTGGTGAACGGCTGGAGAAACAACGTTGGTTTGTTTTCATCCAGGCCGTGGTCCAAGAAAAATCTCCTCGCCTCCGAAATGGCTTCCGCCGGCAGAATATATTCATTCCGGATTTCGCCGACACGCAAACCGCAATTCCGCAGGAGCGAAAGATGCCATTCAGCCGGATGCAGGCTGTCATCGCGCCATTCGCTCCGGGTGTAAGCCCAACTGCGCGGGTACCGATAGACGCTGCTCCATCGCTCCGGCGCGCCGCTCAACCAACTCAACCACGCCGTCTCGCCATATCCTTGAAGATCAATCGCCAGTGAAAACCTTTTTTCACGCAATGTGCGGGCCAATCGGACTGCGCTCCCGCAAATGACCGGCAGACTTTTGGAATGAAAGGCGGCGCTGTCGAGAACCATGATTTCGTCGACCTCAGAAAATCCGCGAAGCAAGGGCGCAAATTCCCTGGAGACCAAAAAATGCAGTCTGGCCTCCGGAAAATTATGGCGGACCAAATGAACGGCAGGCAGCGTGAATAGAATGTCGCCGATCGATTTGAGTCGGATAAGTAAAATATTTTCGGGCGTGTTCACGGATTGGTTCGCGGTAATCAATTCCTGTGCGGCAACGAAGGATGCGAAAAAATCTCGCCAAGCGGAAGCGCAAATGACCATGATGCGGCCATACATTGATGCGCAAACCACCGCAAATCGGGATCGTGGGGCTGGGCTATGTCGGCCTGCCGCTGGCGTTGCATTTCGCCAAATCGCATTGCCGCGTCCTGGGGATGGACATTGATGCAAAAAAAGTGGCGAAACTGAACGCGGGGCGCAGTTACATTTTGCACATCCCCGCAAAACAGATCGCCGCCGCGGCAAAACTTGGGCGATTTTCCGCCACCACCGATTTTCGCCGTGTCAGCGAATGCTCCGCGATCATCATTTGCGTGCCAACGCCGTTGAAAAAAAATCGCGCGCCGGATTTAAGCTGCATTCTGAACACGGCCCGACAAATCGCCCCGCACCTGCGACATGGAACCCTGGTGACGCTCGAATCCACCACCTATCCCGGAACCACAGACACCGAATTGCGCACAGTTTTGGAAAAGCACTCCGGCCTTCGCGCCGGAAAAGATTTTTACCTGGCCTTTTCGCCTGAGCGCGTCGACCCCGGCAATCCACAAAGCAACATCGCGGAAGTCCCCAAAGTCGTCGGCGGTTATACTCCCGAATGCCGCAAACGTGCCATCCGGCTTTATGGCCGGGCGATCAAACAAATCGTGCCCGTCGCGTCCTGCCGCGTCGCCGAAGCAGTCAAGCTGACCGAGAATATTTTCCGCGCCGTCAATATCGCGATGGTCAATGAGTTGAAGATCGTTTTCGAAGCGATGGGCATTGATATTTGGGATGTCATCGCCGCGGCAAAAACCAAGCCCTTCGGCTTTATGCCGTTTTATCCCGGCCCGGGCCTTGGCGGGCATTGCATTCCCGTTGACCCCTTTTATTTGGCGTGGAAAGCGCGGCAATACGGGCAGGAAACGCGGTTCATCGAACTGGCCGGCAAAATCAATACTGCCATGCCCACCCATGTCGTCCGTCGCGTGGCAAAGGCCCTGGCAACAAAGCGAAAAAAACTAAAAGGTAGTCGTATTCTGCTGCTCGGCATCGCTTACAAAGCCAACGTGGATGATGACCGGGAAAGCCCCGCCTATGCCATTTGGAACCTGCTTGAAGCAGCAGGCGCAAAAGTCGCGTTCCATGACCCACACATCCCAATGATCCGTCCATCGCGCGAACACGCCCACTTCGCCGGACGCCGCAGCATTGCTTTAACACGGCAAACAATCGTATCAGCCGACGTGGTGCTAATAGTGACCCCGCACAGCGCGGTGAACTATTCATTGGTGGCAAAACACGCCCGACTGGCGGTGGATTCCCGCAATGCCCTTGCTGGATTGCTTCAGGGGAAACCGAATTATTTCAAAGCCTGAATTAGCATACTTAAGCGGTTACGTTGCGACATTGAAGTGATAAAAAAGCCGGTGTGGAGAAATTAGCAATTTTTTGGCATGTTACCATTCGAGGTGATAGAACGCTAAAAAAGGGGAATAGCAGTGGAACACTCCATCCGCTCAGGCCCCGATTTGCTTTTCGATTACCCCGCAGATTTTCTGCGACCAGTGTCTCAGGCTTTTTTCATCACGCCCCTCCAGGAGCAACCGCGCTTTGGGTTCCGTGCCTGAATAACGCAGCAGGACGCGTCCCCCGGCTGATTTCAACTCCGTTTCCGCCGATGAAACCAGCTTCAAAAGCCCGTCGAGTTGTTCAAACGGCACTTTTTCCCGGACTCTCACGTTCGTAACAAGCTGCGGAAACCGTGTCCAGCATTTCGCAAGCTTGGAGAGAGACGTTTTCCTTTCCCGCATGATGCGCAGAATCTGCAGCGCGGCCACCAGGCCGTCGCCCGTCGTGCTGAAATCACGGAAAATCAGGTGTCCGCTCTGCTCGCCGCCGAAGTTATATCCATGCTTCAACATCTCATCGATCACGTTCCTGTCGCCGACAGCGGTACGGATGATTTTTCCCCCCGCCGCTTTGATGGCGGCCTCAAGTCCGGCGTTGCTCATCACTGTCGCCACCAGCGTCTTTTCGGCCAGCGTCTTCTGCGCCAGCATGTCCAATGCCGCGATAGCCATGATATCATCGCCGTCGATCAGTTTGCCCGTATCGTCGCAGAGCAAAACACGGTCGGCGTCGCCGTCGTGCGCGATGCCGATGTTTGCTTTGTGTTCCACCACTTTCCTGCAGAGCGTTTCCGGGAACATCGAACCGCAATTTTCATTGATGTTTTTTCCGTCCGGATGGTTCCCAAAAACGATGACTTCCGCGCCCAACTCCCGCAAAACGCACGGCGTGGATTTATAGGCGGCGCCGTGACCACAGTCCACGACGATGCGAAAATTCTCCAACGTCAGGTGTTTCGGAAAACCGGCCTTGGCAAATTCGATGTATCGCCCCAGCGCATCATCGATGCGCACGGCCTTGCCGATTTCCTCGGCGGCGGGACGGACTTTCTCGATTTCACCACTGAAGACCAATCCTTCGATCTGGTTTTCGATCTGATCATCCAGCTTATAACCGTCGGCGCGGAAAAATTTGATGCCATTGTCGGCATACGGATTGTGCGAAGCCGTGATGACAATGCCCGCGTCGGCCCGCAGGCTGCGCGTGATATACGCCACACCCGGCGTCGGCAATGGCCCGATAAACAGAACATCCACGCCCATCGATAGGATGCCCGAGGAAATGGCGTTCTCCAGCATGTAACCCGACAGCCGGGTATCTTTGCCAATGACGATTTTGTGTTTGCCGTGGCCGCGCGCCTGCTTGTTCAGTTTTTTGAAGACGTGCGCCGCTGCCCGCCCCAGTTTTAAGGCAGTCTCAGCAGTGACCGGCTCAACATTCGCCGTTCCGCGAACGCCATCCGTTCCAAAAATTTTTTTAGGCATGCTCATTTGGATGCAGCAACTGTTACCGTTGGCGGATTGATACTCAGGATGGTGACCCGCGGCGGCGTGGCCACTTCCACACGCCGTCTCATTTCCTGTGCTACATCCGCGCCAGTAAGGTTGACAAAGGCATGGATGCGGTCGGAATCAAATGCCGCCATCGCATCCGACGATCCGCTGACCGCAACCGTTACGACATTAGGCACAACCCGCACAGTATGCACGTCTTCCGATCCGGAAACGACAGAAACAGGCACATTGGTGTACGTGTTCTGCACCGAAAGCAGGCCCGGCGTCGGGGCGCCTTCCCCGCTGAATTTGTGCACGGTCAGCCAAATGCCCAGGGCCATGAAAATGGAAAAGCCTTTCCAATAAATATCGTTGGTGAACCAATCGCGCATCGAAATGATTAAAAGTTAAAATGACCATCGCGTCGAGCATCGAAAACTGTCCGGGTCAGCGGGCGCGACCTTTATTATTGCTTGGCCGGATACGGCTCATTCTTGGTGACAATGGCGGCGCGCGGTTTATGATGTTCAATGAGCCGGGTGCGGATCCATTCAAACCCGCCGCGTGATTTTGGCGACTGTATGATGATGGAAGTCAGGAACGCGCGTAATTCCTCCAGCGTCACCCCGCGGGTCAACTGGCCCTTGTAAGCGTGCGAAACCATCCCCGTTTCTTCCGAGACGGCCACCACTACGGCATCGGTCTCCTCCGTCAAGCCGATCGCCGCGCGATGCCGTGTGCCAAGCGATTTATTCAGGTCCTGCCGCTGTGTCAGCGGAAAAATGCACGCCGCATAAGCGATCCGGTCGCCCTTGATGATGACCCCTCCGTCGTGGATCGCGTTATTCGGAAAGAAAATCGTCTCCAGCATCTCCGGCGTCGCTTCGCAGTCCACCGGCACTCCCGATTCGACCGCCTCATGGAGTTGGATGCTTTGTTCGATGGCGATAAGCGCGCCGATCTTCACCTCGGACAGGCGCTCGCAGGTTTGAATGATCACCTCGATGCTTTCGCGTTGCTCGTGCGCCGTGGTGAATAATGGCAAATTGCCCAATTCCGCGAGTAGTCGCCGCAACTCCGGCTGAAAAATGACAAGAACGGCAAAGGCGAAGAACGCCGAACTGTAGCCCAGCAGCGAACGCAGCACCTGCAGGTTCAATACCTCCGTAATCAATGCCAGCGCCAGCAACAATACAACGAATCCAATGACCACCGGCCACCCCCGTGTGCCGCGCAAAAAACGGGATGTGTAATAGATGACCACCGCCAGGATGAGCACCTCCAGAGCGGGCCGCCATCCGTTCTCAACGTAAGGCCAGATGATGTTGATATTGTCGGTCATTTTCTCGTCACGCCCAGCACCGCCTCAGCCATGCGAACGGCCTGGATCGTTTCCTCTACGTCATGCGCGCGGATGATTTGCGCGCCTGACTCTATTCCCAAAATCGCGCAGGCCAGCGACGCTGGCAAGCGTTCATTCACGTTTCCGCCAATTATTTTTCCAATGAACGATTTGCGCGAAACCCCCAAAAGCAGCGGACGTTTCCATGTTGTAAACCGTCGCAACTCCCCGAGCAATTGCAAATTTTGTTCCGGCGTCTTCCCAAACCCGATTCCCGGGTCAAAGACGACCTGTTCCGGCAAAACGCCGGCGGCTCTCATTTTTTTCATCCGTCCCGTAAAAAAATTTCCCACTTCCACAACGATGCTTCCCCTCTTGGGTTTCTTGCGCAACTTCGCCGGCGCGTGCATGCAGATGTAACCCGCCCGGAACTCAGCCGCGATTTTCCACATTTCATCGTCAGAACGGTTCGCCGCCACATCATTGATAATGCTTGCGCCGGCGTTGAGCGCGGCCCGGGCCACCGCTGGTTTCATCGTGTCGATCGAAAGCGGAATTTTGACCCGGCCCGCCAGGCCCTCTATGATCGGCAACACCCGGCGCAGTTCCTCCCGTTCGGAAACAGGCGCTGCGCCCGGCCGCGTGGACTCGCCGCCGATATCCAAAAGATCCGCGCCCTGATCGATAAGCTTCAGAGCATGCGCCACCGCGGCTTCCCGCCGCAAATATTTTCCGCCGTCAGAAAATGAATCGGGCGTGATATTGACGATGCCCATGACTAGCGCAGGCCCCGGGAAATTGAATTTGAATTGGCGCGCGCGAAAAAGCATTCGCGCTTACGATTTACTATTTGCGATTCATCCGCAAACGGTAAATTGGCAATTTTTGGGCATTTGAAGAAAAATTGTAGCCGTGCACCAGCGAAGAATTCTGGATTTTGGCGAGGCTTGAGCGAAGGAGCATGCCTTTAGCGGCCTGTGACTGCCTGCCGGGCCGTAGCCTTGGCGAAGGCCGGAGCGAAAACGAAGCCAAAACCCAAAAGAACCGCTGATCCTCTTTCCCCTCCGCATGGCTACAATTTTTTTGAAAATGCCCTAAACCTTCGAGCGAAAATACGCGATCGTGCCCGTCAAGCCAGCGGCCAGCGGCACAACCGGCTCCCATTTCAAAATCCGCCTCGCCTTCGAGATATTCGGCTTGCGTTGCTTCGGATCGTCCTGCGGCAGCGGCTTGTGGACAATTTTGCTCCGGGATTTCGTCGCGCGGATGATTTCCTTGGCAAATTGCAACATCGTCAATTCCACCGGGTTCCCGATGTTCACCGGCAAACTGTAATCACTCATCATCAGCCGGTAGATGCCCTCGATCAGGTCCGATACGTAACAAAAACTGCGAGTCTGTCTGCCATCGCCAAAGACAGTGACTGGCTTGTTTTTGAGCGCCTGGCTGATGAACGCCGGGACCACCCGTCCATCGTTGATGCGCATCCGCGGGCCGTACGTGTTGAAGATTCTCACGATGCGTGTCTCCACCTCGTGCTCATTATGATAGGCCATCGTCATCGCCTCGGCGAAACGCTTGGCCTCATCATAACACCCGCGCGGGCCGATCGTGTTGACATTGCCCCAGTATTCCTCGGTTTGGGGATGCACCAGCGGGTCGCCGTAGATCTCGGAGGTCGAGGCGATCAAAAAGCGTGCCCGCTTGTTTTTGGCCAGCCCCAGCGCCTTGTGTGTGCCCAGCGAGCCTACTTTTAAAGTTTGGATCGGCAACTCGAGATAATCGATCGGACTGGCCGGCGATGCGAAATGCCAGATGTAATCCACCGGACAATCGAGAAAAATAAATTCCGTCACGTCCTGCTGGATGAACTTGAAATCCGGATTGCCGCCCAGATGCGAAATATTGTCCACGCTGCCGGTCACAAAATTGTCCAGGCCTATGACTTTATGCCCGCGCGCGAGCAGCAGATCCGCCAGATGCGAGCCAAGAAACCCGGCCGCACCGGTGATAACGGATGTAGGTTTGTTCTTTTTCATCAAATCAATTTTTGACCGTGACGCGTGCAAGAATACTCCAAGAATCTTATGATTCAACGATTAACCGGATGACTTCTGTTCGTTTTCATTTGGCCCCCGTTCCGATAAAGACCGCAGGAATCGTTTTTAACAGGATTTTCAGATCGAGCCAGAGCGACCAATTGTCAATATATTCGAGGTCCAGCCGCACCCAGTCCTTGAAATCCGAAATCTGGTTGCGCCCGCTGATTTGCCACAGGCACGTTAGACCCGGCTTCACGCTTAAACGGCGGCGATGAGCCAGATCATTAAAGCGCTTGACCTCATCCACCGGCAGCGGCCTGGGGCCGACAAGGCTCATTTCACCGCGCAATACGTTCCAGAGTTGCGGCAATTCATCCAGGCTGTATTTGCGCAGAAACTTTCCAATCGGCGTTACCCGCGGATCGTTGGTCACCTTGAAGACCGGTCCCGTCATCTCGTTCATCGCCGCGAGTTCCGCCTGGAATTGTTCTGCATTGGTGACCATCGTTCGGAATTTATACAGAGTGAACGGCGCGCCATTAAGACCCGAACGTTGTTGTTTGAAAAAAACCGGACCTTGGGAACTCAATTTGATCATCACCGCAATTACCGGGATCACTGGAATGACAACCAACAAACCCAATAAAACAAACGCTCCAACAAAATCCAGCACGAGTTTGACAAGGCTTTGCCACGAAGTCTCGGGGGCCGAACTGAAAACAAGCAGCGGTCGCCCAAATAATTCATCCAAACTCGTGCGCGAAATGTGTGTGGTAAAAAAGTCGGCCAGCAGCCATACCTCAACTCCCTCCAGTTCGCATGCTTTGATGATGTTCTCCACTTGTTCAAAATATGCCCGGCGCGCGCTTAGAATGACCCCATTGACTGCGTGCTCGTGGAGCATTTCAACAAGATGCGGCAACGGTTGGGCCAGGTCGAACTCGGCGACAATTGCAATGGTATCGTCCCGCCGTCCCTCCAGGTTATGGCACATCTTGTCAAGCTCGTCGGCTAAACCCACCAGCATAAATCGGCGCTTATACTGCTTCTGCGCGAATTTGCTCTTGAGCGCCATTCGCAGCACCTCCTCCTTCGAGTAAATCAGCAAAAAACTAATAATGCCAAAAAAAGCCGTCACGCTGCGCGACATGGGCAGGCGAAAGACAAATATAGCGAGAACCATGCAAATGGACGTAATCAGGCAACCCTTGAACAGCGGCCACACAATGGCGCGGCGCGGCGCCAGGGGCGGACGATTGTAGAAATTTTGCGATTCCAGGATCAACGCGGCGACAGGCATCAATGGAAGTATCAGCCACTCTGCTTTGGTAAAGGTATCCGCCGCAACGATATCCAATCCGAACAACGGGGCGATCAACGGGTTAGTCCGAAAAACAAAGGCGAGATAAAAACTCACCGCCACCAGTATGGCATCGGCCAATTGGTTGATTTGGGCTCGAATCTGTCGGTCACGCCGCAACATTTTTCAGAAAAACAGCTTATTAAATCTACGGAGGTCAGGCGAACTTAAATTTTCTTTGCCGGCGGCAACTGGAACTCCGGCACGGATGCGGCGATCAATTTCTTCATCCGCTCAAACGTCGCATCCTCCTGTCCGGGTTCACACTCTGAAGAATAGCTGACATAAGCCCACCGCTCCATCACCCCGGTCTTCAATACATGTATCGCGAGCTTTTCCATCATTTTAAGATGGTCCGGTGTCTCATCGCCATCGGCCACGAACCAAAAAACATAAACACCATTTTCTTTGACGCTTTCACCGCTAGGCTTTTGAAATGTTCCGCTGTACTTCCATTCCGATACCGGCAATGTGTATGGTTCCGGACCGGCGATGGGGATATTCACGATGCTCTTCGTAAACGGAGTCAGCCCCTGCCCGCGCAAACAATAATCAGCGTTATGGATGCTTGTCCGGTCAGTGCCCATCAATACTATCGTTCCTTCGATCCAATCTCCATCGTCCGCCGATTCATAATGCCGTTCGACATAACTTGAATCTTTTGGCAAATAACCCAGCACTTGAGCCGGCTCAGGCACCTTGGTCGAAATGTAATTCAATACACCGGCCGGCAATTCGAGTTTCATCGATAGACTCCCGGGAATCGGCTCAGCCCTGATGCCAGGCTTGCCTAAATGAGGGTGTTTCTTCAACCCTGCCAGCAATGCCGCGCTGCCCGCGATTATCGCCAGTATCACGATGAACAAAATCCATTTCTGGCTTTTCATGCGCTTTGCTCCTTTTTTTCGCGCTTCTCCAGCCAGCCGCCGATCAGCAGAAAGCCGACGATGGCCGGCACGTAGGGCAAAAGATTGACCACCGCAATTTCATTGCCGATAAGTGGCAAACTAAACGGCAAATGGATCGGGCAACCTTCGTGAACGTAGTCTCCCCAGCTTTGTCCGCCCAAATCTGCTACAATAATGATTAATAGCATCCTCAATAGATTTCCGAAAACAGCAAACGGCGGCGCTAATATCATCAAACAGATTCGATGCCAGGGTTTACGAAGGAATACAAAACCAAAGATTGTCGCCAGCAGAAAGATGGCCACCAGACTGCGGATGCCACTGCACGCCGCCGCCACTTCATAACCATATTTGCCGGAAGGATCGAACAATTGCGTGCCGACCCGGATCACATCAATCCCCAGAATATGCGCGCACTTTTCTGTCAGCCACGAAACCAGTTGTTGCAATGGAAACGTGATGATCTGGCCATGCGCTCCCAATGGCACCGAAAAGATGAACAGCCAAAATGGAAAGAAGCTATGCCGCAACCAGGCCGGCCCCCAGGCCAACCCCATCAATCCCCAAAGACCAATGAATAGAGCCGCTATCGCAATAAATTGCTGTTGGATCCAAAAACCAAAAATATGCAGTAATAATGCGCCTAAAAAAATCAAACCTCCCGGCCACCACACCTTCAATGGCAATGCCAGCAATTCCTTGCGCTTGCCCCAATAAAGAAGAATGACCAAAAAAGGGATCAACAGGCCTTGGCTGTCATCGGCATTGGGGTCGTTATAGGCGCTGAGCAGGACCGCGAATAGCGACGGAGTATGCAGGTAGCCCAGGATGGAATTGCCATAGAACTGGAACAAAGCCAGCCAGGCGGCCAATAACCCGAAGAAAAAAACCTTGCTCGGCAGCCGGTGCCAGCATTCCACAGTGTCCTGCCACCAATCCTGCGATGGCGGGGATGATTGGCTGGTTTGCGACGATAATCCGCCGCTCTGCGGCGGAGACTCGTTATTCGGGGTTCCGTTCATTCAGATCAAATCACTAACATCGGCTGCTAAAAATTCCGTTCAAATCCGTATCTGGCCCTAAATCACGCCAATTCTGATCAATTCACGCCACTTGGCGTCAATTGCATCAGTCAATTGGCGCTAAAATGAGTCAAACAATGCGCATTATTGCGTGAAATTGCATTATTGAGATTACCGAATGGCCAGTTTTACTCAATCAAAAAACGACAAATCTGCTGCCTCCCCCATTTTCAAGCGTCGATTTCCATGTTAAACTGGGTTGCAGGATTCTCCGTGAACGAAGTCATCCGAAAGAAAATCAGCACGTTGCCGCATAAGCCGGGCATCTATTTGATGCGCGACCGCCTGGGCACCGTGATCTATGTCGGCAAGGCACGCAATTTGCGCAAACGGGTCAGCCAATACTTTCAAAAAAGCCGGTGCATGGGTTGGGACCTGAAATTCAACGCGCTTGTCGAGGCCATCTGCGACTTTGATTTCCATCTCGTGCGGAGCGAGCCTGAAGCGTTTCTGCTGGAGGGCAAACTCATCAAAGAATTCAAGCCGCGTTACAATATCAGCTTCCGCGATGACAAACGGTTTCTGATGTTGAAAGTGAACCTGAACGATCCCATCCCCAATTTCGCGTTTGCGCGCTTCAAAAAAGACGATGGCGCCCGCTATTTTGGCCCCTTCGTCAATGCCACCGCGGCGCGAAATGTGGTCATGCTGGCGCGGCGGCAGTTCAATCTGCGCGGGTGCCGTGTCTTTACTCCCGGCGAGGCCGATTACAAGCATTGCCTCTATGCCCACTTGAAATATTGCACCGCGCCCTGTGTCGGCAATGTCACTCGCGGACAATACCTGGACCAGGTCAAGGCCGCCTGCGACTTCCTCGAAGGCCAATGCCGCGAAATGCAGGAGCAGCTTGGCGCCGAAATGAAAAAGGCCGCCGCCGCCCAGGATTTTGAAAAAGCCGCCAGCCTGCGCGACCTGCTCCATGACTTGAAGGACACCACGCGCCGCGTCGAAAAATTTGAGCGCATCCCCTATTCCCTGCCCGGCAACGTGCAGCCGCAAAGCGATTTGCAGGAACTGGCCGAAGCCTTGAAACTGCCGGCTCCCCCGCAACGCATCGAGGCCTTCGATATCTCGAACATCAGCGGCACGTTCGCAGTCGCGTCACTGGTCAGTTTCAAGAATGGCCGGCCCGACCGCGCCAATTACCGCCGGTTCCGCATCAAAACCGTTGAAGGCCAGGATGATTTCGCCAGCATGGCCGAAGTCGTCCGGCGGCGTTACACCAGGATATTGACCGAATCCGCGCCGGCACAGAAATCTAAAAACGATGACGCAGGTGAAGCCATTCCCGCTGAACTGCAAAAACTCGTGGATGAAACCAGCCGAAAAGTTCGGCGGGGCAAACAAGCCAAAAGCGAGGATGGAGGATTGAAGATAGAAAATGGACAAATACCGGCAAACCCATCCTCCATCCTCAATTCTCCATCTTCGCCCCGGAATTTTCCCGACTTGATTTTAATAGACGGCGGTAAAGGTCAATTAAGCGCCGCTCGTGGTGAGCTTGAGAAACTGGGTTTAGGGAAAATTCCCATCATCGGCCTAGCCAAGGAGTTTGAGGAGATTTACCTGCCAGACCGCAATGAACCATTGCGGCTGGGATTGGAACATTCTGCCACGAAATTGTTGCAGCGCATCCGAGATGAATCACATCGCGTGGCCAATTCGTATAACGCGCAACTGCGGCTCAAGCGCATTTCCGAGAGCGTTCTTGACGATTTCCCCGGGATTGGCGAGCGGCGCAAGGCGGCGCTGTTAAAAAAATTCGGCTCCGTCCGGCGATTGCAACTGGCAACCATTGAGCAGATCGCCGAAGTCCCCGGTTTCGGCGGGAAAGCTGCGCAGGAACTAAAAGAATTTTTGTTGGCCCGCGGCTAGGCGTTGCGTTTTTTGAAGGGGCAAAATATAACGCCCGCGCCAACTATAGCTAAAGCGATGCCAAACATCAGCAAGCCAACTTCATCATTGGCCATCGATTCTTCATGTCGAGCTTGAGCGACCGCTGGCATGATAAGCGCCAATCCAACTAATATGCCGATGATTCCTGCGCCGACTTTTATCATTTGTTTCATAAACGTCCTTTCGCTTTTTTTTGAATTCACTATCGAGGATTTTAGGTTGACCGATTTGCTGAACTGCCATCTCAAAAGCCTTTTGTTTATTCGCCCCCAATTTCATCTGTTGCTCAATCTCTTCCCGCAAGTGCCCTTCCAGCTCCTCACTCGGCACGGGAGCTTTGATTCCGGCGGCGAGCATTTGACACCGCCAGTTTGCGATGGATTTTTCGAGGTCAAACATATTGGAAGGGAGATCTATTGGTTCTGCTGATTTTCACCGTCGAAAGGCAAAGAGGGAGGAAAGAAAATCCCCAGACATAGCAGCCAATCATTAGTTCCTTCCTGTCTTCATGCGCGACCAGTATCAGGATAAAGGACCAGACCAAAATCAAAGCCGCGAAAAACGACAAACGAAGCCACCTCAAAGAACGGGTGCTTCGTGACCATCGCGGCAGTAAAAACGGCGAAAGGATCATCAACAGGTTGGCCAACGTCAGCGATGCGAGGTGAATGTCCTCCCAATTGCCCCTCCAAAAATCAGGCCAGGTGATTGCCATAGCCGATAAACCGGCGCATTGCCATCCCCGTCCGTTGTCCAAAGCCGGGAGAAAAAAGGACACGACAAAAATCACCCACGCCACCCACGCGAATAACCGGTTCCAATTTCCAGTTTCAATCTTCTTGAATTCCCTCTTAAGACCAGGCGCGTCGCCGATTTTTCTCGCGGCAGCTTCAAACGCCTGTTGCGAACCTGTTGCTAACTTCATTTGCTGCTCAACGTCTTCGCGCAAATGGCTTTCCAATTCTTCCAGCGCCGCCAGTTCGATTCCGGCGGCGAGCATTTGCCGTCGCCATTCGATGATCGCCTGTTCGAGTTTAAACATATTGTTCGTTTTTTAGGCCGGCCAAAACCGAATCGACCAGCGACCATTGTTCCTGGTGTTTGGCCATGGCGGTTTTCCCGTCCTTTTTGAGCGAATAGTACTTCCGTTTCCGGCCGGTCTCGCTTTCACCCCAGCGTGATTTGATCAAACCGCGCCGTTCCATGCGGTGCAGCACGGGATAAAGCATTCCGTCCGTCCATTGCAATTTGCCGCCGGAGCGCTGCTTGACCTCCTGGATGATGGCGTAACCATAACTTTCGCCTTTGGAAAGGAGCGACAAGATCATTGGCTCGGCGGAGGCGGCGACCAGTTCTTTGCGTATCATAGGGACACTATACATAGAGACTAAATGTATGTCAAGCGGGAAAAGAGCGGAAAGTATTTTCGTGCGAACCCTCCCTGTTTCTGACTTAATAACTTTATGAATATCCAGGTGGCTGTCCTCTGTGACGCCGCGACCGACGATCACGGTAAATTGAACATCCTCGGCGCATTCGATTCCATCCTCGCCGCGCAAGTACCGGTCGCGCATCCCCAATGCACCGTCGCCCTGCGCGTCACCTTCGTTTCCGGCGACGAAGGCAACCGCCGTCTCAAACTCAATTTCGTGAACGCCGACGGCAAAAACATCATCCCGGCCATCGACATTCCCATCCCCGTCGAATTCCCCGAAGATGCGCATTTCGTCACCCGCAACTTCATCATCAACATCCAGGGCCTGAAATTCCCCGAACTCGGCCTTTACTCCGTGGACGTGCTGCTCGACGGCAAATCGCAGGCCAGCATTCCTCTCTGGATCAAGAATCTCCCAATCCCCCCAGTGGCCTGATTGAAATTTCTGGCACTTTGGATTTGAACTTCGCCCGCCGGTCTTAATAATTTCCGCATGACAAACAACGAGACGGTCCTGCAACTCGAACTGCCCGGCATCAAGAAACTCAAAAGCGGCAAAGTCCGCGAAGTCTTCGACCTCGGCGACAGTCTGCTCTTTGTCGCATCCGACCGCATCTCCGCGTTCGACGTCATCATGCCCAACGGCATTCCGCGCAAAGGCGAAGTCCTCACCCAGCTTTCGTATTTCTGGTTCGCACAGACGCAGTCGTTCCAGCCCAATCACCTCCTCTCGCGCGCCGGCGACCCTTTGCCGAAAAATCTGCAACCGTTCGCCGCCCAGATCGGCCGCCGGTCCATGATCGTCAAAAAATGCCAGCCGCTGGCTATCGAATGCGTCGTCCGTGGCTACCTCGCCGGCAGCGGATGGAAGGAATACCAGAAAACCCAGACGGTCTGCGGTATCAAATTGCCCCCCGACCTGAAGGAATCCTCCGAATTGCCCGAACCCATCTTCACGCCGGCGACCAAGGCCGAAACTGGCCACGACGAAAATATTTCCTTTGAAGAAGCCAAAAAAATTGTTGGCAATGAGATCGCCGAGCAAGCCCGCGCCTCCAGCCTGAAGATTTACAAATCCGCCCGCGAGTATGCCCGCCAACGCGGCATCATCATCGCCGACACCAAGTTTGAGTTCGGCCTGGATAACGGCAAATTGATCCTGATCGACGAAGTCCTCACGCCCGATTCCTCCCGCTTCTGGCCCGCGGACCAATACGTGCCCGGCAAAGGCCAGCCCAGCTTCGATAAACAATTCGTCCGCGATTACCTCGAAACCCTCGATTGGGACAAAAACCCGCCCGGCCCAAAACTGCCGGACGCCGTCGTCGCCAAATCGACCGCCAAGTACCTGGAGGCCTACGAGAAGATCACTGGAAAGAAGTTGTAACATTTTGAACGTTGGTCGCGCGAAGAAGCGAATTTTGGGCATTTTGGAGGTGAATTCGGGGTGTCTGGGGCAGTTTTTGGCTTTTTTGGGGTGAAATTTGGGTTCGTTTTTTCATGTGGCAAATCACAGTTTTTAAGCATATCTCGTTCATTTAAAGCGTATTGGCAATTTTTTGGAAATGGGTTCGTTTGGCAAAAACGGTATAGGTAGTCGGAAGTCTTCAGTCCACGGTCTCCTGTCCGCAGTCCTTGGGTTCGAAATCCGAAGTGGCAAATAAAAAAAACAATTTTGGTTTGATTAGGTCGGATTAGGTTTGATGTGGTTGGATTAAGAACCAGTCCATCCGCCTCCGCCAAGGCTACTGTCCCGTCCATGCTCAAAAATGTCTGCACACTTTGCATCGCGTAATTTAACCACAAGGAAGGAGAAACGTTATGTTGCCCAGAAACGAAAAATGAAGGAAGAAGGCGGAATGATGAAATGCGAAATACTGCGACATAGCGACGGGCGGACGGTTACGACGATATCGTCCATCATCAGTTTTTGCATTTGACCCGTTTTCTTTGAAGCCGTGAAATGGACGGATGAAGCTCTTGACCGTTCTTTTATCACTCTTTTCAGCCGCGTCCGTTTTTGCCCAAACGCCGCCGGTCATTGACGCTTCCCAAGCGCCCGCTCCGTTGTATGACGACCCCATCACCCATGGCGCCACGGACCCGTTTGTGATCTGGAATCCAGGGAAGAGCGAGTGGTTCATGTATTACACGCAGCGGCGTTCCACACTGGACAATCCGAAGGGAGTCGATTGGGTGCATGGCTCGGCCATTGGAATCGCAACCTCGCCCGACGGCATTCATTGGTCCTACCTGGGCCTGTGCAAGGGCGACCACGACCTTTCCGATCCATTGGCCGCACAAGGCGCCGGGCCCGAACCCGGTATCACCTGGTGGGCTCCGTGTTTTCTCCGCATCGGCGACACGTTTCACATGTGGATCGTCCGCGTGGATGGCGTTTACACCAATTGGACCGGCAAGCGGAACATCCTTCATTTCACCAGCGACGACGGCATCGATTGGAAATACGCTTCCACCTGCTCGCTGGCGAGCGACCGGGTGATCGACCCCACGGTTTATTGCGTCGGGGACCTGTGGTACATGGTCTATAAGAATGAAGCCGCGGGTTCGCACACGTTTGTGAGCCAAAGCGCCGACCTCGAGAATTGGACCAACGCCCACCAGGCCGAACCGGATGGCGGCCAGGAAGCGCCTTTTACCTTTCGCTGGTGCGACAAATGGTGGCTCATCGTTGACGCCGGCCGCAGCATGCGCCTTTACACTTCTGAAAACGGCATAGACCACTACCAGTACGTCACGTCCATCCTCGACCGGCGCGATGGTGTCCGCGATAAAGACAACGCCGTGGGGCATCATCCCGGCGTGGTGATCCAGTGGGCCCAACCGACAAGAATGCCTGATCTATTATTTTACGGAGTTCAACCGGCATGCCTATATGCAACTGGCCGAACTGGAAATGAACGCGGACGGAACGGTCTTCTGCAATCGCAACAAGTTCGCGTGGGCGGCAGGAAAATGAAGAAGGCGGATAGGTCAGAGGAAACATCCAAATTCCAAGGGCCAACATCCAAAGAAGACCCAAATCCCAATGAAATCAGGCGCCGAAAAGATTTCGAATCCAAAAAGGCTGTTCAAAGCATCTCACTTATGAACAAATTAAATCAATCAATGAGCATGAAAACCACAACTTTCAAACGATTCGCAGTCATTTTCTTTTTCGCCATCGCCATTGCGCGGCTGGGGGCGCAAACCAACACGCAGGTGGACCTGACCAACTCCATAGCGACGAACACTCCCATAACAACGGCAGCTGAAAACGACAGCATGCCTGGCTGGGTTTCAACTCATTTCAATAATGTCCTCTCTCCGCCGACACTGGTGATGCTCATCCCGATCATTGCAATCGTGATGGGTTGCAGCATCCCAATAATTATTGTCGGCTTGAGCCTTTATTTCCAGCATCGCAAAAATTTGATGCTGCACGAGACGGTGCGGGCGATGGTCGATAAAGGGGTGCCGATCCCGCCGGAGATGTTCCAAAAAAAAGAACGAGAGGTCGAGGAGCGCGATAAACCCGGCGACAAGCACCCGCACAAAGATATGCGGAATGGCCTGATCCTGACGGGAGTCGGGATCGGTGTGGTCATAATCTGCGGAAGACCAGGATGGATCATCCTTTTTCTGGGCGTGGCAGAAGCTTTACACCTTTCGCGGCGGCGCAAAATTTTCAACATGGCTGTTCGGAATCGCCTTCAATGAGTTCCGCGGCGCGGCGCGCCGGCGAAAAGAACTGGCGTTGGAAGACATGGCCGATCCGCCGCCGGAACCGGAAGAAACGTCCGCCGCGGCCAACAGCAATCTGCGCCTCGATTTGACCGAGGCGTTGAAGCTGCTAAATTCAAATGAGCGCGCGGCGATCCTGCTTTGCTGTCAAAACGGCCTGTCGCACGAAGAAGCCGCGCAGGTTTTGGATTGCCCGCTCGGCACGGTGAAAACCAACGTGCTGCGCGGAAAAGAAAAATTAAAACGCCGATTGTCTTTATGAACACGCCCGAAGATCAGATCGATGCGCTTTTGCACGAACAGAACGCTTACGTTGACGACAACGGTTTTACCGCGCAGGTCATCCAATCTTTGCCGCGCCGCCGCCGCGCGTGGCTGCGTATGGTGATCTTGTTGAGCGCGACTGCCATCGGATCGGTGATGGCGGCTTACTGGTTGCCGTGGGGAAATTTGGAACCGCTTAATTGGCCCTCCTCGAGTTCTGTTTATGCAGACGGCTCACAAATCCTGCTGCCATTGCTAACAGTTCTTTTGGTGATCGCATCGCTGATCTGGAGCATGGTCTCGGCATTGCGGCGGGAAGATTAAGCCATGAGTTGCCAAAGGGACGAATAAGACAAGCGAGCGAAGGTGGCGAAAGTAGTGGAGAGAGGTTTGTGTTGAAAGCAGCGCCAAATGCCGAGTGGGTAAAGCGGCGGTGAACCGCCGCAGTCCAAACGCTTCGCGATTTCAATTAGTAAAATAAAAAACGCCCCGCAATTACTTGCGAGGCGTTTGTGTAGATTCAGGATTCTTACGAGACGCTGGCGAGTTCCTCGTTATTCTCCACGTTCACAATCTTGAACTGTTCGGCGTGCATGCCGGTGTCGGCCCGGAACGACAGTTTGCCGAAGTAGCGTTTCTCCATCTCGATGAGATGTTTTTCGTCCTCGGTGCGGAGGCGTTCAAGCACGGTGGGGTGCACAACGATGCGGAGTTGAAAATCCGATTCGTCGCGTGTGCGCTTTTTCAAGATCTCCTGCAGCTTGCGCTGGATCTCCACGCTCATGGTGAGGGCGCTCTTCACCTTGCCGCGGCCTTTGCAATACGGGCAGTCGTCATAGACGGCCGAGCGCACGCTTTCGCTGTGGCGCTGGCGGGTCATCTCCATCAGCCCGAGCTGCGAAATGGGCAGGATATGCGTCTTGGCCTTGTCGCGGCGCAGGCCATCCTTGATGCGCTGGTACACCTGCTGGCGGTCGCGCTGGTGTTTCATGTCAATGAAATCGAGCACGATGAGGCCGCCCATATTGCGCAAACGCAACTGCCGGCTGATCTCCTCGGCGGCTTCGATGTTCACCCGGAGGATGGTGGATTCCTGGTCGCGGGTGCCCTTGTGCCGGCCAGTGTTCACGTCAATGGCCACAAGCGCCTCGGTTTCGTCGATGACGATGTAACCGCCGCTCTTGAGGTGGACCTGCCGGGAGAACGTGTTCTCCAACTGCTTGGAGATGTTGAACCGGTCAAAGACGGGCTGCGCTTCGCCGTAGAATTTGATCTTGCCGGCCGAGCGCTTCGAGATCCTGGAGATCATTTCCACCATCCGGTCGTGGGCCTTTTGGTTGTCCACCACGATGCGTTCCACGTCTTCGGTGAGAAAATCGCGGACGGTGCGTTCGATGAGATCCGGCTCCTGGAAAACGCAGGTGGCCGGCGGTTGCTTTTTGATCCGGTCCGAAACGCCGCGCCATTCTTCGAGCAGCAACGCCAGGTCGCGCACGAAATAGCGCACCTGCTGTCCCTCGCCGGCGGTGCGCATGATCACACCCATGCCTTCGGGGATATCCAGCTCGCGCAGGATTTTCTTCAAGCGCTTGCGCTCCTCCTGGTTCTCGATCTTGCGCGAGATGCCCGACTGGTCGGAGTTCGGCAACAGCACCAGGTAACGTCCCGGCAACACCAGGTTGGTGGTGATGCGCGGGCCTTTGGTGCTGATCGGCCCTTTGGTCACCTGCACGATGATCTCGCTGCCCGGCGGATAAAGCCGGGGGATGTCCCGCTGCGTAATCTTGGGCCGGTCCCGGCGGCGGCCTTCGCGCTCGACGATCTCCACGCCACTGTCGAACTGGTTGGGAACGATGTCCCAATAATGCAGAAACGCATTTTTCTCGAATCCGATGTCCACGAAGGCGGCCTTGAGGCCGTCTTCGAGGTTCCGCACGCGCCCCTTGAAGATGCTGCCGACCAGGCGCTCTTCGGTGGTGCGTTCGATGTTGAATTCCTCCAGCCGGCCGTCCTCGGTGACCGCGACGCGCGTTTCGAGCGTCTCGGCGTTGATGACGACTTCCTTGTGGACCTTCTTTTCCGGGCGGATCAACCGCTGCACTTTTTTGACCAGGGTCGTCGCCGCAGTTTTGATGGAATCCAGGAGGCCCTTGGGCTTTTGCTGGATGGTGACGGGCTGGAATTCCTTCTCCTCCTGCACCTGCGACGGAGTTTCCATGTGCGGCTCGCGGAATTCGCCCTTACCCGGGCTTTCCGCGGTCGTTTCCGCCGCGGCGGGCGCCTCTTCGGGGGGCAGACCGGCGGCGATGTTTTCCGCGCGTTCGATCTCCTGCGTGTGGCGTTTTTCAAAGACACGCTCGTTGCCGCCCTGCTCGCCGATGACTTCGGCTCGCGCCTGGGTGGCATCGCGGTCCTGTTTTTGTTGTTGAAACCCCAGTCCGCCTTTCGGGCGGAAGCGCATGCCACCGCGTCGCCGATGCGAGAATTTATTATCACTCATAGTTCAGTATCCTTTCCGATGGATATTTACGTTTTGCATCAGTCCCAGCGCGATCAACGAGCACAGCACCGAAGATCCGCCGTAAGAAAGCAGCGGCAGTGGGATGCCCGTCACCGGGACGATGCGAATGTTCATGCCGATATTGATAAACACGTGGCTGAATAAGAGCGTCACAACGCCCACAGCCATGAGTTTGCCAAGGCGATCGCGCGCCTGGCCGGCGATCCTCAATCCTGTGAAGAGGACCACCGCATACAGCGTCAGCACTAAAAAGCTGCCGACGAATCCTTCCTCCTCGGCAATGACGGAGAAAATGAAATCATTATGCGCCGCTCCCGCGGGCAAAAATCCCAACGCAGTCTGGCTGCCCTGGCGCCAGCCTTTCCCGAACAACGATCCCGAACCCACCCCGATCAACGCCTCTTTTCCCTGGTACGAACTTTTCGACTGCAATGCCCGGGCCTCCGCCCTCTGTTCCGGCGAGGCGTTGGCGTCCGCAAAACTCGCCCCAAAATAAACCAGCAATCGCTGACGTTGATATTCCTGCACCGGCAACCGTAAGGCATGCGGCGCGAACAAAATGTCCGCCAGCGCCAGCACCGCCAAGACCCCTGCTCCCCCTCCTAACGTGAGCAAATACCGTTTCGGCGCGCCCGCCACGTACATCATCACCACACCCGTCGGTATTAATACGAGCGCCGAACCCAGATCCGGTTCCTTGAAAATCAATAAAAACGGCAGCAAGATCATCCCGATGGCCTTCCAGAAGACCGGCCACTGCTTCAATTCATCCGCCGGACGGCTCAAGTAATTCGCCATGGCCAGGATGAACGAAAGCTTCGCGAATTCGCTCGGCTGGAACTGGAACAGCGGCAGATCAATCCAGCGCCGCGCCCCCCAGCCGTTCGTCGAGCCGATTTTCGGGATCAGGACGGCGACCAGGCAGAGGACCGTTGCCCAATAGATCACGAGCGACCAGCGCGCCAGCTTGTGGTAGTCCAGGAGGCACATTGCCCCCGCCGCACCCAAACCGATGACATACCACAGGACCTGCCGCACCCAGATGTCTTCGAACCATGGCAGGGTCGGCGATTGCGCCCTGACCGTGGCGCTGTACACGAAAGCCGCGCCGAGGAACATCAATCCCGCCAGCGCGATCAATTGCAGCTTGTCGAGCTTGCCACCGTGTTCGTTGATGGATGGATCAACCATGTTCAAATCAATTTCTCGCCAGTGTTTGCGATGACGCTTGCATCTGGTCTTTTTTCAAAAGTTCTTCGTAAATGTCATGGGCGATCGGGGCACAGGTCGGGCCGCCGTAATCGCCGTTCTCGACCATTACCACGACGGCGTAGTGCGGGTGCTCATAGGGCGCATAGGAGGCGAACCAGGTATTGCGCCCGGTTTCGCGGTTGTGCGTATCCATCACCTGCGCCGTGCCGGTTTTGCCGCAAATGCGCATGGCGCTATTATTCACTACCGCCGCATGGCCGGTGCCTTCCGGGTCCTCCGTTTCTGCCAGCATCGCCTCGCGCAATAGTTTCAGGCTGTGCAGGCTCACGCCGATATGATCGCGCACGACACCGGCCGGAAAATTCGTGGCTGTCCCGCCGCCTGCCGGGTCTTGCGGTTCGATCTTCGAAACCAGTCGCGGCCAAAAAACGGTCCCGCCATTGGCGATGGCCGAATACGCCACCGCCATCTGCAATGGCGTCACGGCCATCTGGCCCTGGCCGATGCAGATATTTGCCGAATCGCCATCCCGCCAATCTCTGCCTTCCACCTGATGAAGGCTCGGGAAAATGCCGCCGATGTCCTGCTCCGTGGGCAGTTTCGTTTTCTCTCCGAAATGAAATTTATTCGCCAGGCTCACAATGTTCTCGATGCCCGCATGGAGGCCGATGGTGACGAAATAGGTGTTGCTCGAGTAAATGATGGCGCGGCGCAGATTGTATTGGCCAGGCGGCGCCAGATCGCCGATGTGCCGCCGGCCAACCATGACGTAACCCGGGTTGTCCACGATGGCGTTTGGATCCATGCCGTTTTCCAATGCCGCCAGGGCGATGAACGGCTTGAAGATCGATCCGGGAGCAAAGTTGCCGTAGGTCGCGCGGTTGATTTGCGGTTGCAAGTTCGTGTCATCCAAATAAGCGGTGGTGTTTTCCGAAAAAACAGGATTGATCGCCGGCGACGAAACCATGGCCAGCACGTCGCCATTCCGCACATCCATGACGACAATGGCGGCCTTTGCATCGGCCCCGCGGTGTGACAACAATGACTCTTCCGCCGCCCGCTGGATGTCCAAATCAATCGTCAGCACTACGTTCTCGCCGGGTTGGGAGGGATCCAGGATGGTCTCGTTTTGTTTGTAACCGTAATTATTGACCTCCACCTCTTCATCCCCCGCGCGTCCGTGCAGGACAGTGTCGAACCCACCTTCGATCCCCACCCGCCCGCTGTAATCCGGCAGGCGATATGAAAAATACGAGTCTTCCCCGAAGATCGACTTCGTGTCTTCCGCAACATACCCCAGCAGATGCGCCGCCGTGGTGCCATAGGGATAATACCGCGCCGGCTGCATATCCAGGTTCGCACCGAGGTTCGGCGAGAAGTGCTCCTCGAAACGGGCGATCTGGTTTTCATCCAGGTCCTGCAACACCGGGAAAGGCACATAGAGGCGCGTTTCATAAGCGCGCTCGAAGGTCCTCCAATCCATCGGCACAGGTTGTCCCAGGTCCTGGCTCAAACCGGCGGCAACGTTCTGGGCCACGCTCCAGCGCGCCTGCATCGCCAACAGGGCCAGTTGATTGTCCGTGAACGCGAACCGCTTCCGCTCGTCTTTGGTCAACGAACGGTGCAACGTCTGTTCTTCAGCCAGGATTTCATGCTGTTGGATGGCCAATCCCTGCTGGCGCAATTGTTTGTAAGCCTGGTCGAACCGGCCCCGCAAGTCGTCCAGGTAAAGGCTCAGGTTGTAGTGCGCCTGGTTCTCGGCGAGCACGCGGCCTTCGCAATCGAGAATCTTACCGCGCACGGCAGGCACGCGTACGGAGCGGTATGCTTGCGTTTCCATATGCGTCTGATACTCGCGCGCCGAGACGACCTGGACCCACCACAACCCGGCCAGCAAAATCAGCAGGCCGGCGGCGAGCATCACCGCAACGAGTTGCAGTTGCGGGTCGTTCTTTTTCAGTTCGTCAACGATGAGCATCGGTCACTTCGATTTCTTGTCGCGCAAAATTTCACGGTCCGGCCGGAAACTTGATTCCTTGACCGGCTGGTACCCCAGCGCGTGATTGAACCAGTCGAACAGGGAAAAAATTATAGGCGTCGCCAGCGCGCCACCGGCGGTCATCACGATCCATTGCCAGAGCGAGCCCCAGCCGAGCAACGGCTCGTAGCCGCCGGTCAACAGCAGCAAGACTGCCAGCACCGGCACCGCCGCGCTGGCGCCTGCGCCGAGCACCAGTTGCGCGAACGACAGCTCGCGCAACAACAGGTCCCGCAGCCACCACATGGGAAAGCCCACAGCAAATAGCGGCAGGATGGATATGCCCAGCGGATTGGCCGAAAGCGAATCGAACCACACACCCCCAAGGACAGCCAGCAACGAGACCGTGACGATGTCCGTATTCAGCGCGGCATAGACCATCAACACCGGCAGCACGTCAATCTGCGCGCCAAGCCACCGGTGCGGCAGGGAAACCGCGGCCTCAATGAACACCACGAGGAACGCGGCCGCCAAAATCATGATGGATTTGAAAATATTCATTGCAGCACCACCCAAACCTGGTTCAACGCGCCGAGATTGGCCGACAATTTCACGCGCGCCTGGGTATAAAGCCCGAAATCCACCGGCCACGCATCCATCACCTGGCCAATCGGGATTCCCCCCGGAAAGACTCCGCCCATGCCGCTGCTCACCACCAGCTGGCCGGATTTGAGGTTCGCGGTACCCGAAAGATAGGTCAGCTCCGCCAAAGAATTGTCCAGTGGCCCGCTTGCGCTCAAAATCCCCACATCCCGCTGGGGATCTTCCACCAGCGCCGATACGCGGCAATTTGGATCGCCCAACAGGACCACCTGCGAACGCACCAGGCCCGCGGAGGAAACCTTGCCCACCAAACCCGCGGACGTGAGCACCGGACATCCCTCGTGCACCCCATCCCGCGTGCCGGCATCAATTTGGACCGTTTTCCACCAATTGGCCGGGTCCCGCAAAACCACATTCGCCAATTTCAATTTCCACTTCTGCTGCCGCTGCCAGCCCAACTGGTCGCGCAACTGGTTGTTTTCCTCCAGAAGAGCGTCCGCCTGCTGTTGGCGGACGAGAAGTTCCTGGTTCTGCTGGCGGAGTGTGTCAATTTCGTTGACCAATTGGCCTCGCGGCGTCAGGTCGTCGATCACTTTGCCGGGGAGTTGTTGGATATTGCCGGCCAGCCCGAAGAGAGGCAGGAACATGGCGCTGATGCCCGTTTTGAGGCGTGAGGCCGCGGGCGCCGGCAGGTTCAAAACCAGCACGGCTGCCAGTGTCACCAAGCCAAACGCGACGTAATGTTTTTTTCTGAACATCCTGCTTTGCGGCTATGGCCGCCCGCAGGTGAAGCAAACTCCGAAGAATCAATATTTGGTCGTGGCAGCGACGCGTTTGAGGAACTCGATTTCCTGCAAAACACGGCCTGTGCCTTCAGCGACGGCGCTCATGGGATCGTCTGCCAGGTGTACTGGCAAACTGGTTTCCTCGGCCACCAGCCGGTCAATACCGCGCAACAACGACCCGCCGCCGGCCATCACCAGGCCGCGATCCACTAGGTCGGCGGCCAGTTCCGGAGGGCAACGTTCGAGAGTCAGGCGGATGGATTCCAAAATGCTCGAGAGCGGTTCTTGCAACGCTTCGCGGATCTCCTCGGAACGGATGGTCAATGTCTTGGGCAATCCTGTGCTCAGGTCGCGGCCTTTGACATCCATCGTTAATTCCTGTTCCAACGGAAAAGCGGAGCCGATGCGTATCTTGATTTCTTCTGCGGTGCGTTCACCTATCATCATGTTGTAGGCTCGTTTCATGTGCGCTACGATCGTGTCGTCAAATTCGTCCCCGCCCACCCTCAGGCTGCGGCTGAAGACGATGCCGGCCAGCGAGATGATTGCGATTTCGCAAGTCCCGCCGCCAATATCCACGATCATGTTACCCGCCGGTTCATGAACCGGCAGTCCGACGCCAATCGCCGATGCCATCGGCTGGTCAATCAATATGACGTCGCGCGCTCCCGCGTGCATCGCGGAATCTTTGACCGCCCGTTTCTCCACTTCCGTGATCCCCGAAGGGATGGCCACGACCACGCGTGGCGCAATCAGTTTCCGGTGGTGAACTTTCTGGATAAAATGCCTCAGCATTGCCTCGGTGATTTCAAAGTCGGCGATCACGCCGTCTTTCATCGGCCGAATGGCCACGATATTGCCGGGCGTGCGCCCGAGCATCCGTTTGGCCTCTTCGCCGACGGCGAGCACATTCGTCGTGCCCGCCTGGATGGCTACCACAGAAGGTTCGCGCAGAACGATCCCACGGTCCCGCACATAGACCAGGGAATTTGCGGTCCCGAGGTCTATGCCGATGTCGTTGGAAAACAGGCTTTTTAGTTGCGCAAACATGAATTTTGTCTACGGTCAACGTCCATTAAATCCTTTGTGAGGACAAAGGTCAAGCGGTGAATAACTCCCTCCTCGCACAAGAAATTTTGCTAATGGATATGATTCGTTCGAGGGCCAAAAATAATCGTTTGCATTGGTAGGGACGGCGCGCTTTGTCGCGCCGAAGCCTTGGCGCAGGCGGACGCATTTTTTGTTTCTGGGCAACATTACAATATTCCCTCCTCCTGTTACCATCCCCTCATGCGCAGTATATTGGCATGTAATTGTAGGGGTCGTGGTAACGAGGCTCTGACATCACTTCCTGCTCGGGGGGAACGGGCTACCAGCCCGTCGCGGTCGGCAACTTGCCGACCGCATCATATTTGCCTAAGCACCAGCTGTTACCCCTATATCGAAATTGCGATACGAACCCAATCGTTCGGACGCAAATTGACGCTTTTTGACGTTTGTCCCCGGCCGCTTTTGTTGCGCGAAATTGCGCCAAGTTGCGTGAAATTGCGTTTACTTAAACGCAACGACACGTTTCCCCCTGTAACGCAGATTAACGCGAAGTAACGTTTAACAGATCGGTAGGCCATTATTTTCGCTCATGCCCTTTACCTTTGTTCATAAATGAAGTATTCGTGTATACATGCAAAATTTCATGGTTCCTATCGTAGTGGAGCAAACCGGCCGCGGTGAGCGCAGTTGGGACATCTATTCCCGCCTGTTGGTTGACCGCATCATTTTCCTCGGCACACCCGTTGATGACAACGTCTCGAACATCATCATCGCGCAATTGTTGTTCCTCCAGATGTCGGATTCCAAAAAGGACGTGCATCTGTACATCAACTCCCCCGGCGGCAGCGTCACGGCCGGACTGGCGATCTACGATACCATGCAATACATGACCTGCGACGTGAACACGTATTGCGTCGGCCAGGCGGCGAGTATGGGCGCGGTTTTATTGGCGGCGGGCACCAAGGGCAAGCGTTATGCGTTGCCGAACGCCCGCATCATGATCCATCAACCGTGGGGTGGCGTACAAGGCCAGGCCAGCGATATCAGCATCCAGGCCAAGGAAATCCTGCGCCTCAAAGACCGGCTCAATGTCATCCTGGCCAAACATTCCGGCCGCACCCTCGACGAGATCGAGAAGTCCACCGACCGTGACAATTTCATGAGTTCCGACGAAGCCAAGACTTACGGCCTCGTGGACCATGTGGTCCAATCCCGCCGCGAAATCGTAGGCGCGGACAAGGTCCCGGTGATTTCCTGAGATCGTTTCGCCCCAAGAAAATTTTCGGCGTTCCGCTAATGATAAGTGGAACGCCGATTTTTCTTTTCCCGTCATGATGGTCCGGCTCTTCGAAAATTAAATCGAAACAATTTTTTGAACAGACCGCCTTTGTCCTGCATCAAAGATTTCAACAAGGGGGGATAATCGCAGGTGACGTGTTTTTTATGTATTACATCATCAATTCGACAACGACACGAATAAAGGGATGGCAGGCGGACTGTTGGAATTGGGCCAAGGCGAACAAACCATTTAAGTTATATGGAGTCGGGCCTGAACATCTGCACTTTTGCCAGGCGATCGCCGCGACATGCCATTGCAAATTCCATCCCCGGATGCTCCACAACGAATCCGTGGCCACTTTTTTGCCGCCGCCAATTCCCGCATAAAATTTCAGTTCGTCACCCCCAAATCGCGAAAAAAATCCGTTTACAACTGGAATTAACGAAAAAGCGGTGTAAAGTATTCGGCAACAGGTAACTGGCATTTTTGCCGGTTAAAGCGTATTTTTAATCACATGGCGCGTCCGAATAATATCACGATGTGCAGTTTCTGCGGCAAATCCCACGCGGAAGTGCGCAAACTCATCGCCGGTCCCGGTGTCTATATCTGCGACAATTGCATCATCCTTTGCAAAAACGTCCTCGACCGCGAACTGCAATTGCAGAACCAGAAAAAGCAGCCGAAATTTTCCGTGCCCAAACCGGCCGAGATCAAACGCCAGTTGGACCTGTATTGCGTCGGCCAGGAACATGCCAAGAAAACGCTCGCTGTGGCCGTTCACAACCATTTCAAACGCATCCAACCGGAGCATCCTGCCGAAGGTGAAGAAAAGGGCGCCGCACGGCGGCATGCCGATGTGGAGATCGAAAAGAGCAACATCTTGATGATCGGGCCGACTGGCTCGGGGAAAACGCTGCTTGCGCGCACGCTCGCAAAAATCCTCGACGTTCCCTTCGCCATCGCCGATGCCACTACTTTGACCGAGGCGGGTTACGTGGGTGAAGACGTCGAGAACATCGTCCTGCGGCTTTTGCAGAATGCCGACTTTGATGTGAAGCGCGCGCAGCGCGGCATCGTTTACATTGATGAGATCGACAAGATCGCCCGCAAAGCCGAAGGGCCGTCCATCACACGCGACGTGAGCGGCGAAGGGGTGCAACAGGCACTGCTGAAAATTCTTGAAGGCACCGTCTGCAACGTGCCGCCTCAAGGCGGGCGCAAGCATCCGCAGCAGGAATACATCCGTGTGGACACGACAAACATTTTATTCATTTGCGGCGGCGCCTTCGTCGGATTGGAGCGGGTCATCCATCGCCGGTTGGGCCGCAACGTGATGGGTTTCGGCGCCGGAGATGGCGCGCGGGAAAATGTCGGACGCGTGGAGATGATTCAACATGCCGAGCCGGAAGATCTGCTCAATTTTGGTTTCATTCCTGAATTCATCGGCCGTCTGCCGGTGGTGACAACGCTGTCAGAATTGACCGAGGGGCAATTGACCTCGATTTTGACCGAGCCGAAGAACGCGCTGACCAAACAATTTGCCAAACTGATGGCGATGGAAGGCGTGGAACTGGAATTTACTCCCGATGCGCTGCACGAACTGTCCGCCCAGGCCCTGCGCAAAGGCACTGGCGCACGCGCCCTGCGCGGCCTGATCGAGAAAATGATGCTGGACCTGATGTTTGATGTGCCCGAAGAGGGTGACATCGTTCATGTGAAAGTCACCGCCGCCGTCGTGCGTGGTGAAAGCAAGCCCATCGTCCGCCGCAAGCAGGACGCCGAGGCGGCGTAATATCAGCGTTAGGACAAGTCCTTGACTTTGTCTAAGAATGTCGGTTTTGGGATTACCGGATGTAGGTTTATTGGCGAAGCCGCTGGAGTGACATGGCTTGACGGGAAAACAGGCTTAACATATAATGGAGCCTTCATAATAAAGGTGTTATGAGAATTAGAGACTTCGCCAATCTGTTGATATTCTTGATGTGCCTGTTGTTTCCCGCTTCCACGTTATTTGCGGCAAACATCTTTATTGCCACGGGAGCGGGCGCCAATCATTCAATTTTTATCAAAACTGGCGGCAGCCTTTGGGCGATGGGAGATGATTCAAGCGGCGAATTGGGAGACGGCCAGTTGCTCGCAGTTACTTCCCCCGAAGGCGATTATGGCGTGGATGTGCCGATAAAAATTTTGTCCACCGGGGCCAAGTCTGCCGCCGTGGGATATTATTATTCGCTTTTTGTCAAAACCGACGGCAGCCTTTGGGGCATGGGCGGCAGCTACTCCAATGTACCTGAACTGATCATTTCCAACAAGGTTGCGGCGGTCTCGGCCGGATACGGCAACAATCTTTTCATAGAAACGAATGGCAGCGTGTGGTCACTGGAGGGGGAAGGTGGTGCGGGGGAAATCCTGTCTTCCAACGTAACGGCAATTGCTTCCGGAAACGGAGACAATTATTTCATCAAAACCGACGGCACTCTTTGGGGAATGGGTAATAACTCTTCCGGTGAACTGGGCATCGGCACGGACAATCAAACAAGTGTGCCTGTCCAAATCGCCAGCAATGTCCTGGCGGTGGCGGCGGGAAATGGCTTTTGTTTGTTCCTGGAAACCAACGGCAGTCTTTGGGCCATGGGCGACAATGAGTATGGCGAATTGGATGACGGCACGTACAATTCAACGAATAAACCGGAACAAGTCGTCCCCGGCAATGTGGTGGCCATCAGCGCAGGTTTCCTGCAAGGTTTATTTATCAAGTCCGACGGCAGTCTTTGGGGCATGGGAGACGATTTTGCCGGACAACTGGGAAATGGCGATTTCGATAGTGATGGAGTTGACTTTCCTGTGGAAATAGCCCAGGCACCGCCATCTTCTTTGAACATCATGGTTTCAGGCAATCAAGCAGGAATCTTTTTTAGCGGCGGCGCACAGGGACTTTCATTGGAAATGACAACCAACCTGACAACCGGCCCATGGGTGACTGTCACCAATGCTATTCCTGTGAGTGGCTTTTTAGTGACCAATGTCACCGGCACCGCCTTTTATCAGGTGCAATAATCCCAACCCGGGAAATGAATGGCTGTTTTAAATTAAAAACTGCAGGGGAGTAACTCACACCCCAATATCCTCGTTCCAAAGCTCCGGACGGGCCTTGATGAAATCGCGCATCAGTTGGATGCACGTCGGATCCTGCAAAATCTCCAATTTCACGCCCTGCGAGCGAACGTATGCCTCTGGCCCCTGGAAAGTCATGTTTTCCCCGATGATGATATGCGGGATCTTGTATAGCAATGCCGCCCCACTGCACATGGGGCATGGCGAAAGCGTGGAATAGAGAATGCAGCGCGAATACGTCTTTGCCGTAAGCCGTCCCGCATTTTCCAGGCAGTTCATTTCGGCGTGATGGATCACGCTCCCGCGCTGCACACGCTGGTTGTGGCCGTGCCCGATGATTTTGCCGTCGCACACCAGCACGGAGCCGATGGGAATACCGCCCTCCGCCAAGCCTTTTCTGGCCTCGTCAATCGCCGCCTGTAAAAATGCGTCCATGCGGCCTTGTAATCGTTTCTTTGCGTTGAATCCAGATTTTTTCCTTGAACGCATGAAAAAATCCGCGAGTTTAAAGCACCTTGAATATACCCACGGTATCCATGGCTTCAAACAGTATGTTGCTGACCGAAAGTCCGCTGCGTGATCTGGAGGCCATTATCCGTTCCCGCACGCCGCTGATCGCCATGGAGAGCAACGAGGAACCGCAGATCGTCGCCATGATCCGCGAGATCGCCAAAAGACACCAACTCAAGGCCTTTCGCTGGACGATCACCGACGGCTTGCAGGCGTTCGATCCCGCTGACCAACCTTCTCAAGTGGTCATAAAATCGCAGGAAGTCTTGAGTTACATCAAAAATTCCTCGTTCAATTGTGTCTTTGTCCTGTTGGACTTTCATCCTTATCTCGATGACGCCGTTCATGTGCGTTATCTCAAGGACATCGCGCTGTCTTATCCGAAACATTATTCGACCGTCGCTCTGGTGGGTTTTGCGCTCAAGGTTCCCGAGGAACTCGCGCCGTTCACCGCGCGGTTCAGGCTGCCCTTGCCGACCCCGAATGAGATCCGCTCCATCGTTTACGACGTGGCCGGTGAATGGGGCGCCTCCCATGGCAAGCGCGACGTGCAAATCACCAACAAGGCCCTGGATACGCTCGTACGCAATCTCGTTGGGCTCAGCGCCACGGATGCGCGCCGTCTTGCCTTCAAAGCCATCAATGACGACGGTGTCATCTCCGAATCGGAGATGCCCGAGGTCATGCGCGCAAAATACGAACTGCTCGAGCGGGACAGCGTGCTCACCTTTGAGTATGAAACGGCAAAGTTCAATGAGATCGGCGGTATGACCCGGTTGCGGGGCTGGCTGGAGATGCGCAAAGAATTCTTCCTGGATGACAGCGTGCAGTTGGATGCGCCAAAGGGCGTACTACTGCTGGGCGTCCAGGGCTGCGGCAAAAGTCTCGTGGCCAAGGCCACCGCCGGAATCTTTGATGTGCCCCTGTTACGCCTCGATTTCGGCGTGCTGTATAACAAATACTATGGCGAGACGGAGCGCAATCTGCGCAAGGCATTTGAAACCGCCGAAATCATGTCGCCCTGTGTCCTGTGGATGGATGAGATCGAAAAGGGGGTCGCGATCCAGGATGATGATGACGGCCTGTCGCGCCGGATGCTGGGAACATTCCTCACCTGGATGGCCGAGCGGAAAAAGCCAGTCTTTGTCGTCGCCACGGCCAATGACATCATGCGTTTGCCGCCTGAGTTGATCCGCAAAGGCCGTTTTGATGAAATCTTTTTTGTGGACCTGCCCATCCCGCAAAACCGCCGTGATATTTTCAAGATCCATTTGTTGAAACGCGCGCTCAAACCGGAGGATTTCGACCTGGACGCGTTGGTGGAAGCGGCGAATGGATTTTCCGGATCCGAAATCGAGCAGGCGATCGTCTCCACAATGTATTCCGCCCGCGCGCGCCAGCATAATTTAACGCAGCAGGATCTGCTTACGGAAATCAAGCAGACCCGGCCACTCTCGGTGGTCATGGCTGAAAAAGTCCAGGAGACGCGCAACTGGGCCTCCAGCCGGACGGTGCCTTGCGATTAAGACAGTAACTACCATCTGCGAGCATTTACAGGCAATTAACCGGCAAATTCGGCAATGCTCTGCCAATTCGTCACGGTTCCTCATCGGCGGCAAGATTACATTCAATGAGTCGTGCCAGAAGTGCGGAGCGCCGAATCGGCCTGATAACTTTTCAGTTGCGCCTGAAAAACGCTGATCATCGCGGCGTTGCTTTGGCTGGACGCCAACTGCAAAGCGCGTTGGGCGTTGGTGATGGCTTCAGTAAATTTTCCCATCTCCGCGTAAGCGGCCGCCAGCGACCCGGCTATCATTGGATTGCCGCCGCCGGCAAGCCGGTCAGTTTGTCGGGCTAATTCAATCGCTTTGGTTCCGTTACGAATGGATGGGTCTGGCGAGGTCGCCAGCGCCCAGGCGATCCGGGCAAGATTGTTTTGAGCCTCCACAAAACCGGGTTGGATCACCAACGCCATTTGGAATTGAATCGTCGCCTCGTCCATCTGCCCTTTTTGGATAAGGGCATTGCCATAATTAAAATAGGCCTGGGAATTGGTGGAGTTGATGGCCAGCCCTTTTTGATAATCAAGGATGGCCTCGTCCAATTGCCCCTTTTTGGCCAGGGCATTGCCAAGATTGCAGTAGAGGTCGGCATCACTGGGGTCGATTGCCAATGCCTTTTGATAATCAAGGATGGCCTCGTCCACCTGACCTTTTTGCGCCAGGGCGTTGCCAAGATTGCAGTAGATATCGGAATTTTCGGAGTCGATCGCCAATGCTTTTTGGAATTCAACGATCGCGTCGTCCATCTGGCCTTTTTGAAAGAAACAGTTGCCAAGATCGTTGTGGGCCTCGGCACTGTCGGGGGCGAGGGCCAGGGTCTGTTGGAATTCAAAGATGGCCTTATCCACCTGCTTTTGTTGAAGATAATCAAAACCAAGATTGTAGTAGGGGGCAGCATAGACGGGGTCGATAGCCAACGCCTTTTGGTATTCGCTCATGGCTTTGTCCACATCACCCTTTTGATACAGCGCAACGCCGAGATTGAGGTGGGCGATGGGATTGTTTGTCGTGACATCCAGAGTGTGCACCCAAAGGATTTCACTACTTTTCCAATAAGAGTTTTGGAGGCGGGCTGAAATGGCCATGACGATAATGACGATCGAAGCCAGGCCGCCCAGAATCAGGCGACGATTTTGCCAGGGGATCGACCATTCAGCGACCAACCACACGAGCATGAGACTTAAACCGATTTGCGGCAAATAGGTGTGACGGTCCGCCATGGCCTGGCTTCCGACTTGAATAAAGCCGATCACAGGCACCAGCATGCCCAGATACCACAGCCAGCCGACCAAAAGATAAGGACGTTTGCGGCGCCAAAGAAATACTCCAAACGAGATGATCACCAACACCATGAAGGCCCCGATGACTTTCCAAAACGGCAGGCCAGTGCTTGGATAAGGATATAGAATCGCCAGTTTGGCGGGATAAAACATCCGTTCAATATGAGTGACATAGGAAACGAGTGCGTTCTCGATCCGCAAGGGCAACGGAAAATTTTTAGTCGTTCGGATGCCGATTTTTTCCGCAAAGATTGTTGGGATACACGAGGCAATGGAAAGGATGAGTAATGGAACCTTTTCAATAATCAACCGCGCCGGAATGGAAAAGTTCTTGAGCCAATGAACAGATCCAGCATTCGAGAAACGGTTCAACGGCCAATAATCCAGTAGCAACCATACAAAGGGCAGCGTCACGAGCATCGGCTTGGACATCAACCCGAGAGCGAAAAGGAGCAGGACGATCAAATAATGTGGGAGCGACGATGGCTTGCGGACATAGCGGACATACGCCCAGAGAGTCAGCATGAAGAACATCCCGCTCAAGGCATCCTTACGCTCTGATACCCATGTCACCGATTCGACGCGCAACGGATGAACCGCAAACACCACCGCCACGAAGGCGCTCCGCCAAACTGCCCCGGTCATCAGCCGCAGCACGAGAAACAGGAGAATCACCGAGGTAGTATGCAATAGGACATTGGTCAGATGATGCCCGCCTGCATTCAATCCGTATAGCTGGCAGTCCAGCATATGCGAAAGCGTCGTCAACGGAACCCAGTTGTCGGTTTCACCAGGCTTGAATGCCGAGGCAATCCCTTTGAGCGTCAGGCCGGCGGCGACGGAGGGATTTTCATAAACATAAGTATCATCATCAAAATTGACGAATCCATAACCTATTGTCTGGCCAAAAACCGCCAGCGTGATTACTGCCAAAAAGACGCAAATCCCAGGAATCACCCAGGGCCTGTTTGATTCTACAGGAAAAGTCGGAGGCGGTTCGATCTCCTTTGATCCCTCGACCACGACATTTTTCAAACGCCCTTTTTTCTTCTGCTTTGGATTCATGCTTATGGAAGCGCCAGAATTAGAACCTGTCTGAATTTTATCTCGCAAAAATCTGCCGGATCACGTCCTCGATCGGCACTTCCTGGATATCAATGTCGCTCACCGCCAAATCATCCAGCAACGCTTTGCACACAGCAATCACCCGGTCACGTTTGACCTTGAAGGTGATGGCGCCGGCGGTCTTTTCTTGGACCTCACCGTAGCGATTCAATTGTTCCGGCGACAATGCATCGGCATGTTCGCATTGGATGGTGATGAGCTTGAAATCGGCAAACCGGTCAACGATTTCGTTCAGCTTGCCATCGAAGAAAATTTTCCCGTGGTCGATGATGATGACTCTTTCGCACAGCGCCTGGATGTCCGCCATGTAATGGCTCGTCAACAAAATCGTCGTTTTCTGCTCGGTGTTATGCCGGCGGATAAATTCACGGACAGTCTTCTGCGAAATGACATCCAGGCCTATGGTCGGCTCATCCAGGAACAAGACCTTCGGCTGGTGCAGCAATGACGCGATGAGTTCCATCTTCATCCGTTCACCCAGGGATAGCTCGCGGACGCTGACATTTAATTTCTCTTTGACGGCCAGCAGTTCTGTCAGGTCGCCGACCGTTTTCTCAAACCGGTCCTTCGGGATGCCGTAGATTTTCGCGTTCAATTCCAGCGATTCCCGCGCGGGGAGGTCCCACCAAAGCTGGTTCTTCTGGCCGAGCACCAGCGCGAACTGGCGGCGATAGCCGTCATTGCGCTCCCACGGCGTGTAACCGAGGACTTTTGCCTCGCCGCTGGTCGGATACACCAACCCGGCTAGCATTTTCAACGTCGTCGTCTTGCCCGCGCCGTTGGGGCCGAGAAACCCGACCAGCTCGCCCGGCTCGATCTTGAAACTGACGTCGTTGACGGCGATGGTTTGATCATATTGCCGGTGAAAAAGGCCGCGGACCGCGCCGGAGAATCCCGGTTGCTTCTTATAAGTGCGGAAAGCTTTGGTCAGGTGATTGACTTCGATGACGGGCATAAATCAAAAAATTTCGCGGCTAAAATTTTGGATGGCCGCGCGCCACCATGGCGCCAGCGTTTCACCCGCGCGCAACCAGGCCTGTTGGTGCAGCCAGACCATCACCCGCTGGTCGGCCAGCACCAACAACTGGTCCGTATCGCTGAGGTTGTCCGGCCCCTCCATGAGCAATCTTTCGCCGAGTTTTAGGACTTGCTCGCCGCCAACGCCCAGTTGCGCGAATTGCTCGGCATACGCGGGATTCAATTGTTTTTCACGCAGGAGCGAGACATGGATGGCGTTCATATAGGGATCGAGTACCGCTTCGGCCAACCCCGGGTGCGGCAGGCCCGGCGGCGGGTCGCCGGTCAGTTCGTTGATCTTTGTTTGCGCGCGAAGCGACATCAGTTCGGCCGGCGGCGCGATCTCTTCCGGCGTCAAAAACATCCCCAATGCGCGCGCGCGCGCACCCAAATGCCGCCGGCTCGTCAACACGCTCAACGGGATGGACAGGACCATCCCTGCCAGTACGGGCGTGAACCACCAGAACAATTCAGGCTCCAGCCGCCACATGAAATAGCCGCAGGCCAGCCCGATCATCGTGTGGCCCCAATGCCGCTGGATGGCGTACCACCAGGGGGTGCCGTCGGCGTCGCGCTGCTGGGTTGACCAGCCCACGCCGATGCCCATCAGGTTCGCAAAGACAAATCGAGTGTGCCACAACATCTGCAGCGGCGCGTGCAACGTCGAAAAAACGGTTTCCCCCACCACGCCTGCCGTCGCGCGTCCCAGCCCGCCGAAAGCGTTGCGGCGTTCCGGATTGCGCGCCAGGTCGATCAGCGCCAGGAATTTCGGCAGCATGATGACCACCATGCAGATGACGAAAATCAACAAGGCATGCGCCCGCCCGCTCAAGTGGATGAGATGCGCGCGGACCAATGGCAGGTCCGAAAGCCCCGTGTACTGGTGATACGCCCGGATCCAGACGAACGTGATCAAAAACGCGAGCCAAAGCGGCCCGGCCAGATATCCAAAAACACCCAGCAATAAATGCAATCGGCTAACGCCGCGCAACCCGCGGGCGAAGAGCACCAGGCCATGCTGCAAATTTCCCTGGCACCAGCGGCGATCACGCTGGGCGTTCTCGATCATGCCTTGCGGCGTTTCTTCGTAACTGCCTTCCAAATCATAAGCGAACCATGCTTCCCAATTCTCGCGTACCAGAAGCGCGGCTTCCACAAAATCATGGCTCAAAATCTGCCCGCCAAGCGGGCGGCGGCCGGGCAGGCGCGGCAGGTCGCAGAATTGCATGAACGGCTCCGTGCGGATGATGGCATTGTGCCCCCAATAATTTCCCACGTCCATCGCCCAGTAATTCAACCCGGCGATAAAGATCGGCGCATAGAGACGATTGGCAAACTGTTGCATCCGCCCGAACAGCGATTCGGCATTGACCAGCGCCGGAACGGTCTGGATCAATCCAACGGTCGGATGCGCCTCCATCAATTTCACAAGATCCACCAGGGTCCTGCCGCGCATCACGCTGTCGGCGTCGCACACCAGGAAATACCGGTAGCGGCGCCCCCATGCATTGAGGAAATCGCGCACGTTGCCGCTCTTGCGGCCTTCATTGTCGAGGCGCCGCCGGTAATAGATCTTGCCAAGCGCATTCAGATCGCGAATCAGTTCATACCAGCGCCGTTCCTCCTCGACCCATTTGTCCGAATCGGTCGAATCGCTCAAAATGAAGAAATCGAAATGCTCCAGTTGCCCCGTCGCTTTCAACGATTCGAACGTGGCGCGCAACCCGGCGTAGGCGCGCATCACGTCTTCATTATAGACGGGGAAAATGATGGCCGTGCTGACATCGGAAATATCCTGGCCCTTGTATTCCTTCAACTTCGTCAGCCGCTGCCGGGTGCCGAAGGTGAGCAGCATAAACCCGAAAATCCCGTGCATGCACCCGATCGAGACCAAAGCGAATAAAACAATGAACAAGACCAGCAGGATGGCGCGGGAAATAGACCATTCGCTGCGCCAAAGCAGGTCCGCAAACATCAGCGACACCACGCCCGTAAGCGCCAGGGCGCAGGTGTAAAAAACAAATAACCGCCAGCCGCGTTGGATGCGCGGCAGGTGCGTCACTTGCGGCGGCGATGACGTCGTTGCCATGAAGCGGGGGAACTTAAGCGATTATCATGCTTTTTTCGAGCCTGAAATCCCGTCGCTTTGCCCACAAGGCGCATCCACGCGTTGCTCCTGTGGTGGCAAGCCATCCTGACTGCCATAGAACCGGGCTTCCCGGGTCGCCTCACGGCTTGCATCGTCCGTTCCAAAAGCGCATCATCCTGACCAAACATAACGATGAAAAAATTTCTTTGGATCCTGCCGGTCGTTGTTGCAGGCACCTTGTGCGCCGCCGCCGCTTCAACGGATACCAACACCCCGTCTCCGGACAAAAAATCCGACGCGGCGATGATCCCCGATGCCTCCCACAAACCGGTTTTCACGACCAATACCATCACCATCAACGGCGATCGCGTGACCTACCAGGCCGAAACAGGAATGCTCCCCATTCTCTCACCTACCGGCGAAGTGCGCGCCTCGATTTTTTATGTCGCCTACACGCGCTTGGACACCAAGGACAAAGGCCCGCGCCCGGTCACGTTTTGTTTCAACGGCGGGCCTGGATCGTCCTCGGTCTGGTTGCACCTGGGCGCGTTGGGGCCGCGCCGCGTAAAAATGAATCCGGACGGCACTCTGCCGCCGCCGCCGTACGGCCTGCTGGACAATGATTGTTCGATTTTGGACGTGAGCGATCTTGTTTTCATCGATCCGGTGGCCACCGGCTTCAGCCGGCCCTCGAGCGGCCAAAAGAAAGATGATTTCTTCGGCAATTCCGCCGACCTGGATTCCGTGGGCGAATTCATCCGGCTTTGGACCACGCGGCATTCACGCTGGCTCTCCCCGAAATATCTTTGCGGCGAGAGTTACGGTGTTTTTCGCGCGTCCGGCCTGGCCCAATATTTGGCCGACCATTATGGAATGTACCTGAACGGGTTGATTTTGGTCTCCGGCGTGCTAGACTTTGAAACCATCTACGACCGCCCGGGCAACGATGTGCCGTACCCGCTCTATTTGCCCGCCTATACTGCGGCGGCACACTTCCATAACAAATTGCCTCCCGACCTGGAGACCAACCTGGAAGCCGCGCTGGCGGAATCGCGCGAGTTCGCCAGGGGCGAATACGTTTCGGCGCTGGAATTGGGCGATTCGCTCCCCGCCGATGAACGTGCCAAGGTTGTCACCGAACTGACCCGGCTCACTGGATTAACTCCGCAGGTCATCGGGGACAACGATCTGCGCATTGACGAAGGCATCTTCCGGAAACAGTTGCTGCATGACCAGGGACTGATCCTCGGCGCTTATGACTCGCGCATCACCGGCCGCGACTATGATCCCACCGCGCAGTATCCGGACTACGACCCATCCGCCGCCGCCACCGAGGGACCCTTTTCCGCGGCCATCAACAGCTATATCCGTGATGAATTAAAATTCGAAGACGACCTGCCCTACGAACTCCTGACCGGTGTCCAACCCTGGGATTATGGAGATCAGAACGGCTTCGGCTACGCCGCCGGGCGGCTTGCCACCATCATGAACGAAAACCCGTACATGAAGATTCTTGTGCTGGGTGGCCGGTGCGATCTGGTCTGCCCCATTGATACCGTGCATTACGCCATCGATCACATGCAACTGGCGCCGGAGTACCGCACCAATATCACTTACGCCCAATTCGATGCCGGACACATGATGTATATCAATTCCCCCGACCTGCGGAAGATGCATCAGACCATCGAAACCTTTCTGAAGCCCTAGAATCGTTCACAAATCCGTCGCCGTCCCCGGCCGCATGGCCGGTTTATTATACCTTTTGATTCGACCGCGCGATTTCATCTTTGAATTTTTCCTGGCACGTAGGGCAGATACCATGCGTGAACGTGGCATCCGTGCGCGATCGGACATATTGTTCCACCGACTGCCAATACCCTGTGTCCGAGCGCACGCTCTTGCACCAGCCACAGATGGGGATCAGCCCGGAGAGCGTCTTGACCTGCACGAGCGCCTCACTGAGTTCGATGACCATCTTTTCGCGCTCCAGCTCGTATTTTTTCCGATCGCTGATGTCGCGGAACAATCCAAGATAACCGGTCAATTTCCCCTTCGCATCCGTCATGCGTGTGACGACAGCCGATGCGGGAAACCGCGACCCGTCCTTGCGGACATAGGTCCATTCCCCCTGATCCAATTTGTCCAACTCGATTTTGGCGATGACCGTTTCAAACGTCGGGCGTATCGGATGCCCCATGCGTTCGGACAATTTCTCCGCGCGTTCGGCGATCTCCTTGGCATCGCGCCAAAGCATCGGCGTGGTTTTGCTGATCACTTCTGCGGCCGAATAACCGAGATAACGTTCCGCCGCCGGATTAAATGTCTGCACGATGCCGCCTTTGTCCGTGGTCACGATGGCGTAAGTCGCGGAGTTGATGATGGCGTCCTGCAACATCTTCACCTCGTTTAATTTCGCCTCGACCTGACGTCGTTGATTCAGTTCGCGCGTAGCCAGATAGTTCGCCAGCAACAACAACGCCGCGGCGACCAGGCTGCCCACCACAAGCAATCGCGCCAGGGTATGATAATTCTCTTGTTCGGTGGCATCGCGGGCAGTGAGCAAGTTCTGTTCGGTATCGCTGAATGATTTCAGGTCGTCGAAAACCTTGCCGGAGAGAAGCCTGCCCCGGCCGCTTTCGTCCAAATGCAAAACGCCTTCGGGCCCATTGGTGTCATAAGTTGCAATCATGAGATTGTCGTACCCGATCACACGTTTCATCGCCTCAGCCGTCAACTTGAGATGTGACTGTTGGTCGGGATTGTCCTCGGTTAGTTCTGACAGATGATTGATCTGTTGCAGTTCCAGGTTGGTATCAGCCTGATAAGCCGTCAGGAACGACGGCGTGCCCATGACCACATAACCGCCCGCCGCGCGCTGGATATCGAGAAAATTGTCCTGGAACGCCTGCGCCGCCAGGATGACTTCAAACGTATGTTTGCGCCAATAGGTCGCATCCCTCAATTGGGAAATAGTAACCGCGGAGAGTACGGCAACCATAATCATCAATGTCACCGATCCTGCCATCGGCAGCCAGCGGGGCATGAAATTATCCTGAGGCGTCGTCGGGTCCGGCGCTTGGTTCATGACTGAAAGCTAATGAAATACCGCCGGATTTAAAAGCGCTAGTTGTATCACCAGTTCTATGGATTGATTAGTGGCAGGGAATTTTTGGCCTTTACGCCTTCGGGCACGCTTTTGAGTTCAATGGACGGGTTCCAGGTTTTCCAGGCATCGTCTTCCTTTTTATTCAGCGCAAAAACCATCCCGTTCGTCGCCGCCGGCCCGAAATTTGGCGGCGTCGCGAACGCTATCCCCCCGCTGACGACAGTCTGCGCGGATTCCGCGGAGACCTGGATGCCGCTAAAAAGGCCTGCATGAAAATTGATCCCTCCCGCATTCCAAAATGCTGAATTCACCCGCACCAGGGGCGCGTATTCGTCGCGGATACGTGCATCAACAATCACATTCCGGGAGTCATCGGATAGGTGGAAGCCCGTGACATCGCCCACCTGGATGCCCCGGTAAAAAATGGGTGATTCTGATTCCAATGAGCCGAGGTCGTCCGTCAGCAGTGTGAATCGGATGGCCTTGACGGGTATTAATGGCGGCTGCTCCGCGCCGGTGAATTCATTCGTGCGCGCGCCGTTCCCGGGCAGCACCCCCACATAATTGCCCGATACGATCGTGCGCAGCCCACTGATCGAACCGAGTTTGAGTTCGGGGCGCACGATCCAGAAAATCGTCCCCTCACGGGCCATATCGGTGGCGGAGTAATCCAATTTTATCCGCACCGCAACGTTCTGTTTGTCTTTGGCCAGTTGGAGCGATTGGATTTCACCTATTTGTATGCCGCGATACATGATCTTGGAGTTTTTTTCCTGCAAACCATCCGCGTTTTGAAAATAAATCGTGATGGTCGGGCCGCTGAAAACAACATCGTGAAGCACGAAATAAACGCAGATGCCGGCGGCGGCGATCGGCAAAAGCCACAAGCCCCAGGTCACGTAATTCGTTTCGATTTTGGCCTTCGGCAATGCTTGGCTCTTTTCACTCATAATGTTTTTTTTCTTCTGGAGGATCCCACAATAGTCTCGGATCAAAGCTATACGTGGCCAGCAAGGTCAGCACCACGACTGCCGCAAACGAAAAGACGCCGCGGCCCGGATTTACTGTTGCCATCTGCCCCATCTCCACGAGTGAAACCCCGATCGCCAGCAGAAATACTTCCAGCATATTCCACGGGTCGATGATGCGGATCATTTTGTAGGCCCAGGTGCGCGCCTTCTTCCAGCGCGTCCAGTCCAACGTCACTGAGATGAAGATCAGCGCGATGATCTTCAATGCTGGTGTGAGCATGCTCGTGCAAAAGACCAGCCCGCTGATAAGATATTGTCCGTGCTCCCACAGCGCTTTGATGCCCTGGAATACGGTCGTCTGGTTGTATTGCCCCTGGTATTCGCCGGTCACGATGGGATAATAATTGGCCGGGAAATAGAGGATCGCCGCGGCGATGGAATAGGCCAGGGTGCGCATGCGGGCATCCACGTTGCGATGAAATATCTTGAAATTGCAACGCGCACACTTGACTACGCAGTTCCTTGGCACTTCACCCACTTCTTGCACCAGACCGCAGGTCTGGCAAGCCACCACTTTTTCCATGCAATAAGTTCGTTGAAAACCGTGAAAATACAAGTGTATTCGAAAATCCGTTGCGAAACCAACCTACACGCCGCAATATAAGGGCCATGAATTTAGACTCGCTTTATTCCGAATTGACTCTGAAGACCAATGCCAAGCTGGTACTCCTCGTTCTCGACGGCCTCGGCGATGTGGCGACCAAAGAGCAGCATTACCTCACCCCGCTTGAAGCTGCGACGACTCCGAACCTTGATAAGCTCGCGAAGGATTCCGCCCAGGGCCGTATGATTCCCGTTGCGCCCGGCATCACCCCCGGCAGTGGCCCAGGTCATCTCGGCCTCTTCGGCTATGACCCGCTCGAATTCCAGGTCGGTCGCGGTGTTATCGAAGCCCTTGGCCTCGGCGTGGAACTGCGGCCCGGTGACGTCTGCGCCCGCGCAAACTTCGCCACCCTCGATGAAAAAGGCATCGTCACCGATCGCCGTGCCGGACGCATCGCCACCGAAATTTGCGAAAAATTGTGCGCCAAACTCGCCGCCAAAATCAAAAAACTCGGCGATACCGATGTCATCATCCAGGCCGGCAAAGAGCACCGCTTCGTCGTCGTCTTCCGCGGCAAAGGATTGGAAGGCCCTCTCACCGATGCCGACCCCAACCGTGAAGGCTTTGCCGTTCCCACGGTCCATCCTCGCGATGAAAAAAATGCGGGCCAGAAAAAAATGGCCGCGCTCATCGCCGATTTTTACAAGGCGGCTTTGCCCATTCTTGCCGGCGAAAAACCCGCCAACGGTTTCCTCATGCGCGGCATCGCCCATCAGCCGCATATCCCCCTCTTCGAAGAACGTTACAAATTGAAACCCGCCTGCCTCGCCGTTTATCCGATGTACAAAGGCCTGGCGCAACTGGTCGGCATGAAAAAGATCGAGGCCCAAACCATCCAGCAGCAGTTCGAGCTGTATCTCAAGGAATACGACAATTACGATTTCTTTTTCATCCATTACAAATACACCGACAAAGCCGGCGAAGACGGTGATTTCAACGCCAAGGTGAAAGCCATCGAATATTTCGACGACGCCCTCCCCATCTTTCTGCGGAAGAAACCGGATGTGCTCGTCGTCACCGGCGACCATTCCACCCCCGTCGCCCTCAAAGGCCATTCCTGGCATCCGCAACCCGTCATGCTCCACTCGGATTTCAGCGGCTCGGACAAATTGGAACGCTTTACGGAAACCGGCGCCAATCTCGGCTCGCTCGGAGTCTTTGAATCCAAATATTTGATCCGCCTCATGCAGGCCAACGCCAGGATGTTCGACAAATTCGGCGCGTAATGAATTTGCCGAACAAACTTACCGTCTCGCGCTTCGTCCTGGCGGCGCTGTTCATCTGGACCATGCTGGCGCCCATCCCCTATGGCAGGACGCTCGCGCTCTTTTTCTTCTGCATCGCCGGCGTCACGGATTTTCTCGATGGCCGCATCGCCCGCAGCCGCGGTCTCATCACCAACTTTGGCATTTTGATGGATCCGCTGGCTGACAAGATCCTCGTCTGCTCGGCCTTCATCCTTTTTGTCGAAAGCTCGCACACGCATCCCGGCGCACGGGTCAAAGTCGCCGCCTGGATGGTCATCGTCATTGTCACGCGCGAACTAGCCATCACCGGATTACGCCTGCTCGCCGTGTCCAAAAACCTGGTGCTCGCCGCCGAGAAATTCGGCAAACACAAAACCATCTCCCAGCTCATCACCATCATCGCCTTGCTCGTCGTGGAAGCCGACCCTGAATGGCCCGCGCCATTGCAAAATTTCTTCAATGGATGGGCGCCGCAGTTTGCCGCCGTCATGCTTTGGGTCGCGGTCATCCTCACGGCGATCTCCGGGCTGATTTATCTCTGGCGCAACCGCGCCCTCTACATGGAAGATGTTTGAACCGGAAGCTTTACTTCGGCAACGGCAAGGTGTTCCCGTTATTGGCCGGCTGATAAACCGCCGGCGGCAGGTTTGGCGACGAACTTCTTCCGTGATAATGATGGATCACTGAGCCGATCAACACGACCAGCACCACCACTCCCGCCGTTGCTCCCACAATCATCAGCACCCTCGCATTCACCTTGGACAGCCAATACATCACATGGTCCACGAACGATCTGGATTCCACCGTCAGCGGCGGCGGTTCGCTGAATTTTTCTGTGCCCTTCAATTCCGCGTCCAATGCCGCCATGATGCCCGGCACATCCAGCTTGAGCTGCGTCGCGTAATTCTTCACCGACCCGCGGATATAGATCGGCGCGGAGAAGGCATGGTAATTCCCATCCTCAAGCGCGCGCAGGTGGTCCGTGCGGATTTTGGTCGCCTCGGCCATCTGCTGAATCGTTAATTTGCGGGCCTCGCGCGCGGCTTTCAGTTGTTCGGCAACCGTTGGCATTCCGCTTATTTAGCGCGATTGACGCCGAATTGGCAATCTTGGAAAATCATTTCATTCATTGAACCTTTTCACATCCAAAGCATTCTCCTTAAAAATGCCGGCTATGGCTGAAAGCGAACGGTTGCCCGTGCAATCCGCCCGGGCGGGAGACCCGGATGCCTGGAACACGTTATTCCGCCGCTACCAATTGCCGTTATATGTCTATGTTTTTGAACTTGTCCGCCATGAACAAACCAGCCTCGACATCGTTCAGGAGACGTTCATCGCAGCGGTCCGCCATATCGGGACGCTGCGCGATGATGAAAAGTTCGGCAGTTGGCTCTTTGGCATCGCCCACCAGAAATGCCTCCAACGCTGGCGCAAGCGCACAGAAGTTCTGCTCGATGAGATCCATGATGCGCCCGACACCTTCGAGGAAAGCCCGGATGATTTGCTCATCCGCCGGGAGGAGGAAGCGGAATTTATGAATTTGCTGGACCAATTGCCGCCGCCGCAGCGTTCCGTGCTGCTCTTGCACTTTATCGAAGATTTTCCGATCGATGAGATCGCGCGTATCACTGAAACCCCAATTGGGACGGTGAAATCCCGCTTGTATTACGCCAAAAAATCACTACGGCGGTTATGGGAGGAGAAAAAATGAAAACACCCCGTGAAATTTTATTGGAACGGCACCTCGCCAAGATGCCGGAACTGGATGCGTTTCGTCACAAGGCGATCAACGCCGAACTTCGCCGCGGCAATTTTGGCGCCATCGTATCGGAATGGTCCTCACTACTCTGGCGTGAACTGATTTGGCCCTGTCGTAGGATTTGGGCGGCCCTGGTAACCGTCTGGATCTTGATTTTTGCCGCAAATATCGCCACGAACGGCGTTTCACATCCCGTCATAGCCAAAGTTGCGTCTTCGCAGGAAACCATCATGGCCTGGCAACAACAACAACGACTCTTGATTGATTTGACCGGGTTGGACGAAGCGCCCACAGCCCTGCCCATCCGGTCGTTCACACCCCGGCCCAGCAGCCAAAGATCATTCAAACAATTCTTGACCTGACATGGAAACAACCACCACTACCCGACCCGGCTGGCGGAGAGCACGCCGGTTTTTCGTCTCAATCGCTGTTCTCGCCACGGTCATCGCCCTTTTTTATACCGAGGAGGATTGGCGTGGCAAACGCGACTGGGTGAAGTACAAACTCGCATTGGAAACCAAGGGAGTAGTCCTGGACTGGAACGCCCTCATCCCACCGCCGGTTCCGGATGACCAGAATTTTTTTACAGCCAGCACAAACATCTTGTTGAGATTCAAAAGAGCCCAGACGGATGCCGAAGTGGAAAGGGCATCGAAATGTTCGTGGCTGCGCATAACGTATTCGACCAATTCTTTTCCAGTATTTGACTCCACTAAGACCAAACCACTGATTGTGGCTGAGATTATGGTTGAACCATCCAACAGTGTCTCTGCCATTAAAGGCGGAAGTCGTTCAACTATCGTAAGCCTCAATGACACAGACGCACGCGAACAAATCCAAGATTTGATTCGCAGGACCGTTGGCCAGGGCATCAGTGGCGCAGCAGGATTCCAGTTTTCTGAGTTGCAATTGTGCAACCTGGCGCCGGTGCATATCGTTTTGCTCTTGGAGACAACACCTTCCATGGCCGATCTCGATAATCTCATCCCAGAGAATCTGGTTACAAATATCGGCCATTTACGAATCGTAGCCACAGGCGACAAAAAATTATTCCAGGTTGCATTGGTTGGCGTACATGTCACGGCAGCGGCGGATTATTTGAAATGGAGCGACCAATTCGTTCCAGCCTTTGATGATATTCGGGAGGCATTAAAGAGGCCGTACGCGATTATACCGGGCGATTACTCCCAGCCATTCTTGATTCCCATTCCCAATTTCATCACTTTGCGGAGCGTGGCCCAGACACTTGCGCAGAGGGCTCAATGTGATTTTTTACTTGGCCAACCGGACAAAGCCCTGCAGGAATTAACCCTCATACACGACCTGTGCCGGATTCTAGAACGCCCTCCGGCAGGCAAACCAATCACTTTGGTCGAAGCAATGATTCATGTGGCCATCATGAGACTTTATGCATCAACCGTTGCCGATGGCTTTAAATTCCATGCCTGGCAGGAACCGCAACTGTTCATGCTCCAGAACCAACTCAGGGAAGTCAATTTGTTACCACAAGTAATCGCCGCTTTTGCGAGCCAATCCGCCTCTGTTTGTTTCACACTGATCAACTCGCCACCGTCCGTGCTTGTCGATGAAAAGGCGTTTTTGTCGGGCAATCCCACAAACCTGCTTCAAAATTTGAAAGACCCGGAATTCGATTTCCTGACTTTTGCCCCGCGTGGTTGGATTTATCAAAATGCGGCTGACTATGCCACGCAAATGCAAAAAAGCATTAGATGTTACGATTCCACCAATCAATTGATTATTCCCAACACTGCCGACGCGTGGGTTAAACAAATTTCCTCTCTAAACAAATGGAATCCTTATACTTTTTTTGACGCAACCTACATGCCCAATTTGGCTCGAGCAACCCAAGTGCTCGCCTACGCTCAGACGGAACTGAATGAGGCTCAAATCGCCTGCGCGTTGGAACGCTATCATCTTCAATATGGCGTCTATCCAGCCTCGCTCGACGCGCTGGCACCGCATTATATCGAAACACTTCCACACGATATTATCGACGGCGGACCGCTTATTTATCGCCCGACCAGTGACGGCAAATTCCTCCTCTATTCCATTGGCTGGAATGAAAAGGATGATGGCGGACAAATAACGAAAGCGATGAAAAACGGGCAAATCGATTTTACCCAGGGTGATTGGGTTTGGGATAATTAATCTCCAAATCACTCCCCGCCTTCCATGTGGAAGTACATCGATTGCAGCGCGATTTTCCCCGGCCCGGTGAATCGGTTCCAGCAAATCTGCCCGCCGCTGGCGAACAATCCCGTCGAAAGCCGCTGGAACATCGTCTCCATCTTCACGGAGCGGTCCTTGTAGATCCAGCCGCCCGGCTCGATATCAATGGATTCGCCTGGCGCAAGCGTCACTTCAAACACATTGCCATAACCATGGATCCACAAAACACCTTCCTGCGACGGACAAGAAAAGGTGTCGATAAAGAATCCCGTGCCGCCCAACAGGATGTTGGCCGCACCGCGCACGCGCGTGAAGGTGTAATCCACGTTGTCCGTCGCCGCCAGCCATTGATGCTCGCGCACATCCACCCCCATGCCCGGTTTCAGGTGCAACGCCAGCACATGTCCCGACCCGTCGCGGCTGAATGCGATCCGCCCCGGGCCGCTCGCCCCGGTCAGCAGGAACGGCATCCCGGCCAGCATCCGCCTCAGCGCCCCGCGCATCGGGCGCAACGCCACCTGCACCGCCGGATCCTTCCACAACAAAATGTGATGTTCAAAATAGACCCCCACATTGCTCAACTCCAGTTGCAGCACAGGCACCAATTCGCCTTCGATGTGGTAGGTGACGCCGCCGAATTTTTCGTTTTGGACCGAGGTGGTTAACAAGGTTGGCACAGCCATAATATTTTTTGGTTATTTGATTCTGATCTGGAATGCGCTCGCGTTCGTGATCTTTTCCCGATCACCGCTGTAAAATTTCTCCCGGTATTCATCAGTCTCCAGCAGGTGCTGCGTCAATTCCTTCTTGTCCCGCTTGATGATGAATTTGAGCTCATCCATGTCATCCGACCAAGTGAAACCATTAAAGAACTGCGCGCCCTCAAACTGCGTCTTGTACAACGCCGTCTGCGAATAGCAGGTGCCCAGGTAAAGATGCTTCACTCCGCGCTCCGCAAACAATTCCACCGCCGAGGTCATCATGAACATCCCCAGGTTCCGCGCGTAATAATTCAGGTCGTAAAATGCGTAGTAATAGAATGCCAGCGATTTTCCCTCCAAGTACAATGTGGCCGTGCCCACTTCCTTGCCTGTCTCCAAATCCGTGAACACCAATAAATGCGAGATGATCGGCGCGCCGAACAACGCGTCCAGCCGCTCAAACGTCATCATGTCCTTGCCAAACTTGATGTCCGCGTAATTTTTGAAAAACTCGCGTCGCTCCAGGGTGTACTCGTATTTCTCGCGCGGGACCAGTTCGATGCCGATGCCCTTGCCCTTGCGAATGATCCGCCGGTTCTCCGACGACGGCTTGAACTTCGCCAGGTTCACTCGCACCTGCCGGCAGAGATAGAACCGGTCCAAATTGCGCGAGGACGGCAGGAATCCCGCGTCAAAAATGTCCGCGGGCGTCTCGTCCTTTTCCGGCACCGCCCAGATCGCATACGGAAACTGGTAATGCTCGTAATCGGAGTTTTGTTCGGAAAAAAGGAGTTTCATTTTGAAGCGGATTCCAGCCTGGATGTCGTTTTGCCCTGGCCGTTCACATTCTTTCTCCGCAATCGCAGTCGCCAGTTTGTCAGCACGTCGTAGGTCACGGAATTTTTCAGTTTGGCGATGTCGCGCACGGTGATCTCCTCTTTGCCCTGGCGCCCCATGATGACCGCTTCGTCCCACATCTGCGCCTCGGGGATGTCAGTAATGTCCACCATCAGCGCATCCATCGCGATACCGCCGATGAGCGGGGCGCGTTTGCCGCGGATGAGCGCGGCACCTTCGTTGCGCACGCGCGGGAACCCGTCGCCGTAACCGATTGGCAGAATAGCAATGCGCCGTTCCGCTGACGCCTTGTAACGCATCCCGTAACCCACCACCTCGCCCGGTTTCAATTTCTGGATGCCCGCAACCTTCGCTTTCACCGACATCACCGGCTCGATGCCCGGGATTTGCCGGCAAACTTGCGAGGGAAAGACGCCGTAAATCAAAATGCCCGGACGCACCATGTCCAAGTGCGCGTGCGGCAGGTCCAGGTAGCCGCCGCTGTTGCACGAGTGCCGCAACTTCACTTGGACTTTCTTTTGTTGCAACGCGGTAAGCACTTCATTAAAGCGGGAAAATTGCAGGTTTGCGAATGTTTTGTCCGTTTCATCCGATTGTGCGAAATGGGTCATGACCCCTTCAAGCTCCAGTGATTTTTCGGCAAGGATCATTTCCACCAGCGGCAGCGCCTCATCCCAGCGCACACCGTAACGGCTCATACCCGTGTGGATCTTCAGATGGATGGGGACGCGCTTGTTGAAATCGGCGGCGATCTTTGCCAGCGCGCGGACATTGCCCGGCTCATTCACGCATACCGTCAGGTCATGCGCCACGCACCATTCCAATTCGGGGGCCTGACGCTCGCCCAACAAGACCAACGGCGCGGTGATGCCGTCATCGCGCAGGCACATCGCCTCTTCCAATGTGCTCAGGCCGAAGCCCCATGCGCCTTCCTCCATCGCGATCCGCGCGACGTCCAACGCGCCGTGGCCGTAGGCTTCGTCCTTCACCACCGCCATCAAACGCACGTGCTTCGGCAGGTCGCCCCGGATCAACTGCAGGTTGCGGCGCAGCTTGCCTAAATCGATCTCCGTCCAGGCGGGCCGCAATGGGAAATTACTCGAATCAAAATTCATAAACCGCGATAGCTTTTTACCACGAGACAGGGAAAAAACACGAAAATTCGACAAACCTCCTTGTCACTGGTCACCCGCCATCTGCGATTTTTTGTTTCTGGGCAACATTACCCTTTCTGCTTTTTATGCTTAAATCGCGCCATGCGAAGTGTGCAGACATTTTTGAACAATGGATTAGTGAAGACGGACTGCTTGACGCGTCGAAGCGAAGCGAAGACGGGTGGACTGCCAAAAACCCTATTTTTGCCAAACGAACCCATTATTTTTGACCCACTTTTCGAGTTCAACCATTTTGAAAACAATGACTTATATAAATCGCCTTCGGAATATTACCCCGTCAAAACGAACCCAATCCAATCCGGTCAAACTCAGTCCGGCCCAGTGCAACCCAAAACTGTACTAATATTACACTTTCCCTGGCGGCCAGAGGGTTTTGCCCACGTCCGTTCGATAATAACTGCCGACGACGCGGATTTTGCGGATGTTTGCGTAGGCTTTGGCGATGGCAACATTCAGCGTGGGAGCGAGGGCGATGACATCGGCGATGCGATGGCCCGTGGAGACGAGTTTGCCATCCGCACCTTGTGCCACTTCATTCCACCAGACATCGCAATCAAATTTGCCGTCAACTTCCAGCGGCAGATGCGGGCCACGCACTTGCGTGAACGGATACCCGTATCCGGCCAGGGTCAGGGAGCAGCCGAAATTGAGGCCGTCATGGAACGCCAGCTTGAGTTTTTCGTTCCGGGCGGTCCGGAGGACGACTTCCGCCGGGTTCTTAAGCATCCGCAGAATCATTGGGCCGGAAGTGACGCCGATGCGGATGTTGTATTCGATGACATGCCAGCCGGTCCTGACCTTGATGGCCGTCACCTGAATCGGTCCGTTGTAATTTACTTTCTTGAACCAGGGCAGCAACGGATGGATGAGTTCGCGGGCCAGTCCATACTTGTCATTCTCATCGCGCTCGACGAGGCCGCCGAGCGGCGCGCCGGCGATGATGCCGAGATTGCCGTTGAAGGCATATTTATATTCCTGGTTGGTGACGAGCGAATGGATCTCGCCGCCGCTGACCAGCGCGATGTGCCCGGCCTCGGCGCGACCGAGATATTCCTGGAGGAACACACCCTCGGCATAATTTATGTGGCGCAACCACGCGCGCGTATCGGCCACTGTCTCGCACAGGATGGTATGGATGGGGCTGGTCGGCGAGCAGAGGGGGTTTTTGATGACGAACGGTTGCGGATGTTGGGCGAGGATCTTTTCGGCCTCGATGCGGTTGGAGGCCACGAATGATTTCGGGAACGGGACCTTGTATTGCGCGCACAGACCACGGGCGAAATCGCGTTCGCGCTCGATGCGCATGGCCTCGCCCACGGGCGAAAAGATGCCAATGCCCGACGCGCGCAATTCCTCCGCCCAGGATTGCTGCGCCCAATCGATGGATTGCGGGATGAACACATCCAGGTTGTTCTCTCGTGCCAACGGCACGGGGTTGGGGTACGTGTCGCGGGAAAAGGTTTTGCCGACGAGTGTGGGCGGGTAATGGCCGTAATTGCGCGTCAGGTAGGTAGAGACCGTTGCGCCGGCATCGGCAAGCGCCGAGCCGATGCTGTGGGCGAACGAACCGACCCCGAGGATCATCGCGTTGGTTCCGGTTTTTTTAGATTTCTGTGGCATGAAATTCCGAATCAATGCTTCGGCAGGCGCGATAGCGTCGTGGAGTGCGCCAGTCCTCTGGCGCTTTTGGATGGCATAGGGATGCGTGAAAGCGGCAGAGGACTGCCGCACTCCAAAACCTCGCGGTGGTTAGAAGCGGGGCCAGACCAGTTGGTGCATAGGGAATGAAAGTGATGCTGTCGTCCGTTCATAAAAACAATCCCCTAGTCTTTCCCAATTTTGGGCCACGTCAAGCCCTGCTCGATTTCTCGTTTTTATTCAAGTCCTCATAGCCAACATCTCCAGCCATGCCTTCGACAATGGAAAAACGATGTGCCACACATGCACAGAAAATGCCGACGGGAATGCCCAAAATAATCAGGCATAAAGCGATCAAGTGCCGCCATGAGCCATCCGCTTGCCCCAAGAAACTCATACCCATGAGTGCCAACACCAATGCCGAGAAAACACCGCAAGCAAGGCGATGCAACCACTGCGGCAAATAATGATTTCGGATAAATGGACGCATAGTCGCTAACGTCCCAAAACTGAGCCGCGGCGAAATAAACGGCAAGCATGAAATTCAATGCCACGCCGTCGGTTTTGAGATGCAGAGACAAGTTATGGATTGCCCTTGCAGGGCAAATGGTTTCTTTGTGGGTTCGTTCCAAGGGCGTTGCCCTCGGCTACGATGGCAGCAGCTTTCAGCCGCAAAGACCAAAAATCAAGGCATCAATTTGTTTTGCGCTTGAGTCTCATCAGGCTGGGGCGCAACTTTGAGATGTAAAACAACGTACTAACGCATCATGCGAACACAGAAATATACATCCGTTATTTTAGTTCTGTTGCTCCTGTCTTTGCCGCGTTGCCATGCGCAGGTTTATGCACAAGCGATTTATTCCGCAGGCCATTCTTACTGGAGTCTTAGTTCAACTACTTTGCCGTTTGCACCGTACAAATATTCAATGACAAAAATAACCTGGGTAGAAAATACCAATGGCGATGAAATTTGGGACCCCGCCCACCAGGCAGACCCAGGCAATGTCGTTAAGCGGTCCCTCAAGGTTGAGTGTGGCTCAGAAACTTTCACTCTCTTACTAGATTCCATCGCGTCGCAGTCCCTGAAAGGCTCAGGCGACCTTGCGCAGTTGCTGACGCAGTGTGTGACAAATCGCGGTGGCCGTGTGGCCACCAATGCACTGCCGGTTATTCAATCAAAATGGATGTGGCAGTCGCATTCGATCGGGGACAATATTGTGATTGATGGTGACCACTTCACAGAGATTCAGAAACTTTTAGAGCGCGCTTATGGGAAACCGGAGGCTGGTATTATATCAACCGATCTTAATGTAAACGGCCAATCACTCACATATACTCCGGCACAGATTGGGGTTACGCTAAACCTTACTTTTGGTGCGGATCTGACAATAGTATCAGTCATTGGAAAACAGAAGCTATGACCACCTCGACTTCGGCCGCCGATTTGTTAGATTAAGGGCGTGAGTTTTGTCGCTGAATTCAATTCGTTGCCGGTCAAATCGCTGGTTAAACATTCGCTCGACGCCCGCCTGGAGGATGTCCGGGCGACGCTGGCCAAATCCCGATTGGGCCTTTCGGATTTTGCCACGCTGATCTCCCCGGCTGCGTCCGGCCTGCTGGAACACCTGGGCCGCCGCTCGCGCGCCATGACCCAGCAACGTTTCGGCAAAGTCATCCGGCTGTTTGCGCCGCTGTACCTCTCCAACGAGTGCATCAACAATTGCTCCTACTGCGGTTTTTCGCGGGACAATCCCATCCTGCGCGTGACGCTTTCGATCAATGAAGTAAAACAGGAGGCGCGGGCGCTGGCGGAACAAGGTTTCCGCAACATCCTACTGGTGGCGGGGGAACATCCGAAATTTATCTCAAACAATTATCTGCGCGATTGCATCGCCGCGCTGCATCCCGAGTGGCCGGGCATCTCGCTGGAAGTCGGGCCGATGGAGACGGAGGAGTACCGTCCGCTGGTGGCCGCCGGTTCCGAGGGGCTGGTGGTGTATCAGGAGACTTACGACCGCGAAGTTTATGCGCAGATGCATACCGCGGGACCGAAACGGAATTTTGATTGGCGGCTGGAAACGCCCGAACGCGCCTACGCGGCCGGGTATCGCCGCCTGGGCATCAGCGCGCTTTACGGATTGGCGGACTGGCGGCAGGAAGCCATCTCCGTGGCCGCGCACGCGGATTATTTGCTGCGCAATTGCTGGAAGGCGTCCCTGACCATTTCCACGGTGCGGATCCGTCCCTGCGCGGGCGAATTTCAGCCGCTGACCCAAATCAGCGACCGCGAACTGGCGCAGCTCGTCTGCGCGTTTCGCCTGATGTTCCCGGACGTCGGCATCGTGCTTTCTACGCGCGAAGCTCCTAAATTGCGCGATGGCTTGCTCCAACTTGGCGTGACGATGATGAGCGCGGGCAGCCACACGGAGCCGGGCGGGTACACCGGCGCGGGCAAGGAAAAATTGCACCACACGGTGGGCGGAAGGATCGTCGAGCTGGCTTCCGGCGCGAGCGAGTGGGCCCTCCCGGAAAATCGCGCGACGAATGCCACTGGCCAGTTCAATATCGCCGATGAACGTTCGGCCAATGAAGTCGCGGAACTGATCCGCCGTCTGGGCTACGAACCGGTTTGGAAGGATTGGGACGCGGCGTTGACGATGTAGATGAACGCGGGGAGACGGAGAGTATGCCTTTCCATAAACTGGTAACATTCAACTTCCATTTTGAGAATATCGAAAGCGGCAGAGGACTGCCGCACTCCAAGACGCTAGCGCGCACATCTAAGTATATTGCCGATGAGAGCGCAACCAGTAAGGGACGCCGCTTCCAGCTATTAAGACTTCTCTTCGATCCGTTGGATACGCGCGCCGAGCTTCCGCAATTTCACGTCCATTTTTTCGTAGCCGCGGTCGAGATGATAGATGCGGTTGACCTGTGTCGAATCTTTCGCAGCCAATCCGGCGATGACCAACGCCGCGCTCGCGCGAAGGTCGCTCGCCATCACGGGTGCACCGCTCAGCGGGCGGCCACCCTTCACAATGGCGCTCGGCCCCTCGATTTCGATGTCCGCACCGAGCCGCGCCAATTCGCTCACGTGCATGAAACGGGATTCAAAGATGCGCTCGGTGATGATGCTGATGCCCGGGATCAGGGCCAGCAATGCGGTCATTTGCGCCTGCACATCGGTAGGGAAGCCCGGATGCGGCAGCGTGGTGATGTCCACCGCCCGCATGGCTTTTCCGCGCTTCACCGTCAGGCTGTCGCTGTCTTGGCGGATGGAAATGCCGATGGCGCCCAATTTATCCAGCACGGCGCGCAAATGGTCGGCACGGCAGTTCTTGATGGTCACCTCGCCATTCGTCGCCGCGGCGGCAATGGCAAAGGTCGCCGCCTCGATGCGGTCGGGGATGACGGTATGCTCGGCGCCATGCAACACCTTCACGCCTTTGATGGTGATGGTCGGGCTGCCCGCGCCGGAGATGTTCGCGCCCATCGTCACGAGGAAATTCGCCAGGTCCACCACTTCCGGCTCGCATGCCGCGCTTTCGATGACCGTGACGCCGTAGGCCAGCGTCGCCGCCATCATGACATTCGCGGTGCCCAACACCGTGGAACCGGCACGGCCGCCCAGGAACATCGTTGTGCCGGACAGCTTTTGCGCCGCCGCGTCCACGTAACCGCTCTCGATATTGATCTTTGCGCCGAGCGCCTCGAATCCTTTCAAGTGCAGATTGATGGGGCGCGCCCCGATGACGCAGCCGCCTGGCAGGGAAATCCGCGTTTTACGCAGGCGCGCCAGCAACGGCCCGGCCACGCAGATGGAGCCGCGCATTTTGCGGACCAGTTCGTAGTCCGCATAGCCTTTGATTTTTTTGGCGCGGACGGCCAGGGTACCCTTTTCAAATTTCACCTCCGCGCCGAGCGACCTGAGGATCTCCGCCATGAAGCGGGTATCGCTCAAGTCCGGCACGCCGCGGATGACGCACTGCTCCGCTGTAAGCAACGTCGCCGCCATGATGGGCAACGCGGCGTTCTTGCTGCCGCTAACGGTAACTTCGCCGCGCAACGGCACGCCACCTTTGATCAAAAAGCTTTCCATGAATCATTTTCGCGCAATCAAAATGCGCGAGCGCTGACTGTAATCCTCCTTCACCGCTTCGACAATCCACTTTTCACTTTCAAAAAGCCCCCGGATAGCTTCGGCCTGGCCGTCGCCGAACTCCAGCATGATTTTTCCGGACGGTTTCAGGAACGGTTTTGCCCCTGTGGCGAACATGCGATAGAAGTCCAACCCATCCGCGCCACCATCCAACGCCGCGCGCGGATCAAAATCGCGGACCTCGGGCTGGAGGGTTTCGATCTCCGCCGTAGGGATATATGGCGGATTGCTGATGAGCAGGTCAAATTGAGATCCTTTGAGCGCGGCAAATCCTTCTCCCCGCACAAATTCGATTTGCCCTTCAACTTTGTTCCGTGCCGCATTCTCCTTTGCCAGAGCGAGCGCCTCCGGGGAAACATCCAGCGCAACAATTTTGGCTGCGGGACATTTCGCCGTCAAAGCAATGGCGATGCATCCCGTACCAGTTCCGAAGTCCAATGCACTTGGAGGTTGCGCGTTGAGGGTTAAAAGAAACTTCCAGCCCTCCTCCGCGAGCAGCTCTGTTTCCGGTCTGGGCACGAGGGCGTGTTTGTTGACCACGATCTCAAATCCGCAAAACGACGTTAAGCCAATAATATGCTGGAGCGGCTCACGCTTACTCCGTCGCAGCACAAGTTCGCGCAGGGCATCCGTCTCCGCCGGTGAGAGTGAGCGCTCGAAATTGAGGTACAGGTTCATGCGCGGCATCTTGAGCAGATGGGCCAGGAGCAGCTCGGTTTGCAGCCGTGGCGATTCCACGCCGCGTTTGGCCAGAAAATCCGCGCTCTTCTGTATTGCTTCCAGGACGGTCACGGTGAAACGTTAAGTTTTCCACGCCATACCCAAAAGGAGAAAGTGGTTTTGAGACGTGAATTATCACGAATCAAATCCAGCCGGTTTCCCGGCGCTTCAATCAGTTATCTCCCCCACGACCCTCATCCGTTCCCGCTGTGGCGGGAACACCTTCTCCCGCTCCCGCGGTAGAAGGAACTGCGCCGAGCCCTCTCAAATCGGGACACTACCTCCCGCCTCTTTTTCTGGACAAATTTTTAGGACAGGAGCAAAGTCGGCAGGCAATCAATATGAAGGTTATTTCAAAAACGACCACCGTCATCGCCACTGGCGTAGTCATTGCTATCTTATTGTTAGCAAGATCGGTGAATGCCCAACCGGCTGCTAATACTCCGGTGTTGCCTCCGATCGAGTTCGACAACTGTCCCCTAGATGTGGCTCTTACGGCGTTGACGCGTGAGGCAGATATCAATTTTCTCATTGATCCTAGAATCATCCAATCATGGAAAAGGCCGGCGGCAGACGGTGATGGAGACCAAACCCCAATCGAGAATATTCATCTGTCAGGTGTGACTCCCGAAGAAGCCATGAAGCAAATACTCCGCGAACATCACCTTGTCTTGCTTAATAATCTCCAGACTCATATCGTCCGTATTACGTATCCCGGCCAGACCGTCAAGGAGATCAGCGCAAACGTTTATACATTTCCCATCAAATCGAACCGGCGGAGCTATGAGAGGCGACTACCCATACAATTAAATGATGTGCCTATTTCTATCGCATTGGAAGCCCTGGCGCATGAGGCCAATATCAATTTTGCGCTCAGCCCCCGGATCGGCTACGGAACTGTTGATAAAGACGGCAATGTCCAAACGGAACCGACAGTGACCTGCAACTGGAATAATGTAACGCCAGCACAAGGTTTTTTTGCGGTATGCGAAAATTATAACCTGGTTGTTTCCAAGGATCCCCAAACGGGAATTCTTATAGTTGGAACAAATAACGAATTCATCACAAATTATGTGGACGCAAATTTGCTAGGCAGTGACACCAATAAATTCATACCGATACAAGCCATGGGCAGTTCAGTTTTGCAGGGAACGGATTGCAGTAATACGAATGACATTGAACTGGAAGATGAGCCTCTACAAACAGCACTCAAACAATTGGCGGGAGATGCACAAATAAATATCAGACTTGATCCAGATTTGCCTAACACCCCAATGGTTTACATTTGCTTGAACCACACATCCGCAAAGAAAGCCATCGCCGCGCTTTGCGATATTTATGGATTGGCGATCATAAAAGACCCGACAACCGGTGATATTGAGATTGGGCCACAGACCTCGCCATAACACGGGAGTTACTCTTGTCCCCATTGGCAACAATGGCTAATCTGGAACATGGCTGAATTTCCAACCTACCGCCCGCGGCGTTTGCGCCAATCGGCGGCGTTGCGCAAACTGGTTTGCGAGACGCGCTTGAGCGTCGAGCAACTCGTGTTGCCCTTGTTCGTCCGCCCTGGAAAGAAATTGCGCCGCGAGATTTCGGCCATGCCTGGAGTGTTCCAGCTTTCGCCCGATGAACTGCTGCACGAGGCCGCCGCCGCCCACAAGCTCGGCGTGCCAGCCGTCCTGCTTTTCGGCATCCCCGACATAAAGGACGCCAGGGCCAGCGGCGCTTTTGCGAAGAATGGAATCGTGCAGCAAACCGTCCGCCTGTTGAAGAAGGAGTTGCCGTCGCTGCTGGTCATCACCGACGTGTGCCTGTGCGAATATATGGAGCACGGCCATTGCGGCATCATTTCGCATGGAAAAATCCTGAACGACCCCACGCTGAAAATCCTGGCGCAAACGGCGCTGAGCCATGCGGAAGCGGGGGCGGACATCGTTGCCCCCAGCGATATGATGGACGGCCGCGTGGCGGCCATCCGCGCCATCCTGGACAAGAACGCTTTCACCGACACACCCATCATGAGCTATGCGGCGAAGTTCGCCTCGGCTTACTATGGTCCGTTCCGGGAAGCCGCCGAATCCGCGCCGAAATTCGGCGACCGGCAGAGTTACCAGATGGACGCCGCGAACGCCAATGAGGCTCTGCGCGAAGTGGCGCTGGACATCCGCGAGGGCGCGGACATCGTCATGGTCAAGCCGGCGCTGGCGTACCTGGACCTGATTTATCGCGTGAAGACGGAGTTCGGTTATCCCACGGCGGCTTATTGCGTGAGCGCCGAGCATGCCATGATCAAGGCCGCCGCCGCCAGGGGCTGGATCGATGAGCGGGCCGTGACGTTGGAAACGCTGCTCGCCATGCGGCGGGCGGGCGCGGACATTTTGATCACCTACGCCGCTGCCGACGTGGCCAAATGGCTGCGGTAGAACCGGCGCACTCTCGAACTTTCCCTCCAAAGTCCGGGCCCGGCCGTTCTTTGGCGCCTGCGCGAGAATGAACTGCGCCGGTGGCTCTGCGCGGATCATGATACAATTGCCTTAAGTTTGAGTTTGACCACAATCGTTGGGTTCAGTTATGCTTAAATTTCCCTTTTTAAGTTAAAATGATTGGAACAATTCGCAAGCATTCAAAGTGGCTATGGGTGGTCATAATCGTCGCCACGGTCATTTCGTTCATTTGGTGGGGCGCTGCCGTTCCCTCGCGCAACGGCGGGGGCGGAGGCATCTCCGCCGGAGAGTACGGCTCGATTTACGGGGAAAAAGTCACCCAACAGGAATACGCGGGCGCGAGGAACGATTTCTATCTATATTACTGGATGCACAACGGTTTTCAGTGGCCGAACCAGGATCCCAACATGACCCCTCTCCAAATGGATCAGCAGATCTATCTCCGCCTGATGCTGACACGAAAAGCCAAGGCGCTCGGAATTTATGTCGATGAAACCAGTGCGGAAGCCGCGGCGAATAGTCTGCTGTCATCGCCCGAGCTGCTCCGGGCCTTTCGCATCAAAGCCCAGTCGATCCCGATCGGCGATTTTGTGAAAAGTGTTTTGGAGCCGGAGGGAATGACCGCGGACGATTTCGAGCGATACGTGCGCAGCGACGTCACTCTTCAGCAATTGATCCAAACCATCGGCATAGCCGGCCAACTATTTACCCCGCAGGAAGCCACCGCCGCCTGGCGGCGTGATCATCAGGAACGCGAAACGCAAGTGGTGTTCTTCTCCACGACGAACTATCTCTCGCGGGTGCCGGTGACGCCCGGCGCCGTGGGTGAATTCTATACCAATTACATGGCTTATTATCGCCTCCCCGATCGTGTGCAGGTCAGTTACGTGGAATTCAACGTCACCAATTATTTCACCGCCGCCGAGAAAAAAATCGGCGCCACCAATCTCGATTACCAGGTCAACTCGCTTTTCGCCGAGAACGGGATGGATGCCGTCCCCGGCGCGAAGACGCCGGATGATGCCAAAGCGCAAATCCGCGACTATGTCATCCGCAAACAGGCCATGACGGAAGCGAACTCGGACGCGAACGATTTTGCCAATGCCGTTTTCTCGCAAACGCCCGTAAGCACGACCAATCTCGCCCTCGTCGCCCAACAAAAAGGGCTGACGGTCAAAACTCCCGCGCCTTTTTCCGAACAATACGGCCCTTCGGAATTCATCGCGCCGGAAACCTTCACCAAAGCCGCCTTCGCGCTCGCGCCGGACAATCCCTTTGCCGGTCCTGTTCAGGGGCCATACGCCTATTACGTGATGGTGCTCAATCAGCAGTTGCCCAGCGAAATTCCATCTTTGGCCCAAATCCGCGACCAGGTGGCCCGCGATTATCAAACGCAGGTGGGCATCGCGCTCGCCCGCCGGGACGGCACTAATTTTGTCTCCACATTGAATCTCAAACTGCTGACCGGGCACACTTTCGCATCCATCTGTGCCGACGCCGGGTTTGATTCCGAGGATCTGCCGCCATTCTCTTTGAGCACGTCTGATTTGCCGGAATTGCGCAACCGCACCGGCCTGCCCCAGATCAAACAGGCCGCGTTTGGGACTCCCGCGGGCCGTGCCAGCGATTTTGAGTCCACGGATGACGGCGGCTTCATTCTCTACGTTGAAAAACAATTGGCGCCGGACGAGGCCGCCATGAAATCCGAAATGCCGGATTATCTCGCTCAAATCCGCCGGGAGGAAACTATCGAACTGTTCGATAGCTGGGTCAATGTCGAAGCCAGCCGTGAATTGATGAATATTCCCGCCCTGGCCAAGATGGCCTCGCAGAAGACCCCCTAGACATCTGCCTTTGATCGCAGCCCGTTTGCGATTACGATTTCGCCGTGAGCGTCATCAAAATTTCCTCCCCCGCCACCAGCGAATTCTGGGAGATCCCCGTTTTGTACGAGGACGATCACCTGCTGGCGCTGGACAAACCCGCCGGCCTCCTCACGTCACCGGACCGTTATGACCCGCTGCGGCCGAACCTGATGAAGCTGCTCCATGCCGCCATCGCCGCCGGCAAACCCTGGGCGCGGGAGCGCCATCTGGATTATCTCAGCAACGCCCACCGCCTGGATTTTGAGACCAGCGGCGTCATTCTGCTGGCCAAAAACAAACCGGCGCTCGTGGCGCTCGCCAACTTGTTCGGCTCGGAAAAGCCGGCCAAGAAATACCTCGCGCTCGTGCGCGGCGATATTTCCCAGGAAAAGTTCGAGGTGGACGCCAGCCTCGCCCCGCATCCGGTGAAGATCGGCCTGATGCGGGTGGACCCGAAGAATGGCAAAAGATCAAAAACAAATTTTGAAGCGCTTGAAAATTTTCCGATGTTTGGCTACGCGCTGCTGCGTTGTGAGCCGCTGACGGGCCGCACCCATCAGATCCGGGTCCATGCGGCGCATGCCGGATTGAAGCTCATCGGCGATGAGTTGTACGGCGGCAAGCCGCTCTGGCTTTCCCGCCTCAAAAAAGATTACCGGCTGAAACCCGGACGCGAAGAACGCCCGTTGATTTCCCGCGTGGCGTTGCACGCGGAGGAACTGAGCCTGCCCCATCCGGTGACCGGCCAAATGCTGACGATCACGTCGCCCTGGCCCAAAGATTTTAAAGTGGCCGTGAAATATTTACGGCAGTATTCGGCGAACGGCCCGGTGGAGTGAGCCGCTATTTCCCGACCGCCCAGTTCAAGATGGCTTTTTGCACATGCAACCGGTTTTCCGCCTGGGCGAAGATCGTGTCGGCATTCTTTTCGAACGTCTCCTCGTCAATCTCCTTGCCCCGGTATGCCGGCAGGCAATGCATCACCAATGCGTCCGCCTTGGCCAGCTTCACCAATTTTTGGTTGATCTGGTAATCCTTCAAGGCTTTCAGCCTCTCGGCGGCTTCGGCTTCCTTGCCCATCGATACCCAGACATCGGTATAAAGCAGGTCCGCCCCTTTGGCCGCCTTCTCAAGATTGTCGGTGCAGAGGATCTTGCCGCCCGCCCGTTCCAAAATTTCCCGCGAAGGCTGGAATTTTTTGGGCGCGGCGATCCGCAATTCAAATTGTAATTTCGACGCGGCAAAGATCCAGGAACGCGGCACGTTGCACGCGCCGTCGCCGACGAACGTGACGACTTTGCCGGAGATCGGCCCGCGCAATTCCTTGAAAGTGAAAATGTCCGCCAAAATCTGGCACGGATGCTCATCATCGGTCAGCGCGTTGATCGTCGGAATTTTAGAAAACTCGGCGAATTCCTCCACGTCATTCTGCGCAAAGGTCCGGATGACCGCGCCATGGATCATTCTTCCCATGACCCGCGCGGTATCTTTAATGGGTTCGCCCCGGCCAAGCTGGATGTCATTGGCATTCAAAAACATCACGCCGCCGCCCAGCTCGCGGATGCCGGTCTCAAACGAAACCCGCGTGCGCGTGGACGATTTCGAGAAAATCAATGCCCAGGTCTGGCCGGCCAGCGGTTTGCGATCCACCCGCGCCCGTTCCCGCTTGAGCACGGCGGAGTCCCGCAGGACTTTTTCAAAATCCGCCAGCGGCAATTTTTCCAATGACAATAGATTTTTCATGTTTGGTTTTGGAATTTTCCACCCAAAGAAGAGTTTGTAACCAAAATCGGACGCCTCGTCACTTCTTTTTCTTCTTTGCATCCGCCGCGCACCAGAGATACCACGAGGCTGTGGTGCGGTGCGGCCGCCAGATCTCGCCAAACGCCAGCAGATCTTTGGGCGCGGGCATGTCCCGCCGTTTGTAGGCGTGGCGAAACCCAGAACGGACGCCAAAATCATGCACCGGCAATATGTCATGGCGGCCCAATTGAAAAATCAGGAGCATCTCCACCGTCCATCGGCCCACGCCGCGGACCTGGGTCAGGCGTTCGATGATCTCTTCATCCGGCAACAGCATGATCTTGCGCGAATCCGGAATGACCCCGGACAATGTTTTTTCCGCGATATCGCGGATGGCCTTGATTTTGGCGTACGAAAATCCGCAGGCGCGAATTTGTTTGTCGGTCACGCCCGCCAAATCCTTCGCTTTGGGGAATCGTTTGCCCGGGAATAACTTTTTGAACCGGCCGAGGATGGTGTTCGCCACCGTTCCGTTGAGTTGCTGGTGCGCAACCGCTTGCACGAGCGATTGGAACGGCGAACGCCGTGTCTCCGGCGCCAGGCCGCATCTGCCATGTTCGCGGATCAGCCGGCGCATGACCGGGTCTTTGGACGATAAATGCTTGTGGGCTGCGGGCGTCATGCTTATGCGGGTTATGCGAGTGACTTGACCACTTCTTCGATCTTTGAAATCCCTTCGCCGGCCTCCTGCGGCTTCAGGTTCAAAGACGGCAACAAACGGATGGTTTGGTTTCCGGCGGGAATCACCAGAACACCAGCCACCTGCATCCTGTTTGTGAATTGGATCGCAGCCGATTTCTCGCTTCCGGCCAATGCGGGGATTTTCTCCTTTTCGGCCAGTTCCAGCCCGAGCATGAAGCCCAGACCGCGCGCGTTTTTAATCACCGTCGGATACCGCTCACCCAGTCGCTGCAATTCGTTCAGCATCCAGTCGCCCAGCTTGCGGGCATGGTTGGCCAGGCTTTCATTTTCAATGACTTCAAAAATTTTCAAGGCTACCGCGCAGGCCAGCGGCGTGCCGCCAAAAGTCGTCGCGTGCGTGCCCGGCCCAAGCAGGTCCGCATACGGTCCGCGCAGCCAGAACGCGCCGATGGGAAACCCTCCCCCCAGCGATTTGGCCATCGAAACGCCGTCCGGTAAAAATTTACCGCCGCCGGGAATTTTTTCCAGGATCCGCTGGAAACTTTGGTATGCGCCGGTGCGGAAATGCCCGTCCTGCACGGCGTCCATGAACAGAAGTAATTTTTTCTCGTCGCACAGTTGCCGCAGGCCGAGCAGATATTCCGGCGTGGCCGGGGTGATGCCGCCTTCGCCCTGCACGCCTTCGATCAAAATGGCAACGGTCGCCGGGGAAAGGGCGTTTCGCGCCGCCGCCAGGTCGTTGTAGGGGATGTGCCGGAAGCCCGGCATCATCGGTTCAAACCCTTTTTTGACTTTGTCCTGCCCGGTGGCCGCGATGCCCGCAAGCGTCCTTCCGTGAAACGAATGGGTCGCCGTCAGGATTTCATATCGGCCCTCGTCATGGCCAAACTTGCGCGCGGTCTTGAACAGGCCTTCATTGGCCTCCGCGCCGCTGTTGGCAAAAAAGGCTTTTCCCGCGCCGAGCCGCTTCACGATCTCCGCCGCCAGCCGGCCCTGCGGTTCGGTGTAATAAAGATTGGAAACGTGCATCAATTTCCGGGACTGCTCCATCAGGACTTCCAGGATGGCCGGATGCGCATGACCCAGGCAATTGACCGCGATGCCACCGCCCAGATCCAAATAACGTTTGCCATCCACGTCGAAGACATAGCTGCCCGTGCCGTGACTCAAAGCCAGGTCAAACCGGCCATAGCTGGGCACGACGTTCTTCGCAAACAATTCGCAGATGGACTCGAATTGATTGCGCACAATCGGCGGCGGAGATGGAACAAGCTCTTTCATTAACGAATCCTCAAATCGTAAATCGTAAATCGTAAATCACAAAACTATTTCCGTCCCCACTCCTTCGTCGGTGAAGATTTCCAGCAGCACGGCATGCGGCACCCGGCCGTCCACAAAGGAAACTTTTTCCACGCCGGCCTGGATGGCCGCCACGGCGCTGTCCACTTTGGGGATCATGCCCTTGTCGATGACCCCGGATTTTTTCAATGCGGCCACCTCCGAAATTTTCAGATGCGGAATGACCGATTCCGGGTTATTGGGATCGCGCAACAATCCCGGCACGTCGCTCATGAATACGAGTCGTTGCGCTTTGAGCGCGATCGCCAGTTGCGCGGCGGCCACGTCCGCATTGCAATTGTACACCTTCCCATCCACGCCCCGCGCGGTCGGGCTGATGACCGGCGTGAACCCGCACCAGATGCTCTCTTTGATCGGCGCGACGTCCACCTCCACCACTTCGCCGACGTAGCCCATGTCGATCTTTTTTCCGGGGTCCGTCACATCCTCCAGCAACAACTTTGTGCATTTAAAAACGTCCGGCCCGGCAAAACCCACGGTGTTGCCACCCAGAAGATTGATCGCCTTGACGATCTCCGGATTGATTTCGCGCGACAGCACTTCGTCCGCAATCCTCGCCGTGGCCTCGTCAGTGACCCGCTGGCCCTGGATGAATTTCGCGGCCAGCCCGGCTTTTTCCATGGCGCGGGTGATGGCCTTGCCGCCGCCATGGACGATGACCGGGTTGATCTCCACCGCCTCCAAAAAAACGATGTCCCGCGCCACACTGGTACGGACTTTTTCATCCGGCGAATCCATGAAACTGCCGCCGTATTTGACCACAAAGGTGGCACCGCTGAACTTTTGGATGTACGGCAGCGCTTCGAGCAGCATGTCGGCTTTGGCGATAAGGTCTTGCACGCCGTATTCCTAAAAGAATTTCGCTCCAAATGAAAGAGCGATTGTTGGCTTGCCCTCGGGACACCGCCGCATTTTTAGAAAATGCTTACAGCCGTGCGTTGTCGATCAAGCGCGTTTTGCCGAAGAAAATGGCCAGCGCCATGTGGACGCCGCGTTTTACCTGCGTAACGGGTCGCAACGTTTCCGGGTCGAAAAATTCCACGTAATCCAATCGCGCCAGTGGCGCGGCGGCGATGAACTCTTTCAAATCGGTCTTGAGCCGCTTTGCGGGGAACGCTTTAATTTTCACCGCGGCTTTGGCCGCGTTCAAGGCGTGAAAGAGGATGACCGCCTGCGCCCGTTGTTCCGCATCGAGATATTTATTGCGCGAACTCATCGCCAGCCCGTCCCGCTCGCGGCAGGTCGAGGCCACGATGATTTTCAGCGGAAAATTCAAGTCGGCGGCCATGCGTTTGATGATCGCCGCCTGCTGGTAATCTTTCTGGCCGAAAACCGCCACGTCCGGCTGGACGAGATTGAAAAGTTTGGCGACGATGGTCGTGACTCCGCGAAAATGAGTCAGGCGCGCCGCCCCCTCCATCGTTTTGGACAAGGCCTCTTCCACGACGTAAGTGCTGAAACCGGCAGGAACGGCGTGGCGCGATGCCACCAACTCCGGGTACATCTCTGCATCGCCGGGCGTAAACACCACGTCCACGCCGGCGGCACGACACATTTTTAGATCACGCTTCAGGTCGCGCGGATATTTTGAGAGATCTTCTGCGGGGCCGAATTGCGTGGGGTTGACATAGATGCTGACGACGACCCGACCGCTCCGTCCGACCCGTTTGCGCGCCTCATGCACGAGGCTGATATGGCCGTCGTGCAGATAGCCCAACGTGGGAACGAAGCTGATCTTTTTCCCCGCGCGCCGCCATTTCAGGGCCAGTTGCTGCATGGCCGCGACGTTTTTTACGATTTGCATCCTCTAAAAATGCGGCAACAGATTTGCGCTATCAATCTTATTGTCAATCCATGAGCGACGTAGTAAAACTTGCTCATGAGCGAAAGGCAAAAATTGATCCTTCACTTTGTGTGGGATTGTCTTTTTGCCGTTTTCTTTTGCGCGTTCATGCTCACCCGTTTTCATCATTATTCCACCTTCATATTAATTGGTTTTTGTTGGATTAATATGCTCCTTTCAAAAATATGGGGTGGAAATCACTTTGCCCCGACGAAAAAAGACCGTGAATTGACAACCCTTGAAACGATCGCGTGGTTCACTATCGGATTTTCCGCCCTCTACCTCGCTATGTACATCGTTTACAAAGGATTGCCGAATCATCCGGCGTTCAGCATTCCGATATTTGCCATTGTCCTTGCAGGTTGCGCGCTGTATCTGACCAGGCAACTGGCCGACTTAAAACATCCGACTCCCGTTTCCAATTGATAAAACCGCGAATGGAAAGAATGTTTCCTGGCTTTTGTCCTTATGGGAGCCGCGTGCCAACTATTCCACCGTGACAATGAACGGCGCAAATTCATCGCGATAATGAGGCGGAATGCGCGCCTTGAATTTCGCCGCTTTGCCCTGGTAACGCCGTTCGATGACCTGTCCGACCTTGTGCAGGCGAGCGATCACTTCCGCGCGCTCGTGGGGAATCTTCAGTTCCAGGAACTCCCGCTTGGGCCGTAATTGGGTGCCGATCTCCGAGAGCAGATGTGGAATGCCTTCGCCGGTCTTTGCGGAAATCTCCACCGCGTGGGGATATTTTTCTTTCAGCCGCGCGATGAATCCCTTGACGCCCACCCGGTCCATTTTATTCAGCACCATGATGGTGGTCTTTTCGTCCGCGCCGATCTCCGCCAGCACGGTATTGACGGCTGCGATCTGCTCCTCGGCCTGCGGATGGCTGATGTCCACCACGTGCAGCAGCAGGTCGGCTTGCACGACTTCTTCCAGCGTCGCTTTGAACGCCTCCACCAGGCCGTGCGGCAATTTGCGGATGAAACCGACCGTGTCCGTGAGCAACACATTTTGATTGGTCGGCAGCTTCAGGCGGCGGGTCGTCGGATCCAGCGTGGCGAACAGGATGTCCTTGGCCAAAACATCCGCGCCGGTCAGCGCATTGAGCAGCGTGGATTTGCCGGCATTGGTATAACCGACAATGGAGGCCAGCGGCCATTGGCTGCGCTGACGCCCCGCGCGCTGGGTTTCCCGGCGGCGGCGGACCAGATCCAGGTCGCGCTCGATGCGGTCGATGCGCTCCTGCACCTTGCGCCGGTCGGCCTCCAATTGCGATTCGCCCTCGCCACCGCGCATGCCGATACCGCCCGACTGCCGCGATAGATGCCCCCAAAACCGCGTCAATCGCGGCAGCAAGTGCCGGAGCTGCGCCAGTTCAATCTGTAATTTGCCTTCGCGCGTGCGGGCGCGCTGCGCGAAGATGTCGAGAATGAGCGCCGTGCGGTCCAACACCTTGCAATTGAAAATCTTTTCCAGGTTGCGACTCTGGGCCGGCGAGAGTTCATCGTCAAAAATCACTGTATCCACGTCATTGCGCCTGCAAAAATCTGCAAACTCCTCCGCCTTGCCCTTGCCAATGAACGTGGCAGGCGACAGCGCTTCCACTTTCTGGATGCCTTCGCTGACGACCTCCGCGCCGGCGGTGGCGGCCAGTTCGCCAAGTTCGGCAAGCAGTTCACGCACATCTACGGAATCTTGCGCAATTTTTTGTGTCTTGCTGGGAGCAAGATTGGGGGTCTTGTTGTGGGCAACGGTGTGGGATTTGAGCTCCACGCCGACGAGGAATACACGTTCCGGGCGTGAGTTTCTATTATTGATGAGCGCTTTCAATCGTCAAAGCAGCATAGCACAAGACGGAGCCGGGAACGATTTCATTTTCATTTTTTTACGGGATGGATTAGCTTGCCTTCCTTGCAATGCGAAAAATAAAGTGGGGAAAATCGCATGCGGCGCGCCTGGGCGTCATCGCCTCGACGGTATTTTTTTCTCTTTCTGCAGTACCCTTGCTGGCGGACGACACCAACCTGGAGCAGGAGGTTTCCGAGTTGAGACAGCAAAACACCGTGCTGCAACAACAATTGCAACGGCAAAGCAGCCTGCTTTATTCGCTCTCAAAGAAAGTCGAAGGCCTCGAAGCCCAAAGCGCGGACCACGAAAATGCGGCGGAAAATGCCAGCCCGAAACCAGGCGGGTTCAGCCTGGGCAAAGTGAACCTGAGCGGCGAGGGTGGCGTGGCGTTTTTCGACACCGGCTCAGACGGCTTTGTTCCCGAGTCAGATTTTCGCGTGGATGAAGCCCGGCTCTTTCTGGACGCTCCTATCTGGGACGAAGTCTATTTTCACACCGAAGTAGATCTTATCACCCGCGAGAATCCCAGCCTCAACGCCCAGCTTAACGAACTGTATCTTGATGCTCAGGACATCTCACGATTGTGGGGACAGGACAACCAGTTCAACCTCCGCGCCGGCCGTATCTATTTTCCGTTTGGCGAGGAATATCTCAGTCGCAACGTGATTGATGACCCGCTCATATCACGTTCATTATCAGATATTTGGGGTGTCTCTCCGGGTATAGAAGCTTACGGCTCGTTCGATAAACTCAGCTATTTTCTCGCCGTCCAAAACGGTTACAACGCTTTCGCACAAGATATTGAAGGCGACAAATCCATCACCGGCAAGGTCGGGTATGATCCGTTCCCATGGCTCCATTTGAGTGTCAGCGGGATGCGCACGGGCACTTTGCATGCTCAGAATGACGTCTATTCCGCCGTGTGGTTTGGCGATAGTCTTTTTAGCTCAATCGGCTCGGCGGCAACGACGCGCTTCCAGGCCTACTTGACTGAAGGCGATGTTTCCGCGCACTGGCACAGCGGCTATGTGAGCGCGTTCGGCGGCTATATGCTCTACAGCGACAACGACCCCACCTCAGACAACGGTCGGAACATTTTTTATTATTCCGTCGAAGGCGTCCAAAATTTGCCAAAAAAATTCTATGCCGCGGCGCGGTTCAGCGAAATCCTGGCGGGTGAAGGATTTCCCATCGTTGGCTATGGCAACTTTGGAGAGTACTCCGAGGATTTGTCCACCCAACTCTGGCGCTTAAGCCTCGGCCTGGGCTATCGCTTCAGCGATGACCTGATCATCAAAGCGGAATATTCCATGGAGCAGGGATTGGAGACCGACAGCGAAGAACGTAATCACGAAGATTTTTTGGGGACGGAAGCTGCTTTCCAATTTTAATTTTTTATGGAACTTATTGGCCGCTGGAGAGTCTTATCTGCTATGGCATTTTTTTGGGGCATTTTTCTAATAATTTGTTGTTCCGCCACGGCGGGAACGATTGTCGGCAACGTCCATGCCGAGGGAAAATCCGGCGCCGATGCCGGCGACGCGGCGACCGGCGCTTATGCCAACCGCAAATATCAGTTCGTCCAAAAGGTGGATTATAACGACATGCACGATTTTGTCGTTTATATCGAAGGGCCGATGCCCACCAACGGCATCACCTCAACCAATCTGGTCAGCGTAACGACCCAGCGCATTGCGCAACAGCGCGCGACTTTCACCCCGCACGTTTTGCCGGTCATGGTGGGCACAACAGTGGACTGGCCGAACAATGATGACATTTATCACAATGTTTTTTCAATGTCGGACGCAAAACAATTTGACCTCGGATTATATAAAGGTGATCCGACAAACAAGTGCGTGACTTTTGACAAACCCGGACGCGTGGACGTCTTTTGTTCCATTCACCAGGACATGCATTGCATCATCCTGGTATTACAAAATCCTTATTTTGCATCGTCGGATGAAGATGGGAATTACAAGATTGCCGATGTGCCCCCGGGCACCTACAAATTGAAGGCGTGGCATGACCGGCTGCCGTCCGACGAAAAAGAGATCACTGTTCCCACGAACGGCTCCATCAGAGTGAATTTTACCCTCGGCATCAAAAACCTGCCGCAATATTGATCCATGTTCAAAGCGAATTTCCGCACAAAGGTGCTTTTACCGGTGATGGTCGTGATGGTCGTGCTCGTCGCCGTCACCGTTTTCGTGGTCAACCGGTCCATTACACGGCAATTTCAGACTGAAGCGCAGAAAACCCTGGCGACGGCAAACAACGTCTTCAACAAGTTACAGAGTATCCGTAGCGACGATTTGTTGGTGCGGTTTCGCAGTCTCGCTAACGAACCGCGCTGGCGCGCCGCTTTTCAAAGCGGCGATGTGGCGACCATGCATCAACCGTTGCTCGATCTATTGCGCGAAGAAAGTGTGAAAGTGGTGTTTTATACCTCGGCGTCAGACCAGGTTTTGGATGGTGAGACAGATGATTCGGAGCTCTCCGTGGCATCATTTGAAGCGGCGGCATCCCCTTCGGTGAAAAAAGCCCTGAGCGGGCCCGGAACCGTGGACACCGTATCTGTCGAAAATAAATTATACGATGTCATCTCGGTTCCCGTTTACGTGGACAACGGATTGATCGGTATTTTGACCCTCGGTTCTGAAATCGGCGGCACCGATGCCACTAAATTCAGCCAACTGACTCATGCCCAGATCGCCCTGTTGGCGGATGGAAAAGTCGTCGCCTCGACCCTCTCGGGCGCGGATGCCACAGCACAATGCGCGAGTCTCTACCGTGATTCGCTTGCTTTTCCGTCTGCCGACGTCACGGCGATCACTGTCGGCGGCATCCATTATTTTGCGACCGCCGGCCAATTTGATTCCCTGAGCAGCGATAAAACACTCGGCTACGTTTTATTAAGTTCGTACGAAGACTCGTTGATGGCATTACAGGACACTAAACGGCTTCTGTTGATAGTGAGTCTCTGCGCGATTATTTTGGGTGTATCCGTAGTCTGGCTCGTCGTCAATAAAGTCACACGGCCGCTGAGCGAATTGCGTGACAGCGCGGAAGCGGTCGGCCGCGGCGATTTTTCGCGACAGGTCCCCCTCCGTTCCGATGATGAGGTGGGCGAGCTGGCCGGCGCATTCAATCGCATGACGAAAAATGTGAGGGAGTCGCGGGCGCAACTCGAGCAGACCGTTTCCACGCTTAAAAACACGCAAGAACAGTTGATTCAGAGCGAAAAACTCTCCGCCGTAGGCGAGTTCGTCGCCGGTGTGGCTCACGAATTGAATAATCCCCTGGCTGCGGTGATGGGATTTTCCGAGATGCTGCGCGAAGCGGATGTGGACGCCAAATATCGCCGTCAATTGGATCTGATTTTCAAGGCTGCGCAACGCTGCCAGAAAATCGTGCAATCCCTGTTGAGCTTTGCGCGGCATCAGAAGCCGGAGCGCAAGCCCGTGTCGGCGAACGAACTCGTCGAGGCCGTCCTGGAAATCGTCGCCTATCCGCTTCGCACCAGCAATGTCGAGGTTGTTACCCGGTTGCAACCCGGCCTGCCAGCCGTGCTGGCGGACAGCCACCAGATCCAACAAGTGCTGCTCAACATCATCAATAACGCGCGCCAGGCCGTGGAAGGCCACCAACGCGACGGCCGGATAAAGATCAATACCGAGTTTTGCGAAACGAACGTGCGCATCACCATCCAGGATAATGGCCCCGGAATTCCCGAAGAGAATCTCCGCCGCATTTTCGATCCGTTCTTCACCACCAAAGAGGTCGGCAAAGGCACGGGCCTGGGGCTGAGCCTTTGCTATGGCATCATTAAAGAGCATGGCGGCAACATTTCGGTCACAAGCCGGCAGGGCGAGGGAGCGGCCTTCGTAATCGAGTTGCCCATCGCGAAAGGCACAAAACTTCCTGCGGAAGACCTAAAATCGTCTCTTCCCGCTAAAACCGACTCACGGGAAGGGGCCGGCAGGAAAATCCTCGTCATCGACGATGAAGAGTCAGTGTTGCTGATGGTCTATCAGATCTTGACGGCCTCCGGTTACCATGTCCATACGGTGGCCAACGGGGAGACGGGCCTGCAGGAGTTGCTGAAAAATCCCTATGACGCCATCTTTTGCGATTGGAAAATGCCCGGGTTAAACGGCCGCGAAGTTTACGAGCGCGTGCGCGGGACCAGTCCCGAGCTTTGCCGGCGCATCATTTTTATCACCGGCGACGTCATCAATGAAACGATGCAGGAATTCCTTGTGAAAGAAAACCGGCCATGTCTGGCCAAACCCTTTACGCTCACCGAAGTGAGGACACTGGCCAAAAACACGATTACCGGATAAAGACATGCCAGGAATGTAAGCCGGGCCCCGCGCCTATTGCTGCACCCGCTGCCACATTTCTTCGACGGTAGGATTTCTGCCGGCGCCCATTTGGTAATACGTGTCGCCGTCCACCCGGATGTGAAACGTGGGCTGGGCATGCAGATATTGCTTCATCGCCCCTGTGGCGTACTGAATGGTTTCAGTGTAACTGTCGCCTGCCAGCTTGTAAGGGCCGCCGGCGGTATAGACGACATTGGATTGGTAGTCATAGGTTACGATCGACCAGTTGGTCAAGGTGAACGTCTTGAAATAATAATTGTCTGGCGTGAGAAAAACGAACTGGCGTGTCCGGCGTGATCTTGCGCCCGCCAGTTTCCAGGTGCCGGCCATTTCGCTCTTCAACATGTCATCATCCTGCGCAGGCGGCGTATGCAGGACGTGATATTCGACAGGGTTCGTCTGTTCCAACTGGGCAAGGGGCCGCCGCTGGGCGGTCTGTTTCATGACGACATACACCAGGGTCAAAATCCCTGCCAGAAAAAGAATGAGCAGCACAATCCCAAGACTGACAGCTATCGTCGAATTGGTTTTGTCTGAATTCATGGGTTAGAACATCGTCCTGTTTTAATCCCGTGGCCGCCTCTCTCGTTTTCTCAGCGCCCGTTCGCGTTTTTTTATTTCCGCGCTCAAAAGCTCTTCCGCCGACCATCCCCTGGCCTGCGCCGATTGGGCTAAATCAAACAGGGTTGTGGCCAGTTTGGTTTTAGAAAGCGGCGATTTGCGGTCGGTCAGCAAATTGGCTTTGCGTGCTTTCTTGGCCAGCTTTTCCGCGCGCAGCAACGCCGGCAGATGCTTGGGGATGCCGTCCAGCGCCGAATGCCGCGCGCGGACGGTGCCGTGTTTTTCCGCACGTTTAATTTTCTCCCAGTTCGCCCAGACCTCGTCCACATTTTTGACTTTGGTTTTGCCAAACACATGGGGATGCCGCCGGATAAGTTTATCCACCAGGAGGCGGCACACCTTTTCAAAATCAAACGCCCTGCGTTCGCGCGCAAGCTGGCAATGAAAGACCACTTGCAACAAGAGATCGCCGAGTTCCTCCGCCATTTCGTGGTCGTCCTTCGCTTCAATGGCATCGATCAGTTCATAGACTTCCTCAATGGCGTGACGCCGCAGGGTCAGGTGGGATTGTTCGCGGTCCCAGGGACAACCCGTCGACGAGCGCAGCCGCGCCATCACCTTGAGCAGATCATTGATGGGCGGCTGCTTCACAAAATCACCAAATCATCCCGATGCACCAACTCAACCCGCGCCAGTTTCCTGGCGCGAATCTCTTCGCTGCCGAATTTGGCGATGCCCCGTGCGAACTCCATGCCGTCCAGATCACAGATGCGGACGACATCGCCGGCCGCAAAATCGCCCTCGCAACGCGCCACGCCGGGCGGGAGCAGGCTCTTGCCGCTTTCGCGCAACGCCTGCTTTGCCCCGTTGTCCACGAACAATGTTCCCTTGGGATGATGAAAGAACGCGATCCAGCGCTTGCGCCCCTGCAATTTGTCGGCTTGGGCGACGAATAACGTGCCCTCGTCCTCGCCGCCAACAATTTTGGCGACGACGTTTTTCTTCCGGCCGCTCGCGATGACCAGGGGGATGCCCGAGCGCACGACGATTTTCGCCGCTTCGATCTTCGATTTCATTCCACCGACCGCCGTTTCGCTGGACGTGCCGCCGGCCAGGCCCTCGATGGCACTGTCGATCTTCTCGATGACCGGGATGGTCCTGGGGTTGGCTTTGCCGAAATTCTCCACCACGCCGTCCACCGTGGTCAAAATCACCAGCAGATCCGCCGGCAACAACGAGGCCACCAGGGCGGATAGCTTGTCGTTGTCGCCAAATTTGATTTCCGTGAACGAGATGGCGTCGTTTTCGTTGATGATGGGGATGACGCCGTGGCTCAGGAGCGTGACCAGCGTGTTGCGGGCGTTGAGGTGGCGCTCGTGGTGCTCCAGATCTTCGTGCGTGAGCAGCACCTGCGCAACATGCAGGTCCTGTTTCGCAAACAGCTCGGCGTAATTGGACATGAGCCGCGACTGTCCCACGGCGGCGCATGCCTGGAGCTCGGCCAGTTCCTGAGGGCGCTTTTCATAACCGAGCGCGCCCATGCCCGCGCCCACCGCTCCGCTGGTGACCAGCACGATTTCCTTGCCAGCCTTTCGCTGGGCGGCGATCTGCGCGACGAGTTGTTCCAACTGGGCCGGGTCGATCTGTTTCCGGCTGTCGGTCAACACACCCGTCCCGATCTTGACGACAAGCCGGGCGGCGGATTTGAGCGGATCGCGATGCACACCGGGAAGGTAAAGAATTTGTGGGGCGCGGAAAATGTTAAAATCAGTGTCGAATCCGCATCAGATCGTTCTACGAAAGTCATTAGAACCGAGGGAATTTATCGCCATTGCATCAAACGCGGATTAAGATGGAGATTTATGAACAATGAGCCGGGTAATAATGCGCCGAAGCCAAATTACAAATGGCCGTGGTTTGTGATGGCGGCGGTATTGCTCGGCTTCGCGCTGGCGATAGCGTGGATGTTTTATGCGGTGCAGAAGGAAAAAAGCGAACGCGAATTCGGCCCGCCCCCGGCGGCTAAATAAGGTATTTCCAACTCACTGCCGCTTCCCGCCCAGCTCCGCCAGAACGGAGGTCCCGTCAACACCGGCCGGCGTCCGCGCGTATCCGATCTGCACTGCCGTGGGCAGCAAATCGTCGGCTGACCATTGCAAGCCGCTGACCTGGCCGGCGGAAATGTGTTCCGGCCAGTGCGCGATCATCGGCACGTGAAAATCATTGGTGGCGAGGTTGCTCTGGAAGAACGCCGGATCCATTTCCGCCGTTTTGTGCGGGATGCTGCTGCCGGCAAAAAAGATCAGGACATTGTTCGTCATCTGGACTTTGTCCAACTGCTGGCGCAGTTGGGCGATGGAGTCGTCGATCCGGGAAATCAAGGCGGCGCGGTTTTTTTCCGCCTGTGGCCACGGTTCATCGGAATACGGCGCGTCGGACGGCACCTGCACATGTTCATCCGGGATGATGTAATTCACGAAAAGAAAGAATGGACGATGGCGGTTGAAACTGTCCGGAACGTTCTCTTTGACAAAATTCGCCGCCGCCTGGCCAAACAAGTCCGGGAGATAAGTTTGATGTTTGCCGCCGGTATTGTAATACAATTCCTCGTACCCCACATAATGCGCGGCCTTTTGCGGCGGGTCCGCCAGCGTCCGGGGCACATAGCGGAAAATCCGGTCGGCATAGAAGTTGGCGGCGTCCCGGTCATTAAAGAATCCGGCAAATTCATCGAACCCCTTCTTCCAGGGAGCGGTCAGGGAATTTTCATCTCCCGAATCCCATTCGCCGATATAGCCGGTGCGATACCCTGCCAATCTCAGGACTTGCGCGACCGTGACCGCTTCGGGCGCGAGCGGAATATCCCGGCGCGCGGCTGAATAATCTTTTCCGAGCAAAACGGAGGCGCGGGTGATGGCAGATGAGTCGGCGGCGAAATAATTGGTGAAACGAATGCCCTCGGCAGCGAGCTGGTCCAGATTGGGAGTCTGGTAATTCGTCTGGCCGTAGCAGCTCAAATCACCGTAGCCCAGGCCGTCGCATTGGATGAAAATGATGCTGGCACGGCGGGGAATGCCCTGTGGCAGGGAGTTGGTAATGATGATCGACTGAGTCCAGCCGGAAAAAGCGGGCAATACGGCGATTGCAGCCAAAACGGGCGCAAACCGGTTAAATCGGATTAATTTCATTGAACCTTTGATTCTGAATAATCCCATGCGTTCAACGCAATTCAATTCGCACGGTTCCTTTTGCCGAATTCGGCGTCGAGCGGGAGCTTTATCGCGATGAGAAAACTCGGGATAGTTGCCAGAAGCGTCCAAAGGAAGAAATTTTTGTAGCCGAGAATCCCTTGCAGCCAGCCGCTCCAGAGCCCGGGGATCATCAGGCCGGCGGCCATGAAGCCGGTGCAAATGGCATAATGCGCCGTGGCGTGTTCGCCGCGCGCGACGTAAAGGAGATAAATCATGAATGCGGTGAAACCGAAGCCGTAGCCGAATTGCTCGACTGCCACGCCCGCGCCGATGGCGGAGAGATGTTGCGGTTGCGTGTGCGCCAGCCAGATAAAGACGGCGTCCGGCAGATGGATGGCCAGCAGCATCGGCCAGAGCCAGGACTTTAGTCCGTGCCGCGCCACCAGGTAACCGCCCAACAACGCACCGCACATGAAGGCAATGACGCCGGCCGTGCCGTAAACCTCGGAGACTGTTTGATCGTTGAGGGCCAGGCCACCGGCATGGACCGGGGCGCGCAGGAAGATCGGGACGATTTTGAGCATTTGCGCCTCGCCGAGGCGGTAAGACAAAATGAAAAGCAGCGGCAGGATGATTTTTGGCTTTCGAAAAAAGGCGGCGAATGTGTTTAAAAAATCATCCAGGAAATGTCCCGGCGCCGAAACCGGTTTGGGAACGTCCATTGCGGGCCGCGGCAGAATGAAATAATGATAGATACTCAGGCACACGAAGACGGTTGCGCCGAGCAAAAAGACGATGGACCATCCCAGAGCCGGATTGGCGGACTTTGCTATCAACCATCCTGCCAGATATACCATCCCGCCCCGCGCCGCGATGCCGCCACCATTGAAACAAACACTCCGCCACCCGACGAAGAAGGATTGCTGGTACTCGGTGTTCGCCAGCATGTAAAAACCGTCCGCCGCGATGTCATGGGTGGCGGAGCCAAAGGCCAGCAGGCCGAAAAAAATGACCGTCCACTCGACGAAATGCGGCGCGGGGACCATCAGGGCCACGCCGCCGAGCATGATGCCCAGGAACAATTGCATGGCCCAGATCCATTGCCGTCGCGTTTTCAAGATGTCCACCGCCGGGCTCCACAGCGGCTTGATGACCCAGGGGAGGTAGAGCAGGCTCGTGTAAAAGGCCGTGGCCGTATTCGAAACGCCGAGGTCGTAGAAAAAAAGCACCGACACCGTGGCGATGAGCGCGTTGGGCATTCCTTCCATGAAATACACCGTTGGAATCCACAACCACGGACTGCGGGAATCATTTTTTGCGCCGGCCATTTGCGGCAATCTTGGCGGCAACGGGCGCAAAAGAAAAACTTTTCTTCGTTTCCTTTGCTTCCGGAGCGCGACACAATCGGCGCGTGACCTTCGCGATTGGCGCAACCCTCAACGCCGGCGGCATCCTGCTGGGCGCGTTTTTTGGGCTGGCGCTGCGCCGTCCGATGTCCTCGCCAGCGCAATTAATGCTCCGGAATGTCCTGGGCGCGCTCGCGCTGCTCGTGGGTTTCTGGCTGGTCTGGCTGGGGATCAACGGGCCGTTTCCCTCCTGTGTCGGGCAATTTTTTATCGCGCTGCTGGCGGTGGTGCTGGGCAATCTTTTAGGGAAAGTCCTGGCATTGCAAAAAATGTCCAACCGCCTGGGCCGCGAAGCCGCCGGCCTGATTGCGGCGGCCCAAAAAGGCTCCGCGCAAAAGGCGCTGGCCGGGTTCAATGCCTGCACGATCCTCTTTTGTGTCGCGCCCCTGGGCATCATCGGCGCGATCGATGACGGTGTCTCGGGATTTTACTGGCTGCTCGCCGTCAAGGCGGTCATGGACGCCATGGCCATGACCACGTTCGTCAAAATGTTCCGCTGGCCGGTGGTGCTGTCAGCCATTCCGGTTTTTCTTTGGCTCAGCCTGGTCACGCTGGCATGCCGTCTTTACATCACGCCGCTGTTGCAGTCGCCGGCGCTGGCCGATTCCCTGATCGTTGCGTCGGGCCTGGTGACATTTGCCATCGCCATCGTCATCTTCGAAGTCAGGAAAGTGGAGCTGGCGAATTATCTCCCCGCGCTCGCGCTGGCGCCGCTGCTAACGTGGCTGTTTAAAACAATTTAGATTACCGACCACGTTTGGAGCTTGGAGGCAATTGTGGGTTTGTTGCCTTGATTTTCTGGTACGACGGGTTCAGATTTTGGGAGTTAGACATGAAGAAAACGGCCAACATTATTCAGCTAATTCTGACGATTCTGACAGTATTTGCGATTGTGTTTATGGTTAATGTAGGTGCTCACAATCACCATCCGACGACTTTTCAAATTGCACTGGAAGTCATTTCGCTCGTCACATTTTATCTTTGGCTGATTTTTTCAGTTATTCACCTATTTGTGCGGATTGTTCATAAATTTACAAAGCCGGACTCAAACTGACCCACTGCCTCCTTGTTGGATTCTGGCGTTCCTGCAGGAAAACTATTAAGCTCGCTACGCCTTAAACATGAAACTCCTCGTCATCGGTTCCGGCGGACGCGAGCATACGCTCGTGTGGAAGCTCGTGCAGTCGCCGCACGCCACCCAAATGTGGTGCGCGCCCGGTAACGCGGGCATCGCGCGGGAGCGGACCCAAAACGGCGCGGCGGTCGAATGCGTCAATCTGGGCGCGGAAGATTTGCCCGGGCTGCTCGCCTTCGCCCAGGAAAAGAAAACCGACCTGACCGTCGTCGGTCCCGATAATCCACTGGCCCTGGGCATCGTGGATCTGTTCCAGCAGAATGGACTGCGCATCTGGGGCGTGAACCGGAAAGCCGCCCAATTCGAGTCCTCCAAGGTTTTCTCGCAGAAGTTCATGGAGAAATATGGCATCCCCACTGCCGCCGCCGGGACGTTCTCCGAACCCGCGCCCGCCAAAGCTTTCGCCGCTTCGCTCGGCAAATGCGTGGTGAAAGCCGATGGCCTCGCTCTCGGCAAAGGCGTATTGATTTGCTCCAATGCCGCCGAAGCGGAAAAGGCCGTGGATGAGATCATGGTCGGCAAAGCCTTCGGCGCGGCGGGCGCACGCGTTGTCATCCAGGAATTTCTTGAGGGCGTCGAAGTCTCCCTGCACGCGCTCTGCGACGGCAAGACCGCCAAACTTTTTCCCACTTCACAGGACCACAAGCGCGCGCTCGACGGCGACGGGGGCTTGAATACCGGCGGCATGGGCACTTATTCGCCCACGCCGTTTCTGACCGATGCGCAGCTCGCCAATGCGGCCGCGCAAATCCTCGAACCCTTCATGCGCGGTTGCGCGGCGGAGAACATTGAATACCGCGGCCTGCTCTATCCCGGCATCATGCTGACGACGGCCGGTCCCAAAGTAATCGAGTTCAATGCGCGTTTCGGCGATCCCGAGGCCCAGGTCTATCTCACCCGTCTGGAAAACGACCTTGTGGAATTGCTCGACGCCAGCGCGGCAGGAACACTCGGCAAAATCGAATTGAAATGGAACCCCATGGCGAGCGTCTGCGTGGTGATGGCGAGCGGCGGTTACCCCGGCAGTTATCCGAAGGGAAAAGTGATTTCGGGGATTGAAACCGCCGATGCGCTACCGCGCACAAAAGTGTTTCACGCCGGCACGGCTTTGAAAGACGGGCAAATCGTCACCAACGGCGGACGCGTCCTTGGCGTCACTGCTTTGGGCAAGGATTTGAAATCCGCCCAGGCCGCCGCCTACTCTGCCGTCGGAAAAATCCGTTTTGACGGCGCGCATTTCCGCCGCGATATTGCGGCGAAGGCGTTGAAATAAATTTTACGGCGCTAATATTTTGATGTCGCGTGGGAGTACGATCCCGATTCATCTATCAGGCGCTCAAATCCATCAGTACCCCAAAGCCGCAGCCACGGCTTCCTTGATTTTTGGCCCTCGCAGACCGGTGGCTGTTATTTTCCCGTCTGGACCGATCAGGAAAATTGCGGGAATGCCATATACACCATAATTCGAGGTTAATTTATCATGGGACCAATCGCCAAGAAAACCCTGAGTCCATGCAATATCGTTATTTCTGGCAAATTTTTGTGGCTCTTGGCGCTCTGCGTCGAGACTCAAACTGACCATGGCAAAACGTTTATCCTTGCCAAAAGCATCATAGGTTGCCTTTAGGTTTGGTGTTTCGCCAACACATGGTCCGCACCATGTCGCCCAAAAATCCAGGAGTACAAACTTACCGCGGAAATCAGAGAGCTTCAGGGGTTGGCCTTCAACAGTAGTCGTGGCGAAATCAGGCGCAATGTCGCCCGGCTTTAAAGTGACAGCACCGTTAAGAGTGACACTGCCCATGTCGAACGCTACATCTGCCGCGTCAGACGGATCATCTGAAACGTGTACTGAAATCGAATCAAGCACGCCACTTTCTCTACATCTGAATTAATATCGCCCTCCACAGTGTAATCGCCCGGTTCAACCATGTCTGCGTGAAAAGAGCCATCGGCAGAAACCGGAAAACTCACGGAACGACGCGAGCCTTCCCGCCCTTTTATGTTGGACATTAGCACTCCCGAACACGAGGCCAAGTCAATGTTTGTCCCCAATCCCTGTCCGGCTTCAACTCGACCATTAACCGTTCGTCCCCGTGTTTCAATGTCGAGCTTCTTTGTCTCGCCGGGCTTTACTTCTACGGATCAAAAATATCCCCAGTAACCCCGCTGTTTCTCCTGTCGGTCAATGAAAAGTCTCAGTGGCGGAACTTGTTCAAAGATAAATCGGCCCTGGGCATCAGTCGAAGTTACATGGCCGGAGTATCGGATTGGCGCAACCACGTCTTCCCCGCAATAATCCCGGTCGAGTGACAACGAGAGGCGTTCATCCGTCACTACATGATTCCGATTTTTTCTAATGCCCTCGATGCGTCCCCACGGTTGAATAACCATCACTGCGTCATTTGTCGGATCATGATTTTGGAGCCAGCCAAAACCCTGGTCGTCGGCTGCCACCAGGAACAAATTCGTATCGGTCACTGGCAGATTGAATTGTCCTTGATCATCCGTAAGAAATTGCGCATCCCCACCATAGAGGGTGAAGAAGTGGAGAGTAGGAATCGTCTCCGGAGTGGCGCCAACAACCATTATACCAGGCAGTGGTTTACCGGATGGAGTTTGAACTCGTATGGTCAACAGCTTATTTGTCCCACCCCCGGGATAGGGAATTTTTTCTGTAATTATACCGGCAATGTAATAAGCATCCCCTTTACTGCCAAAAGGAAATGCCACTCCGAAACCGTCTGTAAATCCCGCTTCGATTATGCCCGCAGGCTGGACATTTAGGTGAAAACGAATATTCCCATTTTCCCCGCTGGAAGAAAAATTTGCAGGTAGAGGGGAAAGTTTTACGCTTTTGACTTCTCGCGTGAGCCAATCGTCAATCATTTGACTCTGCCCAGCCTTCATCCAATCGGAAACACCCTCCCAATTATAAAGCGACAAAATAGCATCTTTGTCTTTTGTTTTTAGGGCAGTTTCAAATTCCTGCAAAAGTTGTGAATTCGACGTAGGTGCGTTTTTGCCAAAGACAGATGGCCAAGCCGTGACGTCAATCAGGAAAGCTAAACTGATAATGGCGAATATTCGTTTCACAGCATGGTGCTCATGGAAATGATGTCGTGACCAAAGAGGATTTCGCAATAACCTAATGATTCGGGTTGGCCATTGTTGCCCCCGCATTGATTTCATTCAAATATTTTTGCACCGTAACCGTATCGATCGGATTTTTTAGATAAGGCGTGATTTGAGACGCCTCGCTGGCGGCTTGCCCATTGTTGTCATGAGAATAGGCACGCGAGGCGGCTTCAACCGCGCCGCTGACTCTGTTAAACCTGCTTCCCCCGGCGCTGCGCATGGACATGCTATGTTCTGAATCATAGTCCGCGTCCGCGTACGCCGACACTATCACCAAAGCCGCGGAATTGTCCGGTTTGCCTGTTTGGAGCAGGGTGTAGTGTTGAAGCATTTCATCAGTAACCGGCACGTCAAAGTAAGGTTCCAATTGATAAAGAGTATCGGGTAACACATCGTTGTTAGCTGCCAGATACTTTTTTATCGCATCCCTCATTTTATTCAGAAAATTGTTTTCGGCCGTTTCCCGCAGCTTGCTCAATGCTTCCCGCGCATCGTCTTCCGTTGCCATAGCCGAATCCCAGGCCGCATCGGCCCAATCTTTGTCAGTAACAAATTGCAGCTCGGGAATATTTCTGTTTGGATTTTGTTTCAGGTATTGCTTGAGGATGGCTACCTTGTCGGCAACGCTTTTCAGCGCCTTTACACCCGGATCATTTGCCTGGTCGTGCAATTGCGTTACCTCTCCGCGCAGTTTAAGCAACTCATCATTGTTTGAATTGGACCCCAACTGCGCATTCTCTTCCATCAATCCAGCTATTTGATTCGTCGCGTCGTTCAACGACAGTTGCAACTGCTGGATCTGGGCCGTCAGCGGCGTTATCTGTTGCTGAAGCACCTGGTTCTGCTCGCGCAACTGCGACGCGTTATGGGCTTCAAAAGCTCCGGTGCCGACTGCCGCGGCGAGCGCCGCACCGATGATCGTCTTTTGCAGAGTAGTCATAGCGATAACTTTGGTTGTGGTGATGGTCGTTGCGGTAGCCGCGGCCCCGGCCAAAACTGCTGCCCCGGAAATCGCAGCCGCCAGTCCTACCGGCGCAGCCTGGACGGCATTGGCGGTGAGCAATACTGCCAGCCCGCTTGCGCCGACCGTCACGTTTCGTTTCGAGAAAAATTCGCGCAGGCGTTCCACGGCGCGCGCCGCCCGTTTCTGCGCCGCGTCATCGGAGATGTTCAGACTCTCGCCGACTTCGCGCAGCGATTTGTTATCGAAATAGCGCAGCAGGATCACGCTGCGGTCGGTCTCATCCAGGGCGGCCATCGCATCGTCGAGCAGCGGCCCGATCCCGGCCCAATCATTGGCGGTCGCATTCATAGTGTTCATCTCCACGGCGATCTGTTCGCGCAACTGACGCCGCGATTCCTTGCGGATGAAGTCCACCGCCGTCCGGCGCGTTACGGCATAGAGCCACGCCGTCAAGACGGTATCGGGTTTCAGTTTGCCGGCGCTGCGGGCGAGGTCGGAGAAGACGGATTGCGAGACCTCCTCGGCCAGTTGCGTCGAGCGCAACTGCCGCAACGCGGCGGAATAGACCAGGTCCACGTGCCGCCGGACGATTTCGCCAAAGGCATCCTGCGAATTGTCGCGCGCAAATCGCTTCAGGAGATCAAGGTCGCTCGCAGTCATCTTTTAAAGCATATCGCCACCGCCACGCAAAAACCGACAGAAAAGTTACTTGCAATCCACGAAATCCAGCTTGGGGATTCAATTTGATATGCGAATCGGCGGTCGTACAATCATTATCCGGTGGTTATGAACGCGTACACCATATTTAAGATCGCGATCAGCATCGTTGGGATGTTTGTGGGTTTGGGATTATTATTTTGGGTGTCATGGCACAAGGCGCCGAACCAGAGAGAGACCAACTTATTTCGAGCAGCGGGTTTGCTTGGCGGTTGTTTGCTCGTTTCCCTGCCGTTGATTCTCGGGGCATGGTTGACGTGGAATATTGAAAACTGGTATTGCACCGTTTTTGTTTTGTCATCCGTTGCGTTTGCGCTGTTTTGCCTGGCTTGGGTGTGGATTATCATCAAATGGATTCGGGGAGAGGTAAAAAAACTGTTCCTGGCTGGGCTCGTCGTTTCCTTGATGATCTTCACCGGATTTGTCGCCTTCTGCATATATCTGACTTTTGTTCAAGGGACCACTCCCGGCCCCGATTTCATCAGGGCCATCCAATCCGGCAGCCTTGCCACCGATGCCATCTCTTCGATCGAGGTGGTCAAACTCGTAGGCGGATATACTCCCTTCACAGCCGGGGAACTTGACAGCCTGCCGCGGCGCGCAAAAATCGATTCACCCACCACCGTCAGCCGGCTGGTGACGCTCTTGCGGAGTGCTCAGCCGGGTTGGGAGTCCCGCGAAATGAATCATCCCAGCACAAAATATAGTACCTATCTTAAGGTGAATACCAGGGACGGCTTCTTTTGGCTTTACTGCAATGTGGAGCAGGATGGGGAGGGGGCCACCTTTACCTTCCATGCAAACACCCTGAACAGCACCAACCCGAATGAGGGCGGCGAATTTCACATCGATAATTTTTCCGAAATCCTTGCGATTCTGACGAACGGCACGAATCCCGAACCGGATAAGGTCGTGTTGACCCCCCACGAACAATTATTAAGAACGCTTTCTTTCACATGGGAATTTTGCAAACTGATCACCGTTGCAATTGTTGTAATATTTTTCGTTCGGAGGTCACGTCGCGCCGCCTGACAACGACCGGCAGCAGCTTACATCTGTTTCGGCCTTTAGCGGACTTCCTGTTTAAATCCACGTATCTGCGTAATCTACGGATCGTTTTCGCATAGTGTTTTCGCGTCTTTGCGTTAAATCCGCCCCGCGGCAAGGCGATTGCTTAACAGTCCCTGACAATTGAAATAATCAGGCGTTTTGGCCTCGTTTCCTGCATGAACGGTCTGCAAAGACCGCGCTGAAACCTCGCCAAGGCTCATCGGTTGTTTCAGGAACGAACTGTTTGAAAACGCCCACGGCGTCAAAAAAACGACTGTCATGCTCAAAAAATATAAATGCGAAGGCGGGTTCGACGAGATGCTCGACGGCAAGACCGGCATCCGCACCCATTACCGGAAATTTCACAAATTGTTCGGGAGCATCAAGCCCTCCGAATTCAATACCCGGCGGCAGGCGGTGGACAAGGCGTTTCTCCGCCAGGGCATCACCTTCAACGTGTACGGCGACGCCGCCGGTGCGGAGAAAATTTTCCCGTTCGACCTCCTGCCCCGCATCATTCCCGCCGACGAATGGGCGCATATCGAACGCGGGCTCACGCAGCGCATCCAGGCCCTCAACCTCTTCCTGCACGACATCTATCATGAGCAAAAGATCCTCAAAGACCGTGTCATCCCGGAATTTTACGTCCTCTCCGGCCGCCATTTCCGGCGCGAGTTCGTCAACTTCAACGTCCCCAAAGACATCTATATTCACGTCTGCGGCACCGATTTGATCCGCGACAAGGACGGCAATTACCTGGTGCTGGAGGACAATGGCCGCTGTCCCTCCGGCGTCAGTTATGTGCTGGAGAACCGCCGCGCCATGAAGCGCGCCTTCCCGGGAATGTTCGAGGGCATCGGCGTGCGACCCGTGGAAAATTATCCGCAGGAGCTTTTGAAATGCCTCAAGCACATCGCCCCCGCGGGCGTGGCCGACCCCACCGTCGTCCTGCTCACCCCCGGCGTATATAACAGCGCCTATTTCGAGCACACCTATCTCGCGCGCCAGATGGGCATCGAGATTGTCGAGGGCCGCGACCTTTTCGTGCGCGACCAGCGCGTCTATATGCGCACCACCAAGGGCCTCCAACCCGTCCACGTCATCTACCGCCGCATCGACGACGATTTCATCGACCCTACAGTATTCCGCCGGGATTCGATGCTCGGCGTGCCGGGCCTAGTGCATGCCTATCGCGCGGGCAACGTCTCGCTGGCCAACTCCATCGGCACGGGCATCGCGGACGACAAGGTCATGTATTATTTCGTGCCGCGCATGATCAAATATTACCTCGGCCAGGACCCCATCCTGCCCAACGTGCCCACTTATCTCGCCAGCGAGGAGGCGGACAAAAAATACATCCTCGAGAACCTGCCGCAACTCGTCGTGAAGGCCGCCAATGAATCCGGCGGTTATGGGATGTTGATGGGACCGAAGTCGTCGAAGGACGAGATCGAGGCATTCCGGAAAAAAATCATCGCCGACCCGCGCAATTTCATCGCCCAACCCATGATTTTCCTCTCGCAACACCCGACGTATTGCGACGGCAAGTTCGAGGGCCGGCACGTGGACCTGCGCCCGTACATCATCTCCGGCGAGAAAATCAGCATCATCCCCGGCGGCCTCACCCGCGTGGCCCTGCGCAAAGGCTCGCTCGTGGTGAACTCGTCCCAGGGCGGCGGCAGCAAAGACACCTGGGTTTTATATTAAATGTTGTCCCGTGTAGCCAATTCGTTGTTCTGGATGGCGCGCTACATCGAGCGCGCCGAAAACATCGCGCGCATCGTCGATGTCAATCTCCAGTTACTTCTGGATATCCGCAACCTTGAGGAAAAGCAGCTCATCGAATACTGGCTGCCCATCGTGCAGGCAACCGGTGATGAGCAGGAATTTTTCAAGCTCCATCCCCACGCCACCGGCAAGGCCGTCACGGAGTTCCTCGTCTTCCAGCCGGAAAACTCCAATTCCATCTTCCAGTCCATCTGCTCTGCGCGCGAAAACGCCCGCATGGCGCGCGACCAGATCACCCTCGAGCTGTGGGAGGAACTCAACCGCCTCTACCTCTTCATCCGCTCGCCCGACGCCCGCATGGTCTGGAAACGCAGCCCCAGCGAATTTTTCCAGGAAATCAAATCCAGCTCACTCCATCTCAACGGCATCATCGCCGCCACCCTCGTCCACGACGAAGGCTGGTGGTTCGTCCAAGTCGGCCAGTTCCTCGAGCGTGCCGACAAGACCACCCGCATCCTCGATGTCCGCTACCAGACTCTGCCCGAGCGCGGTTTGCCCAAGTCCATCACGCCCGACCAGGCCCTCGAATGGGCCGCCGTGCTGCGTTCCTGTAGCGCCTGGGACGCCTATAAAAGCATATACAGCGCGGACATCAACCCGCGCCTTGTCGCCGAGTTCCTGCTGCTGAGCGATAACTTTCCCCGCTCCGTCCGCTTCTGCGTCACCGAGCTGAACCATGCCATCCGCCGTATCTCGGGCGTCGCTGACGGCCATTTTTCCAACGATGCCGAAAAATTGACCGGCCGCTTCCTTGCCGAGCTGCAGTTCAGCGCTGTGGACGAAATTTTCGACATCGGCCTGCATAAATACCTCGACGACGCCCAGGTCAAGCTCAACGACATCGGCGTCGCCCTCTTCCGCGCCTACATTTACCAGCAGTTCGATAACCCGGACAAAGCCCACATGGTCCAGCAGGAGGAACAACAGCAGCAATCGCAAACCCAACGATCATGAAACGCATTGGCATCCTGACCGCCGGCGGTGACACGCCCGCCTTGAACGCCACCATCCATGGCGCCGTGACCCGCGCCAATCAGTTGAAGATCGAGATCATCGGCCTCATCAAAGGCTTCAACGGCCTCTTCAATCCGCGGGCGCCGCACGTGCACCTCAACCCGCTCTTTCAGGAGATCCCCGAACTCGACCCCACCAAGGGCGGCACGCTCATCGGCTCCTCGCGCGATTACGTGGACCCTGACAAAAAAGACGACCTGGACCTGATCCTCTCGCGCCTGCACAAGCTGCGCATCGAAGGGCTGATCTGCATCGGCGGCGACGGCACGCTCAACGGCCTCCAGCCCATCGCCGAGCGCCTGCCCACGGTGCTCGCGCCCAAGACGATCGACAATGATTTGGGCCTGAATTACGCGAGCGAACCCGACGAATGGGTACGCGTCAACGACGCCTCAGCGAAGTCTGGCTTCCGGTACAAACGCGCCGAATCGCACGCGGTCTTCGACCTCAACCAGATCGTCAATTACGTCACGCCGGGTTATGCCACGTCGGTGTACGTGTCCGCCCAGGGCATCGAGCGCATCCGCACCACGGCGGAAAGCCATCGGCGCATCGCCATCATTGAAGTGATGGGCCGCCACTCCGGTTACATCGCGTTGGGCACGGCATACGGCCAGCCGGACATCATCCTGGTGCCCGAACAATCACTCGACCTGGAGCATCTCGTCGAACGGGTCAAGCACATCTACGACCTGCAAAAGAATGTCGTCATCGTCTGCGGCGAGGGTGTCGTGGACGAACAAGGCCGCGAACTGGGCGCGGAAACGAAATCCACCGACCCGTCGGGGAACATTGTGTTGAGCGGCGCGGCCGAAGCATTGCGCGGGAAATTGATCCAGATGATTGGCGACCGTTATTTTCAACTCTATCGGCGCGGGGAATCGGCGAAAGAGGCGATCTTCACCCGCAAAGTCGGCCACACGCAACGCGGCGGACGCCCCATCCTGTTCGACCGCTTTTACGCGGCGTTGCTCGGCTCCAAAGCGGTTGATCTGCTGGCGGAAGGCCGGAACAATGCCGTTTCCATCCTGCAATATACTACTACCAAAGGTTTTCACGTGGAGGGTTACGATGCGAACCGTTTTCGCGATCGCTGGGGACTTATCCATGCGCGTTACATGCAACCGCAACTCTACGACGCCAAACTGATGAAACCGTCGAAGATGGGCATCGATTATCTCCTACCGATCTTCACCAATGCCATCGGCAACGACGACGCCGAACACATGCGCCAGACGCTGTTCAATCCCGGGAACCTGACGCAGCCGTATCATTCGATCAACACGGACGTCCACAAACGCATCCGTTACCTGGAACCGGAGGCCGTTTGAATTTCCTGTCCCACGTAATCCGCCACTAACATGTCAATCCACGTCGCGCTCCATCACAAGACAAGCTACAAGTACGACCGGCTGGTCAACCTGGGGCCGCAGGTCGTGCGGCTGCGTCCCGCGCCGCATTCACGGACGCGCATCCTGAGTTATGCGCTTCGCATCACGCCCGAAAAACATTTCATCAACTGGATGCAGGACCCGCAGTCGAATTATTCGGCGCGCCTGGTGTTTGAAAAACCGACGCGGGAATTCACCGTGGAAGTGGATTTGGTCGCGGAAATGGCCGTGCTGAACCCGTTCGATTTTTTCCTGGAACCGTCCGCCGAAAAATTCCCGTTCGAGTACGATAAGGCGCTCGACCATGAATTGGAACCGTTCCAGCACAAATGCTGGCTCACGCCCAAATTCATGAAGTACCTCAAAGCGGTCAGGACAGACCTGCTCGGGGACGCCACCCTCGGCAAAAAGAAATCGGGTAAAGCGGGCAGTCCCTTGCCCACTGGCGGCGCGCACGGAGTGACGCGCCCTGCCAAAGATTTGCGCACGAACGATTTTCTGGTGGCCCTCAACCAACGGCTGTGGAAGGACATCAAATATACCATTCGGCTGGAGCCGGGCGTTCAAACACCAGAGGAAACGCTTGAAAAGCAGAGCGGATCCTGCCGCGACTCGGCGTGGTTGCTCTGCCAGTTGCTGCGCCATTGCGGATTGGCCGCGCGGTTCGTCAGCGGTTACTTGATCCAGCTCAAGGCCGACGTCAAATCGCTCGATGGCCCGAGCGGAACAGAAAAAGATTTCACGGATTTGCATGCGTGGACGGAAGTGTTCCTGCCGGGCGCGGGCTGGATCGGGCTGGACCCGACCTCCGGCCTGTTCGCCGGTGAAGGACACATCCCGCTGGCCTGCACACCGGATCCTTCCAGCGCCGCTCCTATCTCCGGGGCAGTGGACGAATGCAAATGCGAGTTCGGTTTTGAGATGAGCGTCAAGCGCATCTACGAATCGCCACGGGTAACGCTGCCTTATTCCGACGAGCAATGGAACAAAATCGAGTCGCTGGGCCATGCGATCGACACCGACCTCAAAAAGGGTGATGTGCGCCTGACGATGGGCGGCGAGCCGACGTTTGTCTCTCTCGACGACCCGGACGGAGTGGAATGGAATTTTACGGCCGTTTCCGAAAAGAAGCGCATCCTCTCCGGCGAACTCATCAAGCGACTGCGCCGGCGGTTCGCGCCCGGCTCGTTGCTGCATTACGGCCAGGGCAAGTGGTATCCCGGCGAGCAACTGCCGCGCTGGGCCCTCGGCTGTTATTGGCGCAAGGACGGCGTGCCGATCTGGAAAGACGACGGGCTTATCGCCGACGAATCAAAAAATTACGGTCACGGCCCCAGGGACGCCAAAGCCCTGCTCGAACGGATCGCGCGCGTGGTGGGCGCGGACCCGAAATACCTGTTGCCGGCCTATGAAGACGCGTTTTATTACATGTGGAAAGAGCGGCGGTTGCCCGCCAACGTGACGCCGGAAAAATCGAATCTCAAGGACAAGCTGGAGCGCGATCGCATCGCGCGCATTTTCCAAAAGGGACTGGACGAAGTGGTCGGCTACACGCTGCCCATCAAGCGCGCCTGGTACGGCAATCAGTCGGGCTGGATGTCCGGCGCATGGTTTTTGCGCGATGACGACACGCTGTGGTTACTCCCAGGCGATTCGGCCATGGGCTTGCGCCTGCCATTGGATTCCATTCCCTGGGTCGGCGAGAAGGAATTTCCCTGGATCCGCCAGCAGGACCCAGCCCAGCCTATGCTGCCCGATTTGCCGAAGGAATTTCCATATCATGCGCGCAAGCCGGAAACGACCGGCCAACGATTTGTGCGACGCGGAGGCGGAGCGCCATTGCCTGCCGGTTATGGACCCGGCCAGCGCGCCCAAAAACTGGGCGACCTGGAGGAGGAGCGCGTGGAATTGCCGCCGTTGCCAGCCCAGTACGATCCTAACCAACGGCCCGTCCAGGGCCAGAGCGCGCCATGGATCATCCGCACCGCCTTGTGCGTCGAACCGCGCGACGGGCGCCTGCACATTTTTATGCCGCCAGTCGCCACGACCGAGGATTATCTCGACCTGGTGGCAGGCATCGAAACCGCCGTCACCGAAATGGGGTTGCCGGTCATCATCGAGGGCGAAACGCCGCCGCGCGATCCGCGCCTGAATAAATTGGCCGTGACGCCCGACCCCGGTGTCATCGAAGTGAACCTTCATCCCAGCAAATCATGGGATGAACTGGTGGAGCGTACGACCGCGCTTTATGAGGAGGCACGGCTGACAAGGTTGGGCACGGAGAAATTCATGATCGACGGCCGCCACACGGGCACGGGCGGCGGCAATCACATCATCATCGGCGGCGATGCACCGCAGGATTCGCCGGTGCTGCGGCGGCCCGACCTGCTGCGCTCACTGCTCGCGTATTGGCAGAACCACCCCTCGCTGAGCTGGCTGTTCAGCAGTCTGTTCATCGGGCCCACCAGCCAGGCACCGCGCATCGACGAGGCCCGCAACGATTCGCTTTATGAGCTCGAAGTCGCGTTCAAGGAGCTCGACCGCAACCTCAACACGTTCGGGTACACGCCGCCGTGGTTGTGCGACCGCTTGTTCCGCAACCTCCTCACCGATGCCAGCGGCAACACGCATCGCTCCGAATTTTCAGTCGATAAAATGTTTTCTCCCGAAAGTAGCGCGGGACGCCTGGGCCTGGTTGAGATGCGGGCCTTTGAGATGCCGCCGCATCCACGCATGAGTCTCGCGCAGCATCTGTTGTTGCGCGGCCTGGTCGCCAAATTCTGGAACCAGCCCTACAAGAACGACCTCGTGCGCTGGGGCACCGACATCCATGACCGCTGGATGCTTCCGCATTTTTGCGAGACGGATTTTCGCGACGTCATCGGCGACCTGCGCGAGACGGGGTATCCGTTCGAGTTTGAATGGTTTGCGCCGCATTTTGAGTTCCGTTTCCCGTTCATCGGCGATCTGGAACAGCGCGATATCCAGGTGGAACTGCGCACCGCGCTGGAGCCGTGGCATGTCCTCGGCGAAGAGGCTGGCGGGGGCGGCACGGTGCGGTATGTGGACAGTTCCCTGGAGCGCCTGCAGGTGAAGGCGCGCGGCCTCATCGGCGACCGGTTTGCCATCACCGTCAACGGCCGCCGCATCCCATTGCATCCGACCGGCACGAACGGCGAAGGCGTGGCCGGCGTGCGTTACCGCGCGTGGCAGCCGCCGGAATGCCTGCAACCGACCATCGGCGCCCACGCGCCGTTGCGCTTTGATCTTTTTGACACCTGGAACAAACGGTCGCTGGGCGGCTGCACTTACCATGTCGCTCATCCCGGCGGACGCAGTTACGACGCCTTCCCGGTCAACAGTTATGAGGCCGAGTCGCGGCGGCTGGCGAGGTTCTTCCGTCATGGGCATACCCCGGGGAAGATTGAATTGATGCCGGCCCTGCAAAATTCTGAATTTCCTTTTACCCTGGATTTACGCAAAGTGTGACCTTGAGATTTCCGAAATGAGATACGATATCCTGCATCGCACGCATTATTCTTATCTTTCTCCGGCAAGGGAAAGTTTCAACGATATTCGATTGGAACCGCCTTCGATCCCGGAACAAACTGTGGAGTCCTACTCCCTGCATATCGAGCCCATAACGCGGGTCGACCGGTACACGGATTTTTATTCGACCCTGATCCATCATTTTGAGATTCCCGCAGAACACAGTTCATTGCTCATCGAGAGCAAGGCGCGCGTGAACACGCATTGGCCCAAGCCCCTGCCCGAAAATGAAAATTTATGCCCGATCGAGACCCTCGGAGACGCCGTGCATGCCGAACGCTGCTTTGATTTCCTTCAAAGCAGCCGATACGTGGAACTCGACGTGGACATCTGGAAGCTCGCTATCGATACGTTGGGAAAGCAAAAAGACGCCTGGCAGACCGCCCTGGCGCTGATGCGCTTTACGCACGAGTACATCACTTATGTGCCCAACTCCACGAATGCCCACACGCACGTGCGTGATGTCATCGCGAACCGTTGCGGTGTTTGCCAGGACTTTGCGCATTTCATGACCGGCCTTTGCCGGAGCGTGAACATCCCCACGCGTTATATCAGCGGTTACCTGGCCACGGAAATCGCCAGCGCCACTCACGCCTGGGTCGAGATCTATCTCCCCAAAATCGGCTGGCGTGCCCTCGACCCCACGCATAACTGCCAGGTCAGCGAAACCTACGTCAAGATCGGCCACGGACGCGATTACGCCGATGTGCCGCCGGTCAGCGGGAATTACCATGGCACGCTGGAACGCACAATGAGGGTGGAGGTGAAAATCACCCCGCTCAACAAACCCGCACAAGTGCCGCCCGCAAAGGACGAAGGCTCCAGTCAGGAGCAACAATCCGCGCAGCAAAGCCAAACCCAAACCGCGGCTTAGAGCATCGTCCGCACGTCCACCGCTTCCATTCCCGCCGAGCGGATGGCCTGCAGCCCCAGCTCGGTGTCCTCGTATCCGCGGCAGTCCTTTGGATCCACGCCGATGCGGCGGGCCGCCTCCAGAAAAATGTCCGGGGCGGGTTTTTGGTTCACCACCATTTCATTGGTGACGATGGCGCCGAACAGATGCTTGATCTTCAAATGGTCCAATACCATGCAGATGATGTCCTGCGAGCCGCCGGAGGCCACGGCCATGGGGAGTTTACCGTGGTTTTCCATTGCGATCTCCACGACGGCATGTACCGGCGTGACCTGCGAGAGCGTCTCCAGATAGGTTGTTTCCTTCTCGTGGGCCACGGCAATATGGTCGATCGACTTATGTTGCTCCTTCGCCAGCGTTCTCAGGATGTCACGCGAGGGGACGCCCCCGTAAGCATAAAAGCGGTCTATGGGGAATTGTAGCCCGTGCTTCTGGGTGACAATCTGCCACGCGCGCCAGTGCAGGGGCATCGTGTCGGCCAGTGTGCCGTCGCAGTCGAAGACGAGTCCTTTGATGTGGGGAGGCAATTTCATAATTTCAAAGCGGCTAATTTTTCTTCCATGTCGTTCGTCATCAACGGATCGATCAACGGATCAATTTCGCCCTCGATGACGTTTGCCAGGTTGTAGAGGGTCAGTTCGATGCGGTGGTCGGTGACCCGGTTTTGTGGAAAATTGTAGGTGCGGATCTTTTCGTTGCGTTCACCGGTGCCGACCTGTTGCTTGCGATGGGCGGCGTATTTGGCGTTTTCTTCGGCGGTCTTCGCTTCCAGTAATCGCGAACGCAATACTTTCATCGCCTTCTCGCGATTCTTGTGCTGCGAACGTTCGTCGGCGCAACGCACGATCAGTCCGCTGGGCTTGTGCTGGATCTGCACCGCGGAATCGGTCGTGTTCACGCCCTGACCGCCCTTGCCGGAAGCACGGCATCGGTTGATCTCAATATCCTCCGGTTTGATCTCAATATCCACTTCCTCGGCTTCCGGCAGCACCGCGACGGTGGCGGTACTGGTGTGGATGCGGCCTTGCGCCTCGGTAGCAGGGACCCGTTGGACGCGATGCACCCCGCTCTCGTATTTCAAACGCTTGAACACATCCGTGCCCATGACGCTGAAAACGATTTCCTTGAATCCGCCGAGGTCCGAAGGGCTGGAATCCATCGACTCGATCTTCCATCCGTGCGCCTCGGCATAGCGCGAATACATCCGGTACAGGTCGGCGGCGAACAACGCGGACTCCGAGCCGCCTGCGCCCGCGCGGATCTCGATGATCGTATTGCGCGAATCAGTGCGGTTGGGCGGCACGAGGCCGAACTGGATCTGTTGCGACAATTTCTTTTCCTCCGCCTCCAGCCGCGCGATTTCGTCCCGTGCCATTTGCGCCATTTCCAGATCCGACGATTCGTTCTTCAGAAGCGATCGGTTTTCCTCCAGGTCGGCGAGCGTCTTTTTGTAACTGTCGCCGACCGCGATGAGTTCCTTGAGCCGCGAATATTCCCGCGAAAGCTCCTGGGCGCGCTGCGGATTGTCAAAAACCTTCGGGTCGCTTAACGCCGTTTCGAGTTCGGCGAAGCGATGGCGAAATTTTTCGATGTGAGGCAGCAGGTTCATTTTCTTCCGGATAAAAACAAACCGCCCGCGGCTCCATAAGCGGAACGGCGGGCGGTATGGGTCGGAAAGCTAAGCCTTTTTCTTTTTCTTCGAGGCGTGCGCGGCCTGCGCGGCCTGCGTCTTGGCCAGGCGTTGTTGGAACTTGTCCACGCGCCCGGCGGTGTCCACGAACTTTTGCTGACCCGTGTAGAACGGATGGCAGACGTTGCAGATGCCGACGATGATGGTGGGCTTGGTGGAACGCGTCTTGATGACGTTGCCGCAGGCGCAACGGATCTCGGCGTCCATGTATTTCGGATGAATGTCCGTTCTCATAAAAATGGCCGGACAGAATAACACGAAACCGGCGGATGACAAGAGGGAATTTGGCGAAAACCAATTGATTTAATCACTATGATTCATTATGGTTCAGATATGAACGGATTGAGCGAATATTGCAAAGACGCGCTAAAGCTGGCAGTTGTCAAAAAGCTTGGTGCGGGTGAAGGATATTCCGCTAAAATCCCCGGGTTTGCTGGTCTGGTTGTTTTTGCCCCCACACGGTCTGAAGTCTTGCTTGAATTGAAATCCGCTCTGGAAGGATGGGTTGAATTGTCGTTGGAACGCGGTGACGGTTTGCCGGCCCTGCACAATTTGGAAGCAGTCGCTTAATCTGCCAAAAACCACTCGTCCCGGCTGACTCCGATTTCCCTGAGTATTTCACTGACCATTCCAACACTTAAAACCCCGCGGTGGGGATTTGGAATCGGCAATTTAATTGGGCCTTTCACCATGAATTGATGCTTGCCTCCAGCAAACGGGCCTTCCCATCCGAGATTTCGTAGCCGCTTTATTAGTTCCCGTCGTGTTATTGGTGTCAGCCGCATAAATCAGAATCACACCAATCCTTGCAACTCCGCAGAATTGGTCAACAGAGATTTTCAGCTAAATAATTTCAACAGGTTATTTTCAACTAATCTATTTTAGCAATTCATTCATAGCGACTGGACGGGACGGGTTTGCGCCCGTCCCGCCGTTCCCCACCTCACGCGGCAACCAGATCGCGGCTGTTCCGGAAGATGCGCGCCTGCCGCTCGGCCTGGAGGGCTGCGGCGGTGGCTTTTTCCTCGAACAACACCGGGAGGGCCAGCAACGGGATGACCGTTGCCCAGGCAAGCGCGGCCGCCTCATTGGCGGCGCACCGCAACGGAACGGTCAGCTCCGGTGTTGCCCGGGCCAATTGTGCGGCGAGCAGCCTGGCCTTGAGCTGCTCGAACTCGTTCTCCAGCACCGCGCGGAATGGCGCGGGCGCATTCGGCTGCAATTCAAACCGCGTTTCGGCGGCGAATCTGGCCGTTAAATTGATTCTATTTGTGTTCATCGTTTTTCCTGTGGTTTTGGGTTAAAAAAGCAAAAAACCCGCGATTGTCTCGGCAATCGCGGGTTTTTTAAGAAATTCTATTAAATCACGAATTCATTCCCACGATGCCAAAAAGACGGGAGTCGCGCTGGCAAATGGCCATCCAGCCATTCTTCGGCGCGTGCTGCATCAGTTGGATAAACGTGGTCTTCATTTCTCTTAACCGGGCATAAGAAACCGTATTTTAATTGGTTTGTCAAATGAATTTTGCGCGGCACACTCTTGTCGGATTTGAATGTAGTGTTAGATTGAATCAACACATGAGCGACAAACCATTGCGAATGGTCACGTGCGGATGGTGTGAAACGAAGGTTTTCATCCCCGGCGACCTCGCGCCCCTGGCCTCCGTGCCCTGCACCAAATGCGGCAGCCCCATCATGATGCCCATGATGCTGCGGCAGTTCGAGCTGCGCAGCGTCATCGCCTCGGGCGGCATGGGTACCGTCTATCGCGCCTGGGACACCACCCTGGAACGCATGGTGGCAGTCAAATTGATGAAGAAGGAGCTTCTCGAAGACCAACGCGCCCTGGAAAGTTTTTACCGCGAAGCCCGCGCCTGCGCCCGTCTCAACCACACCAACATCATCCATATCTACACCTTCGACGAATGGCAGGGGCAGCAATACCTCGTGATGGAACTGGCCGACCGCGGCAGCCTGGACGCGCGCATTGAAAAACTCCATGCGCTGCCGGAACTCGACGTCCTGGACATCGGCATCAAGATCGCCTCGGCCCTCGACATGGCCTTGAAATACGACCTGCTGCACCGCGACATCAAGCCGGGCAACATCCTGTTCAATGCCGATCACGAGCCTAAACTGGTGGACTTCGGCCTGGCCCGAAAAGCGGACATCGAGCACGAACCGGAGGATATGATCTGGGGAACGCCTTACTACGTGGCGCCCGAAAAGATCAAACGCGAACCGGAGACGTTTTTGTCAGACATGTACAGCCTCGGCGCGACTCTCTATCACGGTATCGTCGGCCGGGTTCCGTTTGACGCCCCCACACCGGAGGAAGTCATCATCGCGCAGGTGCAGACGCCGTTGACGCCGCCCAATCTGGTTGAAGGGATTGTCGTCACGCAGCCCACGAGCGATGCGCTGGTCCGCTCTCTCGCGAAAAACCCCGCCGACCGGTATATGAGCTACGAAGATTTCATCATGGCATTGGAAGCCGCGCGGAGTCTGCTTCTTCGGCAGCAGTCGCAAGGTCCTCCGACCACCCCGAAACCCAAGGGCATGACCAGTTGGTGGAAGAGGGGATAAAAAAAGGCAGGCATTTCTGCCTGCCTTCAATTCGATATTCCGCGATCAATTGCCGGACGTGCTGCTGGCGGCATTGGTTGATCCAGTAGAATCCGCCGCCTTCTTCGCTTTGGCGCCGTAATAGATTGAGATCGCGTTGGTCGTGCCGTCGTCGCCCTTTCGGTAGGATCCGGACACCGGTTGGCCCACCACGCCATCCCCCAGCACGGCCGGTTGGCCATCTTTCATGATTTTGGTCTTGGAGGTGGCCTGCAACGTCATGTTGCCCACCGTGATGGTCATCGCGTTCGTGTCCACGCCGGCCAGATTGCCGTGGAACGGGATGGAATGTTTCTTATGAGGCTTCGTTGGGGCGGAGGCCGCTGCCGTGTTGGTGTCATCCTGCGCGCGTAAGAGGGCCGGCACAGCCAGCACCGCCGCGGCGCACAGGGCAAAAAGGGTCCATTTCGCGAATTGTCTTTTCATATTTTTGTCCTTTTAGAGTTACAGTTGTTGTTTTTAGATCGAACGATTGCAAATCTTTCTCAAAAAATCACCACGAGCCTTCCGTCAAAAGTTCCGAGATGTTGCGCGACAAATCCTCCGCCAGCACGGGCAACGATTGCCGCTCCGCATCTTCCAGGTCCGAGCCGGTTTGCACCAATGTTTCCCCGTTGACGTTTTTATCAAGAAGTAATTTTCCCGTGGCGCTCTCCCGCGCAATGACATGCGCCGTGACGGTCACATTGTAACTCTGCGCCGTCGTCACGTCCGTCGGCAGAAAACTCACGCCGGAACGCCGATAATTGACAATGACCCCCGTCACGACGATATCGCCGGGGCCGCCGGTGGCCAGGCGATACGTGCCATCGACCTGCAGATTTTCGCGCAGCGCCTGGGTCACGGCGTCGCCCAGGCGCGGCTCAAGGGTTTGGTTGTTGAACGGGACGATCTCAATGGATTGGGCGCCGGCCACGACATCCGGTTTGACCGGCCCAAGATGATAACCGGCGCACCCGGCGCAAAGAAGAGCCAGCGCACATGCCAAAAAAAAGTTCTGTCCGCTGATTTTCAATTCATCGCAGTTTGCAGGCGCGGTTTGAGCGCTTCGATGCGCTCGCGCGCCGGGGCCGCGTAAGGCGAGTTGGGATCCAGTTGCAACACCTCGTTGTAATAAACGACGGCGCCGGCCCATTTCTTCCCTTTTTCGTAAAATTGCGCGATCTTGAAATTGCCTTCCACCTGCTGCGCCTTGAGTTTGATGATTGAAGCCTGCGCGGCCGGCACGCGATTATCTTCGGGATACAGCGTGCTGAAATCCGTGTAGGCGGCGATGGCCTTACCGGCGGTGCTTTGGTCGTACTCCGCCGTGGCCGCCTGCTTTTCGTAAGCCAGCCCTTCGCGATAGAGCGCATCGGCGGCGATCTGCGGCTGATCATGGTAACGGTCAGCAGCGGTCGCATAAGCCGTCACGGCATCCTCATAATCCTTTTGTTTTTCACGGGCGGCGCCGATCTGCATCTGCGCCTTTGGCGCCACGTCGCTGTACGGGCCGTTGGTGACGATCTCCGAATACATTTTCGCGGTCTGGTCCATCGAGGGATAAAGCGGAATGACTCCCCACAACCGGAACCATTCGCCGGCCAGAAAGCGGTTGGCGATCTCATATTGCCGCCATTGCACTTCCTCGTAATCGTCGCTGTTGGGATACTTCTGGATGATGCTTTCGTACGCGTTGAAGGCCGGCTCGTCGCGGTGTTTCACCTCCAGGCAGCGCCCGATCAGATAATCCGCGCGCGGCGCGTAATCCGATAAAGGCCAGACGCGCACCACGCGATGCGCCGCATGGAGCGTGATATTATACTGCTGGTTCGTAAAAGCCTCTTCCGCCACCTCCAACTGCTCTTTGGCGCGCGGACGCTGCCAGTTCGCCTTTTCCCCGAAAGACTCGTAATACCAGCCTTCCCCCGGCGTGTAGTACAACGGCGCGGGACAGCGAAACGGCAGCAACATCGCAAACGCGATGAGCAACCACAGGGAAATAAACCGGCCGTTCATGTGGCACGAACGATAGCGGTGGGGATTTCGCAAGTCAAGGAAGGGGAAATGACGGTAGTGGGCTACTTTCAAATCAGGCTTAAACCCCGTCCGCAGGTCTAAATGATGTATTGCTATCGGCTGAACATTATGTAGCACTGTGATTGTTGGATGTATTCAGAATTGTGCCAAGCGGAGCCAAATGCACGCACCCCAGTATTTTTTTGTCGCGCGATTGCGGTCACATCGAATGGAAGTATTTTGAAGTCAATGCAGTCATGCCAAATTGTTCCATCTGCAATATGTCGGTGAGGTGGATACCACAATACCATCCTGATTCGGGTTCATCCAAAGGCTTCGTCTTGTTAAGACATTGATTTCCCATCTCTGATTTTTGCATCGGCCATTTTGGATTTGTGTTTTCGGATTTGAACTTCTAAGGCGTCAAATTGTCGCTGATGCTTATTAAGTTTCAATTTGGTGAGCTTTAAAGCCATTCGCATCTTCTTGAGGCGGAGTGATAAATCGTCTTTAGGCACAAGCTCTTTTTAGCATGGACACCCGTCATCTGCTAATGAATTGGCTACTTTTTCTTTAATTTCCCAATAATGCGACGATTTCTCCCATTGTCCAGACATGGTCAGTGATACCCGCTTCCATTGCTGGCGTCACGCGCAAGGTCTGATGAATCCGGCAGAAATTATAGTTCATGGTGTAAATGGCCATCATATGCTTGTGATTCTCAATTTTCTTTGAAAAGGCGTTGGTCAGGCGTGTAAATCGGCGGTTGGTCATGCGGAGCGTCAAATTCTGGCGTTCAACATACGACGTGGAAATCAAATCGCGGTCTGGATTCCCAATGACTTTGCGACGGCGTGCCCCGATGCAAACCGGAGGCGAATAGCGGACTTCCCCTTTACCAGTTTCACGCCCGTATAATTTTATGAGCATTGAGAAATCAATGTCCGCTCCAAAGGCATCTTCAACCGCCATAAGATATGGCCTGTGGCCATCGCTGGTTAATTGTATACGGTTTGCCAAACGGCCTTTTAAATCGTGAATGAAGGCGTATGCGGCAGTAGCATCACGCAATCCGACATGCCAGCTAGGGATCAATTTCGTATCGGCATCAATGGCAATCCACGTCCATGTGTCCCCGATACCATCTTGCCCATGCAAATGCTCTGGAACGTTGGCCTGTTTGCAATATGTGAACGACCAAACCTCGTCCACTTGAATCACCTTACAGGGCAGATTCCGCATGATTTTATCGTGATAGGCCGCACACGCCTCGCCGACTTCAACCAAGATTCGGGACACGGTTTTCTTGGCAACGCCCGTTAAACGCACCGTGGAGCGCAAGCTGCACCCCTCAATAAGGCAATTTACCACTTTTGCCCGCTCTTCCACTGATAGTCTATTCATACAATTTTCTTTGACTTTTAGTGGGTTTTTGTTAGGTTTCCCAAACGAACTGGGGTGGCCAACGGGTCTTGAACCCGCAACTCCTAGGTACAAGCTAGGGGTTTTACCAGTTAAACTACAGCCACCGTACGTTCACCGAAGGTCAGTAAGTTTCTCCACTAAAAGAGCTTACTGGCCTTTTTGCTGCAAAGATATCCCCGCAACACAATCAATGTACATTGGGCTGTTATTGATTTCAAGGAAAATGTGAGGTTTGATAGCTTTTTGTATCCTTTCACATGAGGCTTGAATATATCCACGGCATCGAAGATTAAAAGTTGACGGCGTGAGATATTTATGAGAATTTAATCCCATATGAATGAAGATGCTAAAAGAGACCGAAGCCCAAACTTCCCGAAGCTTTCTTTGGAGGCGGCAATTGAACTGGCTAAAAAGTTGTATGGCGAAATAGGGAAGGCCAAAGTGAAGCGCGAGGTTGCCATTGGTGCGCTTGGCTATTCAGGCATTAGTGGAGCATCCTTGACCACTCTTGGAGCGTTAAACCAATACGGCCTAATAGATCAAGACAGGGGCGCTGGCATATCAATTTCGCCAATGGCCATTAGCCTTTTACACCCCTTGAATGAAAGACAGGAACAAGAGGCAAGGATAACATCAGCCCTCACGCCTAAAGTATTCAATGTGCTTTATACCGAAGGGTTTCATCACGCTTCAGAGTCAACATTGGCTAACAACCTGATTCAAAGCGGATTCACACCTGACGGGGCAAAGAAAGCCGCATCGGTATATTTGGCGAATATTTCATTTGCAAATCTTAATAATCAAAGTATAAGAGGGGTGAGTGATGTGAAGAAAGAGCAAATTAAATCGTCGTTAGAATCTGGAAAGTTCACTCTTCACCCTGCTTCCAAAGAAATTTTGGAAGGGGAGCGTGACAATGAAAACGAAGCAAAAATCAAAACCGATAAAAAGGTGTTAGCTAATTATTCAATTCCGATCGGCTCAAACATGGTCACTGTCACCGTCACTGGTGAACAATTGGCTGCTGAAGATTTTGACGTGCTTAAAGAATATGCCGATATTTGGAAAAGGCAATTAGAGCGAAAACAGGAAGCGGAAATTGTTAAAGCTACAAGAGAGGCGGCAGCTTTTGACGAACCATCTCCGGAGCCAAGATAATCACTTTCGGCGCGGCTTGCGGGTTGGCTTGGCCGGTGCTTTGATTGGCTTCCCTGACAGTTTAATCACGTCTGCAAAGACGCTGTGAGCAACTTGTACCGAATCACCCTTGCGCGACTTCTTTGGTTTAATCATGCCCAAACTTTGCCACAGTCAGGCCACAATCGGAAACTCAAATTGAAAGTAGCCCACTACCGAAATGACGGTAGTGGTACGTTTTGAAATCAGTTTGGTTCCGAAGACTTGCCAAGCAACGATTCTTGATTATATCGGCGATTCTGAAGGATAATGCCGCTGATTCCCAAAACAAATAACGCTCCACCGGTAAAAGTAACGACCATCCACCCTCTCTCAAACGAATCAAAGCCATTGAGACGAGAACCGTAAAAGTAAGCAAAAGAAGCAATCTCATAACCTCCGCCTCTCTCTTTTGCTTTGGCTTCCGCTGCCTCATCCATTCTTACAAACATCTGCTGAATGTCTCTAACTCCAGCTTCATAATTCTTTGCTGCGCGAATTTGAAATGCGCCAAGCCCGGTCAGGAATAATCCCAAAAGTCCGACAATGACAAATAATGTGCGCACGGCTGCTAGCTGAAAAATTGAGGCGCACTCACCAAACTGTCAACCACGAAAATCAAGCCAGCAAATTCACAATTTCTTCGATGCTCCAAACATGGTCGGAAATGCCAGCTTCCATCGCTGGCGTTACGCGCAAAGTTTGATGAATCCGAGCGAAGTTGTAATGCATGTAATGCAGCGCAACCGCCGCTTCGTGATTCTCAATCTTCTTTGAAAATCTGCCTTGTCTTCGAAGTGAACCGATGGCGCTCATCAATTGGAGAATAACAAACCACAGGAAAGGTGCCGACGGTTTTGGGTGCTGCCTTCATTTTATGCTTCCTTTCACATCCTTGACGATTTGAACCCGCACGGCAGTTTCGGCTGATACGACTGGCGGAATTTCTAACACGGCAACGAATCGCGTCCGTTCATCCTTCGCGCCGTCCAATTGGCTCCATGCGTAGGCGTACCACACCGCCTCACCCCCGGTACACAATGATGATCCCATAATCCGTCATCACTTTTTGAACTTGCACGTCGAAGTGCTCGAAGCTGATGGTATGGATGCCCACCAGATTAGCCTCCCCGATTTCCTGCAGAAATTTGGTGACGACTTCATCAAACTTGTCGTGGCCGTTTTCGAAGCATTTGTCCCGGCGGATCGTGCGCGCGCGGATGCGTTTGTCCGCGCCCTTGGCGACGGCTTCCAATGGCACGGCGGCCTTCTTGATGAGGCTTTCGCCGGATGCCTTATTCGCCGGCACTTTCAGGTGCAATTGGATTTTGGCGGCGGCGGAAGACTGGATGGCGCTGGGCGCCGCGAAGGACGAATGCTCCTGCTGCTCCACGGGCGGGGCGGCCGACGCTTCCTTGGTCGATTCTTCGGGGATGGTGATGGTTTCAGCGCAGGTCGGACATTTGATTTCCGCGCCGGCGCCGGAACTATCCACGGACAATTCCTGGCCGCAATGAGGACAGTCAAAAATGATTTCCATATGCGTGCTCTGGGTTTTCTGCTGTTGAGGCTAAACTACTCCGCCTGCGGCCGGACGCCAGCAAAAAATTTTCTTTTCGCCGCGGGGCATCTACAATCCACGCGTGGACCGTTCCCGAGATACGTTGCACACCCGCCTTCTGATCTGGCTGGGGCTGACCGCCGTGCTTGGATTCAATTGCTTCGTCCGCTGGCGGCTGCTGGGCATGCCCCTTGAGCGTGATGAGGGCGAATACGCCTACGCCGGCCAATTGATCCTGCAAGGCGTCCCTCCCTATCAACTGGCCTGGAACATGAAATTCCCCGGCACTTATTTCGCCTACGCCGTCCTCATGAAACTGTTCGGCGAAACGCCGCAAGGAATCCATTTTGGCATCCTGCTCATCACTTCGGTTTCCGCCATTTTAATCTTTCTGATCGGCCGCGAATGGCTTGGCGCCCCTGGCGGACTGATGGCGGCGGCGGCGTTCACCGGCCTGTCCGCGGTGCCCATGACCTACGGGTTGGCGGGCCACGCCACGCATTTTATCGTGCTTTTCACCTGCGCCGGCGTCTTCGCCCTGCTGAAGGCGGAGAAAAAATCATCCCTCGCGTGGATGACCGCCTCGGGCATTTCATTCGGCATCGCCATCCTGATGAAACAACATGCCGTCGCATTTCCAATGTTCATTGCCTTATGGTTGGCGTGGGAAAAGCGGACGCAACGCATCACCTGGAAAAAAATTGCCCGCCCGCTCGCGGCCTTCGGCATCGGTTGCGCCGTTCCCCTCCTGGTCATGTGCGCGGTGCTGGCCTGCGCTGGTGTTTGGGGCAAATTCTGGTTCTGGACCATTGATTACGCCCGCCAATATGTGTCGCTGTTTCCATTGGGCGCGTTGCCGCGGCAATTCGTCACCGGCTTTGCGCCCATATTTGAAACCAGCGCCTGGCTTTGGCTTTTGGGCGTTGCCGGGCTGCTTTTGGTCCTGGGAAAAAATCAGCGGCATCGCCCGATTGCCCTGGCAGGCGTTCTCTTCCTCGCGGGCATGGCCGCGACTGTGCCCGGATTCTATTTTCGCGGGCATTATTTTTTGATGGCCATCCCCGGCGTGGCCCTGCTGATCGCCGCCGCGATTTCCGTTCTCTCCGAAAAATTCAAGGACATCCCCTTTGCCAGAATGGCGCCCGCGGCTCTGTTCTGCCTCGCGCTCGCCGCGCTCATCGCGGACAATTCTGAAATCTGGTTTAAGCAATCCCCGTTCGAGGTGTCCCGCTCGCTCTATGATTTAAGCCCATTCCCCGAATCGACCGAAATCGCGAATTATCTCCAAAGCCACACCAGCCCAGATGACACCATCGCCGTGCTCGGCTCCGAGCCGCAGATTTTTTTTCTGGCCCATCGCCGTTCCGCCTCCGGATACATTTACATGTATCCGATGACCGAGCCGGAACCGCTGGCCCCGCAAATGCAGTCGGATTTCATCAATGAGATCGAAAATGCCAAACCCAAATATGTCGTCTTCGTGAACCTCGCCTCCTCTTGGCTCTCCGTCATTTACCCCAATGGGCCACCCGAGCATCCGATTCCTGACTGGTGGCATGGCTACTCACAAAATTATGAGCTGGTGGGCGTGGTGAACATGGCCGAAGGCAAACCCTCACAGTCTTTGTGGGATGAACAGGTCGCGGGCCAAGCGCCGCTGCCGTCGGAGGAAATCACCGTCTTTCGAAGGCGCTCTTAGCTTACTCCCACTCGATCGTCCCCGGCGGTTTGCTCGTGATGTCAAACACACAGCGGTTCACACCTTTGACTTCGTTGATGATACGGCTCGCGAGTTTTTCCAGGAGGTCATAGGGCAGCTTCACCCAGTCCGCCGTCATGCCATCCTGCGATTCCACCGCGCGCACGGCGATGGTGTAATCATACGTGCGCTCGTCGCCCATCACCCCCACGCTGCGCACCGGGAGCAACACCGCGAAACTCTGCCAGATCTTGTAATACCAGCCGCTGCTCTTCATCTCCTCGACGACGATGGCATCCGCATTCCGCAAAATTTCACACCGTCCGGGCGAGACTTCACCCAGGATGCGCACCGCCAGCCCCGGCCCCGGGAACGGCTGGCGCAACACAATCTCGCGAGGCAATCCCAACTCCAGTCCTAATTCGCGCACCTCGTCCTTGAACAGGCATTTGAGCGGTTCCACGAGCGCGAACTTCATTTTCTTGGGCAGACCGCCCACGTTGTGATGGCTCTTGATGAGCGCCGCCGGGTTTCCGGCGATCGGCACCGATTCGATGACATCGGGATACAACGTTCCCTGCGCCAGGAATTTTGCCTTGCCCGCGCGCTTCGTCGCCACGTCGAACACCTCGATAAAGGTCCTCCCGATGATTTTCCGTTTCCGCTCGGGGTCCGTCACGCCTTTCAACCGTTTCAAAAACAATTTCGAGGCGTCTTCGTATTGTAATTTGATGCGAAAATGGTTCCCGAAAACCTGCCGCACCGTCTCCGCCTCGCGCGCGCGGAGCAGGCCGTTGTTGACGAAAATACACGTGAGCTGGCCGCCGATGGCCTTGTGCAACAGGGCCGCCGCCACACTCGAATCCACCCCGCCGCTCAAACCCAGGATCACGTGCTCGCCACCCACCTGCGCGCGGATCTCCTCCACCGCCTGATCGATATACCCGCGCATCGTCCAGTTTTTTCCGCAACCGCAGATGTTTTGGACGAAATTGACGATGATCTCCCTGCCGCGCGGCGTGTGCGCGACTTCAGGATGAAATTGCAGGCCGAAAAATTTCCGCTCGCGGCTCTCAATGGCGGCAAACTCAGAATTTTCCGTGACCGCCACGCTCCGGAAATCGCGGGGCAATTTTGTGAGCTTGTCTCCGTGCGAATTCCACACCTGCAACGTCTCCGGCAGGTTGGCGAAGAGCGGGCAATAACTGTCCGTCACGCGCAGAGTGCCCTTGCCGTATTCGCGCTTCAGCCCTTTCTCCACCTTGCCGCCGAGGAACTGCGCCAGCAGTTGCACGCCGTAGCAGATGCCCAGGATGGGGATACCCAATGAAAAGATGCTTTTGTCCGGCAACGTCGCTTTCCTGTCGTACACGCTCGAAGGCCCGCCGGAGAGGATGATGCCGCTCGGGTTGAGCCGGGCGATCTCTTTAGCGAGCGTATCGTACCGCAAGATCTGCGAATAGACATTACACTCGCGAACGCGCCGCGCGATGACCTGCGTGTATTGCGAACCGAAATCCAGAATGATGACTTGTTCCAGCATCCACAGGAGTCTCGTTGGCAAAAAAAAAATTGCGAGAGAAAAATGTTTCGGCCCGCGCCCGATTTCGCTACATCTTTCCCCAATGGAAAAAATCCGGAGCTGGTGCGCGCGGCACCCCGACTGGACGCTTGCCGTCATCACGTTCGCCGTCCTGCTGCCCTTTTGCGCCAAACCGTTCAATCTGGACGACCCCCTCTTCCTCTGGGTGGCCAAACAAGTGCAGTTGCATCCCGCTGATCCTTTTGGTTTTACCGTGAACTGGGGCCTCACCGCCATCCCCATGTGGAAGGCCACCGATAACCCGCCGTTCGCCAGCTACTACCTCGCCCTCGCCGCAAGCATCCTGGGCTGGAGCGAAGTTTCCCTGCACCTCGCCTTCACCCTCCCGGCCATCGGCGTGGTCGTAGGAACGCGCCGCCTCGCCAGTCATTTTTGCGCTTCACCGATGGTCGCCGCCTTGGCCGCCTTGTTTATGCCTGTCTTCATGATCTCCAGCATGACCGTCATGTGCGACGTCCTCATGCTCGCGTTCTGGGTCTGGGCCGTCCTCTTTTGGGTGGAAGGACTTGAACGCGACCATCTGGGGAAATTATTGGGCGCGGGCATCCTCATCTCCCTGGCGGTGTTGACAAAATATTACGGTTTCTGCCTCGTGCCGCTCCTGGGCGTTTATGGCATCATCGTCAAACAGCGCGGCACATGGGCGGCGGCGTTACTGATACCCCTAGCCGCCTTCGCCGTGTATCAATGGCTTTCCGCTATCTTTTACGGCGCGCCGCTGTTGCAGGCCGCGAGCTATTCCCTGGCGTTCAAATCGGAAACGCGCGGCGGTTCGCTGTTGCCGGCGCTGGCTTTCACCGGCGGTTGCGCCGCCGCCGCATTCTTCCTGGCCCCGCTGTTGTGGCGGAAAAAAACGCTGGCGCTCTTTGCTGCCGCTGCCGTCATCTTTATCCCGCTCGCCATCTGGGAGAAAAATCTGTGCGCGTCGGTTGAGAACACTCCCGTCATTGGGGTCCAACTCCAGATCGCGTTTTGGGCGGCTTGCGGCATATCTGTCCTGGCTCTGGTCTGCTGCGACCTCAGGCAGCGGCGCGATGCCCGGGCAATCCTGCTGGCGTTGTGGGTGCTGGGCACTTTCCTCTTTGCCGGCTTCGTGAATTGGACCATCAACGGCCGTTCCATTCTGCCCATGGCGCCGGCCGTGGGCATTTTGATCGCCCGGCGGTTGGATGCCAACCGCGCTGCTGGCTGGAACATTTCCAAATGGCTTCCCCTGTGCCTCGCCGCCGCCGCCGCATTTGCCCTGCTGGTCACCCGCGCCGATTACCTCTACGCCGTCGCCTGCCGGCAAAGCGCCGAGCAAATCGTCGCGCGATTCGCGGATCAAAAAGACAACCTCTTTTTCCAAGGCCATTGGGCCTACCAATATTATATGAAAGCGGGCGGCATGAAGGAATTCGACGTCTATAACACCCAACTGCAACCCGGAAACATCCTCGCCAATGCGGACTACAACACCCTGGTCCTGCCCCCGGAGACCGACGCCGTCGCCAAAACTGAATTCATTTACGCCGCTGGCCCGCGATTTCTCGCCACCATGAACCCGCCGTCGGGCGCAGGGTTTCATTCATCCATCTTCGGTCCGCTGCCCTTCGCCTTCGGCAGCGTCTCGCCCGAACGCGTCGTCGTCTATTTCATCAAGACCAATGCACCGGCAAAGTAACTGCATCGTCAATTTCCGTTGTCGCGTATACTATTCGTGACCGTCGTGTTGACGCAGTAACTTCTTCAACATTTGCGAATCTTCTCCTTTTTGTCCCTCCGTCATGTCCAAAGGAGTTTTTCCTTGGCTGCCAATGGTTGCTAATTTTAGCCTTTTCTCGCCCATAAGTTCTTATTCCTTCCTATTGCGTCAAATAAAGAAAAAGCGCTTAAAATCCTTTATTTGTGGGCATTCTAAGCGTTTTAAGATGGTGCCAGAGGCAGGAATTGAACCTGCGACCAAAGGCTTATGAGTCCTCTGCTCTACCCCTGAGCTACTCTGGCAACAGAGCGGCATATTATTCTGCGAACATTTTTGCCGGTGTCAAATGTAATGCGCAGGGAACTGGACATGATTTCCGGGATTCGCATAACGAGCCCCTCCGGGAAACTTTGCGGCTTGGTGTCTCCCCACTGACCGGTTAAATTGATTCCATGTCGCACGCGGACTTTGTTCATCTTCACCTGCACACCGAGTATTCCCTGCTCGATGGCGCCTGCCGGCTTGACCGGCTGATGGAGAAGGCGCACGAGTTGAAGTTTCCCGCGCTGGCAGTCACCGACCACGGTGTGCTGTACGGGGCGATCGATTTTTATAAAACCGCCCGCGAAAAGGGCATCAAACCCATCATCGGCTGCGAGGTGTACGTCGCGCCCGGATCGCGCCTGGAGAAGAAAACCTCCAGCGGCGGCCGCGATGTGTATCATCACCTGGGCCTGCTTGCCAAGGACGAGACCGGCTACAAAAATCTCATCAAGCTCGTCACGGATGCGCATCTCAAGGGTTATTATTACAAGCCGCGCATCGACAAGGAGACGCTCGCCGCGCACAAGGAGGGGTTGATCGCCCTCTCCGGCTGCCTGGCCAGCGAGATCCCCGACCTCATCCTTAAGGACCAGCCGGACAAGGCACGCGCGACGGTGGATTGGTTCAAGCAAACGCTCGGCGCGGACAATTTTTTTCTCGAATTGCAGAACCACGGCATCGCCGAGCAGGCCAAAGTGAACCGGTATCTCATCCCATGGGCCAAAGATTTCGGGCTAAAACTCGTCGCCACGAACGACGTGCATTACATCAACAAAAGCGATTCGCACGCGCACGATTGCCTCATCTGCATCGGCACACAAACGCAATTGGCCGATACCAAGAGGATGCACTACGAGCCGGAGCAGTTCTTCCTGCGTTCGGCTGAAGAGATGAAGGCGCGCTTTGCCGAGACGCCCGAAGCCGTCAAGAACACCCTGGAGGTCGCGGAGAAATGCAACCTGGAGATCCCGTTCAACAAACTACATTTCCCGGTCTTCAACCCGCCCGAGCATTTCACGCGCGAGGGTTATCTGCGCAAATGGATCACCGAAGGGCTGCATAAACGCTACGGCATCCATGCCCGCGCGGAAGGTGAGAAATTCGTTGTGGAACGCGTCGAAGACCCGAACCGGTTGCCCACTTTTGCGGAAAAGCAAAACGCCGACGCGGCGGTCAAGGACGTGCTCGACCGGCTTGACCTGGAACTGAAGGTCATCGAGAAGACCGGGTTCTTGAGCTATTTTCTCATCGTGGGTGACTTCGTCCGTTACGGGCGTGAGCATGGCATTTCCTGCGTGGCGCGTGGCAGCGCCGCCGGTTCGATCGTGACTTACCTGCTGGAAATCGCAAACGTTGATCCCATCCGCTACGGTTTGCTTTTCGAGCGGTTCCTGAATCCCGAGCGCGTCAATCCGCCGGACATCGACATTGATTTTGCCGACGACCGCCGCGCCGATGTCATCGAGTACGTCCGAAAAAAATACGGGGAGGACGCCGTGGCACAAATTGTCACGTTCGGCACGATGGGCGCCAAATCGGTGGTGCGTGATGTCGCACGCGTGATGGGCTTGAGTTACGGAGACGGCGACCGGTTGGCGAAGATGATCCCGTTCGACCTGAAGATGACGCTCGAAAAAGCGCTCAAACAATCGCCCGAACTCAAAGACGCCTACCAAAACGAGGAGGTCACGCGCGAACTCATCGACACCGCGCTGATTCTCGAAGACCTGACGCGTAACGCAAGCGTTCACGCCGCCGGCGTAGTCATCGGCGACCAGCCGCTTGTGAACCTGTTGCCCCTCAAGCAGGACGAAAGTGGCACGCTGGTGACGCAGTATTCCATGAATCCCGTCGGCGACCTGGGCCTGCTCAAGATGGATTTTCTCGGGCTGAAAACGCTGACTGTTATCCGCAACACGTGCGAGATGGTCAAGCGTACCAAAGGCATCGACGTGGACATCGACCATCTGCCGCTCGATGACAAGAAGACCTACGACCTGCTCAACCGCGCGGAAACCCTCGGCGTGTTCCAGTTGGAATCCGGTGGCATGCGCGATCTGTGCCGGAAATTCCAGATCAGTTCCGTGGAACACATCACCGCGCTGGTGGCGTTGTACCGGCCCGGCCCGATGGATCTCATCCCCGATTTTATCAAACGCCGCCACGGCGAGGTAAAGATCGAGTACGAGCATCCGTTGCTCGAACCCATCGCCAAAGAGACCTACGGCATCCTTATTTACCAAGAGCAGGTCATGCAGGCGGCGCAGATTTTGGCCGGGTACACGCTCGGCAGCGCGGACCTGTTGCGACGCGCCATGGGCAAAAAGAAAGTTGAAGAGATGCAGAAGCAGCGCGAGACTTTCGTCAAAGGTTGCGCCGCCAAAAATAAAATACCCGCCGCCAAGGCGAACCAAATTTTTGACCTGCTTGAAAAATTCGCCGGGTACGGTTTCAATAAATCCCATGCCGCGGCCTACGCCATCGTCGCCTACCAGACGGCCTACCTGAAGGCGAACTATCCCGTGGAATTCTTCTGCGCCATGATGACCAACGACATGGCGGACACCGAGAAGCTCAGCAAATACATCGATGAAGCACGCGCGTTTGGCATCGAGGTGCTGCAGCCGGATGTGAACGAAAGTGGCGTCCATTTTGAACCCGCGCGCGACGGCAAAGCCATCCGGTTCGGCCTCGCGGCCATCAAAAATGTCGGCGAAATCGCGGTGCAAAGCATTTTGAACGCGCGCAATGAAGGTGGCCGGTTCAAATCGCTGTCCGAATTGTGCGAGCGCGTGGAGACGCGCACGGTCAACCGCAAAGTCCTTGAAGCGCTTATCAAATGCGGCGCCTGCGACAGCTTGAAACAGCCGCGCGCGGCGATGTTTGCCGGGATCGACCGCGCCCTGGGCCGCGCCGCGGGCATCCAGTCGGACAAACAGAAGGGCCAAAGCTCGCTGTTCGGCGCGTTTGAAGAGAAGGCTGCGTCCAACGTGGAAGAGGACAAAACCGTTTCCGAATGGCCGCAGCATGAGTTGCTGGCTTATGAAAAAGAATTGCTGGGCTTTTACGTGACCGGTCATCCCCTGACACCCGTTGTGCCGATCTTGAAAAAATACACGCTGGCGAGCACCTCGCAGCTTGCGGAGTTGCCGAACCGCAGCATGACACGCATCGGCGGCCTGGTCGGGGCCGTGCAGAACGGCGTCTCCAAAAAATCCGGCAAGCCGTACATGATCGTGACGCTGGAAGATTTGGAAGGCTCCATCCAACTCCTGTGCATGAACGAGAATTGCGAGAAATATCGCAGCCTCCTCCAACCGAACAAAGCCATCCTGGTCATCGGCGAGGTAAATACCGGCGAAGAGCGGCCAAAGATTTTTCCGCTGGAGATCATGCCGCTGGAGGACGCGCCAAAACGTTTCACCCTTCAAGTACACCTGCGGTTGCAGGCCGCGCATCTGCAGCCGGAGCAACTCGGCTCCGTCCGCGAGCTGGCAACTGCGCATCCGGGCAAATGCCCCCTGTTCCTTTGCTTCATGCAACCGGCGGGCGGAAGCGTTTTTGTCGAGACCAACGAACGGTTCGCCGTCACGCCGTCGCTAAAACTCCAGCACGAAGCCGATGCGCTTTTCGGCGAGGGGACGTATTACGCCAAAGTGGACATGACTTTGCCGGAAAAACCCCGTCGCGCCTGGGAAAAAAAGAATAATGGTGACAACGGCGATGAATGAATGCCGATGAAAGAACGTTCACCCGGCTCTAAGCGTTAAGCGCGCCGCTCTTTGATGGCCGCCAGAATGTCCGCGATCACGTCCGCCTTTGGTTTTGCACCGATGTTGCCCTTGCCGTGGACGCGCACGGAGACATTCCCCGCCTCCATATCGCGCCCACCTATCACGAGCATGGTGTGGACCTTTGACGTCTCGGCTTCCTGGATCTTGCCGTTGATTTTGTTTGAGGAAAAATCGGCGTCCACGCGCACGAAGTTCGCGCGCAGTTCGTTCACGATGGCTTTGGCGTAATTGATCAGCGGCTCGTCCTCGCCGATGGTCAGCACCCGCACTTGTTCCGGCGCGAGCCAGAGCGGGAAGTTGCCCGCGTAATGCTCGATGAGAAACCCGATGAACCTCTCGTGCGTGCCCAGCGGCGCGCGATGGATGCACAACGGCGTTTTCTCAGTGTTGTCGCGGTCGCGGTATACGAGGCCGAATTTCTTGGGCACGGCAAAGTCCACCTGGTTGGTCGCCAGCGTGAATTCGCGGCCGATGACGCTCCAGACCTGCACATCAATCTTTGGCCCATAAAAAGCCGCTTCGTTGGGCACTTCCACGTAATTGATCTTCGAATCAATCAATACCTGCCGCACCATGTCCTCGGTCTTCTTCCACAGCTCCGGCTCGTTGACATATTTTTTGCCCAATCCTTCCGCGCTGTGCGTGCTGAAACGCATCACGTATTTCTCGATGCCGAAAATCTTGAAATATTTCAGGTACATTTCGTTCACGGCATTGAACTCCTGCGCGAATTGGCCTTCAGTACAATAGATGTGCGCGTCGTTCATGTTGAGTGAGCGCACGCGCATGAGGCCGAACAGCTCGCCCGATTGCTCGTAGCGATAACAAGTACCGTATTCCGCCAGCCGTAGCGGCAAATCGCGATAACTGTGCGGCTCCGCCGCAAAGATGCGATGATGATGCGGGCAATTCATCGCTTTGAGGTAGTAGCGCGTGCCTACGGATTCCCATTCACCGCGAATTCTATTAACTTCTTTTCCCAATTCGAACGTCTCTTGTGTGCCAGGAAAGTCTTTGGAAGCCTTTTCCCATAATTCGTTTTTTGCACCAAGCAAAGATGCCAAAAAGGTTTCGCGTTTTTTATCTTCCTCTTCCATCACTTTAATCGCCGGAAACATGCTCTCCGCGTAATACGGCAAATGTCCGGAGGTCGTGTACATCTTCTCACGCGCAAGGTGCGGCGTTTTCACGCGCACGTAGCCGGCTTGAAATTCAGTTTCCTTGGCCAATTTTTCCAACTCTTCCACCAGAGCAGTGCCTTTGGGCAGCCAGAGCGGCATGCCCGGCCCGACGTATTCCGCGTCGATGGCGAACAGCCCCATCTCCGCGCCGATCTTGCGATGGTCGCGGCGTTTGGCCTCCTCGATCATCTTGAAATATTCGTCGAGCTGCGTCTTGTTTTTGAAGGCCGTGCCGTAGATGCGCTGGAGCTGCGGGTTGCGTTCGTCGCCCTTGTAATACGCGCTGGCCACGCTGGTGAGCTTGAACGCACCGATGTTTCCCGTGCGCATCACGTGCGGCCCGGCGCACAAATCAATGAAATCGCCATTCTTGAAATAGGTGATCTGCTCGCCCTCGGGAATCGCTTCGAGGTTGCCCAGTTTGAATTTGCTGGAATTGCCCGGGCGCTCGATCAATCCGCCGAGCCGTCCGCTTTCGGAATCCTTGATGGCCTGCTCGCGCGTGACGACGATCCTCTCGAACGGGTTGTTCGCCTTGATCTCTTTCTTCATCTCGGCCTCAATCTTCTCGAAGTCCTCGGGCGAGATGCGGTGTTTCAGGTCCACGTCGTAATAAAATCCGATCTCGACTGGTGGCCCGGCGGCGAATTGCGCCTCTGGCCACAAACGCAGGATGGCGGTGGCCATGACATGCGCGCACGAATGCCGGATGCGCTCCAGTTCGGTCATCTTTGCGCGGTCATCAAGTGTCTTGCGTTCGTTTTCCATGAAAAAGTCAGACAGAATTAACAGAATTCACCGGATTGGGAAAGCCTTCACTTGGCCCTTTTCCAAATCGCCAGCAACCCGCCGAAACCGCACAACAGCAGTACGCTGACAGCCATCGCGCCGCTGTTCTGATGTTGTGGCATGAATTGCAGCGACAGCGCGCCGATGGCCGGCCCGACGCAGTTGCCAACGCCAATGGCGGCCTCGTGAATGCCACCATGTTCGCCTTTGGAATCCCCCGCGTCCATCGAGTAGAACAGCGACGAATAGTAGATCAACCCAACACACGCACCAAAAACGATTTGGCCGAAGATGAACACCAGCAGATTGGACGTTATCAGGATGGCCGCGAACGATGTGATCAACCCGATGAACGCCGCGACCAGCCAGCGGAAGCGATAGTGCCAACCCGTCCATCGCCATAACCCAATGAACGCGCCTACGCGCACAAAGCACCACAACGTGCAGATGAATCCCGCCAACATCGTGGAAAGATGAAATTTTGCCGCGATGCCCGGCATGGCGGCGATGAGCGTGTTCACTGCGATGTATGCGAAAGGATTGGCCAGCCATGCCATCCGCAAGAACGCATGTGCGCGCGGCGACGCCGGGCGATGCGGTTCCGGCGGCGGGGCATCAGCAGGTTTGGTCAATGCCTCACGCGCCATTTCCGTGGCGTGGCCCTGCAACCAGAACACTAACCCCAATTGCAACATGACCATCGCCAGGGGCAGGACATAAATGATGTTGAAACCAAACGCCTCAATCAGGCTGCCGCCTATGAAATAGGCCGCCGCGTTGGCAACCGCCCAAACCACGTTGTAGATGCCGACCATCCTCGGCAATCGGGCGGCGGTTTCGCCATCGCTCACAAACGCTTCGAGTGTCGGCCAGATGAAACACATGCCCAGCGTCACCAGGGCCGCGGCGGCGATTTTGCCCGCGGCGGAGGGAAGGAAATATCCCGCCGCCAGCCCTATTGCCATGAGAGAGAACCCGCTTTTCAGGGCCAGGAAATAGCCATACCGTTGCGCGAACTTCCCGCCCTGCCATGCCGCCACGGTGTAAGCGGCGCCCAGGAAAGCAGCCAGCGCGAAATTGCTTTTATCCCCGAAGCCGAACCGCTGCGCCATGAAGAAATACAGGTAATTGAAAAAGAGGACCGTCGCGAAGGAATTGACCCCTTCGAGAGTGAAACAGCAAAACTTGATCTTTTGTCGCGCCGTCATCGCCGGATCTCTTCAATCGCCTTGCGGCAATACCATTTCACCGCGCCCGACATCGGCGGCTGCAATCCGTCCAGGTCCCCGCTCGCGCACCAGCGGATGTCATGATGTTCGGCCACGGCACATTTGGCCTCGGTGGAGCTTTTTGGCCGCGCCCAATAGATCATTCCGATGTGCTCGTGCGTGTCCGAGATGCGGTGGATGTCCAGGAACCGCGGCGCCAGCAGCGCCCGGGTGCCCGGCGAGGTGGTCGGGGGACGTTCCCCGAGCAATTCCACGTCGATGCCGCTTTCCTCTTTCGCTTCGCGCAACGCCGCCTGTTCCGGATCCTCATCCAATTCAATATGCCCGCCCAGCGGCAACCATTTATCCAGCTTGCGATGATGAATCAGCAGCACTTTTTCATCATGGACGATGAAAATGGCGACAGTGAAATCAATCTTTTCGTGGATATGGGCCATAAAGCCATGCCAGTTTAAACAAAAAAATGGCATGGAACGAAGAAAGAAGTTATTGCATGGATGCAGCAAAAAAAGCCCCGGCGAACCGGGGCTTCTGTCCCTGACCGACTTGGTGGCCGATCTACCCAAAATTGGAACCAAAACAAATTTCAACCGTCACGGAAAAAACAACCGCCATTCTTATGACAGGTGTCGGCGGTTCGTCCAATCTTTTTCCCAGGGAAAAATAGGATAGAAACAGGTTGGTTTTTTCTTTTTGCTTGCCTTATTTTATGGACTCGGGATTCTCAATGTTATTCATTTACATGGGAGATTTAGCGATAACTCAGACAGTAGGAAAACAGGATAGGCCCGCAATGCTGCCGGACATATTCCAGCCCTGGCAGATTCAAAATGAACTGGCTGCGCCGGTCCAAACCCTCCCTGCTCCCCCGGCGCGAACCCGGCCAATGACCCCGTCCCGTATGCCGGAAAAACTGACTCCCTCCAAGGATCCCATCGTCATCGAGCAACCCCCGTCCCTCCCCAAAATCCGGGTAGCGCTGGTGGACGACGACCAATCCATCCACATCGCCATGCGGCAGATCTTCAAAAATTGGGCCAGCCATTGGGCTTTGGAGAGCTTTTTGGACGGCAACGAAGCCATCGAGAGGTTCCGCGAATCCCCGCCCCACGTCGTGTTGATGGACATCTCCATGCCGGATGTCAACGGCATCGAATGCACCCGGCGCGTCAAGACCATGCTCCCCCAGTTGCCGGTCATCATGTTCACCGCGCGGATGGACACCGAAAGTTTTATCCTGGCCATGATCGCCGGCGCGTCCGGTTACCTCATCAAGCCCATTCCGTCTTTCGACATCGTTTCGGCCATCAAGAAGGCGTTGGAGGGGATGCCTGCGCTCTGCATGCAGACGGAAAAATCCGTGGTGCAATGGCTCCATGGATTGGGTGAAGGAATTTCCGGCTGGGGCCTGACCTCTCGCGAACAGCAGATCATCCTGCACCTCTGCTCCAACCGCTCGGACAAGGAAATCGCCCAGCACCTCGGCATCTCCCCGGGCACCGTCCATACGCACCTCGTGCCGCTCTTCAGAAAAATGGGCGTCCACACCCGCGACGAGGCCAAACGGAAGTTTTTGGGGTTGGAAGAATAAACGTCGCGAAGCGCGCAACGTTTACTTCATCCGCTCGAAATTCTTCTGGAGAATTTGCCAGTCTTTCAGGCCTTTGAGTTTCTCCATCATGCCCCGCTGGATCTCCGCCTCTTTGGCGTTCTTGGTCGGCTTGTTCGTCTTGAAAAAGATGCCAAAATGGCCGGGGAAATCCGCCCCCGCGAGTTGATACGCTGCGGCTTCGTTGGTCACGTCGTGTGCTTTTGGAACTTCGTTGAACACGCCGCCTTTGCGCGGGTTGCTCGCGTCGAACGCGCCTTCGTAAAACTCCACGCATTCGCTCAGGCATTCGATGAAGCTGAAACCGTCGTGGTCCATCGCCGCTTCCATCATCTGCAACACGTGATTGGGATTCGTGTGCGTGGTACGCGCCACAAATGTCGCCCCCGCCGCGATGGCCTGCTTCATCGGGTTGATGGGATAATCGATCGCGCCCCACTGGTCGGTCTTGCTCTTGAACCCTAGCGGCGATGTCGGCGACGTCTGTTTTTTGGTTAGGCCGTACACCCAATTGTCCATGACCACGTAGGTCATTTTGATGTTCTTGCGCGCCGTGTGGTTGAAATGGTTGCCGCCGATGGAGAAGGCGTCACCGTCCCCGCCGAATACGAATACATGCAGGTCCGGACGAGAGAGCGAAATGCCGCTGGCGAACGGCAGCGCGCGGCCATGAATATAATGGGCTCCATGCGCCTGCACAAAATACGGGAACCGGCTCGAGCAGCCGATGCCCGCTACCGTGGTGATCTTCTCATGCCACATCTTGCGCTTTTCAATCAGCTTGAAATACAGCGCGAGCACGGAAAAATCTCCGCAACCGGGGCACCACGTGGGGTGATCGGCGGCGACTTCCTTTTTTATCAGGCCCTTGCGTTCTTCCGGCATGGGGGTAATAGCGACGGAGCCGTTGCTGCCATTGCTACTATTACGTTCGGGGAGTTCAGTGGTCAAAGCGCTCATGATCTTGAAAATTTATTCTTTGTTCTTTTTACCGGCCATCTGGCGGGCGCGATCGAGGATTTCTTTCACCTTCCATGTCAGGCCGTCGGATTTATTGATGCCGCGGATGCGGTCGTCGCAATAACGCGCGCGCAACAACGCGGCCAACTGGCCGTAGCCGTAAATGCCTTCGTCATTCAGTTCCACGACAAAGATATGGTGGAACCCCTTGAAAATCTCTTCCAACCCGTTTGGAAGCGGATTTAGATGCCGGAGGGTCAAGCCCGAGACCGCTTCGCCCAACCCTCGCGCGCGGTCCACCGCCTCGCGGATCGGGCCCTGGCTCGAACCCCAGCCCACGAGCAGGATTTGGCCCTCATCCGGGCCGTACGTCTTCAGTTTCGGAAAATCCCAGGCGAGCTTGCGCAGTTTGTTGCGCCGCTTGACCGTCATCTGTTGATGCAATTTCGGCGAGCTGGTCGGATGACCCAGTTCATCATGCTCCAACCCGGTCACGATGGGATATTTCCCGCTCTGGATGCGCGCGCCCGGCGGAACATGCTGGGTGATGCCGTCGGGTTTGGACAGATCATACGGCTTGTGCTCGGCCATGGGCTTAAGATCCGGCGAGATGTCCTGGCAAACCTGGTCCAGGTGCGGCTCTTCAAACGCTTCGATTCGCGTCGCAATGGCCTGATCGGTCAGGATGATCACCGGCGTGCTGTATTTGCGGGCGATGTTCACGGCTTCGATGGCTGTGTAAAAACAATCCTCCACACTCGTCGGTGCAAGCACCACGCGCGGCGAATCACCGTGGCCGCCGAAACACGCGATGTTCAGGTCCGATTGCTCCACGCTCGTCGGCATGCCCGTGGAAGGGCCGCCGCGCTGCACGTCAATGACGATCAGCGGCATTTCCGCCATGATCGCCCAGCCGAGCGCTTCGGTCTTCAGCGAAATTCCAGGACCGCTCGAGCCCGTCACCGCCACGCGCCCCGCGTAGCTCGCGCCCAGCGCCATCGAAATGGAAGCGATCTCGTCCTCGCATTGGATGAACGCGCCGCCGTACTTGGGCAACTCGCGCCGGAGCAATTCCATGATGTCCGACCATGGCGTGATGGGATAGCCCGCGCCGAAGCGCACGCCCGCCGCGATCAATCCGTAACCGAGCGCTTCATTGCCGTTCATGACCACCTGGTGGCGGTCCTTCTTTTCCGGCGCGTAAAACTGGTAAGTCTTCAGCAGGTTTTCCAGCGAGTGCCCGTAGCCCGCATTGAAACACGTCAGTGCGTTTTGGACTATGGCCGGATCTTTGCCACCGAACCGTTCCTCAATGAGCTTGGTCAGTTTGGCAACGTTCAGGTCAAAAATTTTCGCGAGCAGGCCCAGGGAATAAATATTTTTGCCCTTGTCGCGGCCAGTGCCGCCGACGGCCTCGACCGTGAGACTGGAAATATGCACACCGACGTGGCGATAGGATTCCTGCCAATCCGCCCGCGGTTGCACATGGTCGGCGTCATACAATACGATGCCGCCGAGCTTGAGCGATTTGATATGGTCCTCGTAGCTGTGCTGATAAAAACAAAGGAGCATGTCCGCCTCGTCGCCCGCGCTCAACACTTCGCCCGAGCCGATCCGCACTTGGAAAATGGACGGCCCGCCGGAAATCGTGGAGGGGATGGTCATGAACGTCATGACTTCTTGCTCGCTGCGCCCGGCCAGGCGCGCCAGAAACCCGCCGATGGCCTGGATACCATCCTGCGAATTGCCGGCGATGCGGATCACCGCCTCGTTGATTTTTGCGATTTTGGGCGCGCCACCCGGCGACGACGAAACGTCTGCTGCTGTATCATTCATTGGACCTAAAAGTTCGATTCAAACCAAAGCGACAAAATGCCTGCGCGGGGAAAACCGGCGCTTAATGTTGCCAAAATAGAATAAGTAATACGGCCTAATGTGTCAAATTCTAACCGTATGTATATACTGCTCAATATAAGCTATTTACATTTAATTTTGCAGACAGGAACGCTTGGGGAAAGACGCGTATTAGAAGTGATTATGTAGATTTACCAAAGTCGAGCCGTTTCTTGTGGAACCAACGGTTTTAAATAATATTTTCAGGCCGAAGGCCTGATCCATTATAGCCGAGGGCAACGTCCTCGGTGCCCATCCCCCTTTATTTTTTGCCCTGTCAGGGCACCTGTTTCTTTGCGTTCTTGCAGATTTTCTTGTAAGTGGCCAGTGCCAGCAGCGGCCAGGCGTTGCGATAGATATCGTACTTCAGATAAAACACCTTCGGGAAGCCGGTGCCGGTGGTTTCATGTTCCGTCCATGAGCCGTCCTGGTTTTGGGTGCAGACGAGATATTCCACGCCGCGTTTGAGCGCGGGATTTTCCGGGTCGTCAAAGGCGCACAGGCCCATGACCGCCCACGCCGTTTGCGAAGCGGTGCTCGGCCCCTGTCCTTTATAAATCGGGTCGTCGTAGGTATTGCACCGCTCACCCCAGCCGCCGTCGTCGAGCTGCACGCTCTCCAGCCATTGACGTCCGCGTTGCAGCCATTCCTCGTCCATGTTCCAATTCATCGCGCGCATCCCGCGCAAAGCCTGCCATGTGCCGTAGATATAATTGACACCCCAGCGGCCGTACCACGAGCCGTCCGGTTCCTGACGGTCGCGCACAAATTCGATCGCGCGCCGGATCTGTGAATTATTCTTGTTCCAGTTCTCGTATCCGAGCAGTTCCAGGATGCGGGCCGTGATGTCGGCGCATTCGGGATCCAGCATGGCGTTGTGATCGGCGAAGGGAACTTTCTCCAGGATGTTCTTGGTGCAATCCTTGTCGAACGCCGCCCAACCGCCGTCTTTGCATTGGAACGACATCATCCATTTCAAGCCGCGCTGGAAGCATTCATCGCGCTTTTTCGGATTGTCAGTCGGCACTTTCCGCAGGGCAAGCAGCACCATGGCCGTGTCGTCCACGTCGGGGTTCCATTTATTGTTGAATTCAAACACCCAGCCGCTCGGTTCAACGTTCGCGGGATTTTTATGGACCCAATCGCCGGCGAAACGGATCTCGCGTTCCATCAGCCATTCGGTGGCTTTCTTCATGGCCGGATGAGTTTCAGGAATGCCGGATTCGTGCAGGCAGATCGCCACGATGGCCGAGTCCCAGACCGGCGAGAAGCACGGCTCAATACGCAACGAATCCTGTTCCTGGTGCTCAAGCCGTTTCAGTTCATATAATTCGCGTTTCAGGACCGGATGATCTTCCTGGTAACCCAGGACCTTCAGCGCGATGACGGAATTGAGCATGGCGGGGAAAATGGCGGCGAGGCCGTCCGAGCCTTCAAACCGTTCCAACATCCATTTCTCGCATTTCTTCAACGCCATCTTTCGGAAGGGATGGATGTTATGCTCGGCGAACCATTCGGCAAATTTGTGGAGACGGTCGAGCCAGAGGAAAAAGTTTCGCCACGAGATATTTTCCGGGTCGGGCGCCAGCCCCAGGTCACGTTCATTGATGCCTTCGGGATAAAGCTCGTCCAAATTCACCGGCACAGTCCGCGTGGGTTTGAAATGATTGATGATGGCCAGGGGCACGAGCATGCCGCGCGACCAGTTGCTCATGTCCCAGAAATTCACATGGAACCATTTGCCGAGCAGCAGAAATTCGCACGGAATGGTCGGGACGTATTCCCACGAGTAAAGCCCCAGCAACGCCAGGTACAATTTGGAGAAGGTGTTCATGCGCGGGACACCGCCCAGGCTCAGGGCTATCTGGCGCGCGCGCAACATCCGCGAGTCGGTGACACGGACGCCGGCCAGTTTCAGCGCCAGGTAAGCTTTGATGGTGGCGTTGATCTCCGAGGGGCCGCCGTAATAGATGTTCCAGCCGCCGTCGGGCAACTGTCTGGAGAAGATGTGGTTGACGGCCTTGCGCTGCCATTCCTTGTCCACGCTGCGGTCCCAGTGATGATACAAGACCATGTCCGAGACGAGCGTGGAATCCACCATCAACTCGCCATTCCAATACCCCTCCGGCTTTTGCTCACCCAGCAGAAATAACTGCGAACGCACAATGGCCGCGCCCACGTTCCCGTCAAATTCACTTTCCATTGCGGGAGGTGCGCCCCCTTGCGCCGGCTGAATCCTTGTTTCTCTGTCAGTCAACACGCGCATATCCTGCCCAGTTGGCCCAAAACTGTAAAGATTTTCCTGCCGACAGAACCAACCGCGAGCGCACACCAATGAATGGTAGGGCGATCCCGATCCATCGGGAGAGCCGCGGGCGAGTGCATTGCGTTTAAGTAAACGCAACTTCACGCAACGCTAAATGTAAATTCGCGTTAATTCGCGTAACGAGGTTCGGCTTTTGTTTCCCGGCAACGTTACAATTTTGGATTGCACCCGGTTTAGAACGGTTAATCTTATGAAAGGACGGCATTTCAGTGTGTTTGTGAGGCCAATTCCGTAAACGTCAAAAAGCGTCAATTCGCGTCCTTGAAATTTTTTGGCTTGATCAGGCTTTAGCAGGCTTGATTCACCTTGATTGAGGGGCTTGGCCAACCTTTTGGCTTCATGGAGCAATGCGCCTGGATTGGCGCCACAGCCAGCGCCATGCCTGTTTCCAATCTGGACCATACCGGTCATGGGTGAGTTTTACCACGGAAGGCCTAAAACGTAATGTTGCCCAGAAACAAAATCGGATGTGGCAAGTGACAGGTGATCCGTCTCCGCTAACAGAGGAACAGAGATTTGAACCGCTAATCCGTCTTTGTTACACTTCGACGCGACAAGTGGACGCTAATGAACGCGAAGGAATTTAACAACGAATCCGTGTCTAAAATTCGCGTTTTATTTGCAGTTCCCAAAAGCGTTTGATTTTTTCATCCTTACTCTTGACGATCGCGTTATACGGCAAAGTTTCATTCCAATTAATCTGGTGCTTTTTACCCATTTTCATGGCCCGATGATTGGTGGTGAGTTTTAAAGTATGCTTCGCCGCCGAGAGCCAGCTTCGGGCTGGAATTTGTTTCTGTTCAACCTGCTGCAGCAAGTCGTCCAGAAATGCCCGGACACAAGGCACTAAAATTTTCAAATGAGTAACATCATTGCGCCCGGTTTGCGGCACGGTGGACACCAGTTCCAACTTTGAAGCCAGCAACGAAATTGGATCCAGAACGCGGATCATTTTGCCCGACCATTTGGCTTCAATCGCCAGATCTTCGACGGTTGAGGATACACCCAGCACCCGACGAACCACTTCGATATTGGATGGCCGATCTCCGATCCGCAGTGGAATAACACCCGCCAGCGCCGTCATCGCGACTTTAGGTGGAAAAAGTGGTTTCAATGCCAATTGACCGGCGATTAACCGCACGTCATCTACGGTTCCTTTGAAATCAATGTCCTCGCTGGTAAATGGGCGGAATGCTTTAAGCTGCGGCTCGGCCACTAAATACCGTTCTGCCCAATAATTAACAGCCTGTCCGCCAATCAAAAGATATGGCCTGCCTGCGGCATTACGGATTTTGAGAATTTCAGAGAATTGATCGAAAGAAAAGCCCACATTAAGCCCAATGAGCCGTTGCGCGGGCAAACTGTTTGAAGTTGGTAATCTTCCATTTTGCCCCGTTGCCAACCAACGACACCCGTTTCTGAATTGCGACAGCAGCTTCAGGACTGCGAGCAACCGCGCGCGCAAGCCTGACACGGCTGCGTGCTTCCTGCCGCTTTACTGTCTTGAAATCCATTGTCTTCACCTAAAAACCTTTAACCCAATCCAGCTTTCAAAGCAAGGCCAGAGAGGTAAACACGAAACTCGGGCAAAAATCCTTTATGTAAAGGCGAGACGGTTAACCCCGCCAAACCCCAGCTCCCAGACCCTAAACCCCATCCATCAATCCATTCCATGCTTGTCCTTCGTTTCCTTTGTTCCCTTCTTTATTAATCCGCGCCAATCCGTGAAATCCATGTCAAACCGTTGCCATCCTCCATCGTCAATTCTTTATCCTCGCCGCCTGTCACACATCAACTCGTAGAACCTTTGCGGCCTTTGAACGTCAATTCGGCGATGCCGGATTTATCCAATTCGCCGAGGCCGAGTTGAATCATGCGGTCGTATTGCTTTTTTGTCGCAGTGGCGAGCGGCAGATGCAACTGGTGTTTCTTCGCCATTTTTAGCGCGATCCCGGAATCTTTCGCAGCGTGCTCTGCTGAAAAAAAGCAGGAATGTTCACGATTCTGCATGTCCTCGCCGTCCGTTTGCAATACGCCCGAACGCGCGCCGGTCTGCGAAAAAACCTCGCGTAACATCGTCAGATCCAGGCCGATCGCGGCTCCGAGGCCCAAACCTTCCGCAAGGGCGGCGGTGTTGGCGTTCATCACCATATTGACCAGCGCTTTGACCTGGGCGGCCTGGCCCGTGACGCCGATGTATCGTAGGGCGCCGCTTAATTTTTCTAAAACCGGTTTCGCGCGTTCAAACACTTCCGGTTTGCCCCCGCACATCAGATACAGCGAACCTTCGCGCGCCTGCGTGATGCTGGACGCCATGCAGGCTTCGAGCGAGCTCGCGCCTTTGGCTTCACATTTTTGTTCGACCCAAATGTGGATCTCCGGACTGACCGTCGCGCAGTTGATGAATAACTTTCCCTTTGCGCGCGTCAACAGGCCGCCGGTGAAAATCTTTTTCATGGCTTTGTCATCGCTGACAACGGTGATGACGGTTTCAGAAAGCGCGGTGACGGATTTCAGATCCGCTGCGGCGACACAATTTAATACTTTGGCCAGCGATTCAGCCGCCTCCCGGTTCACATCGAAAACCGCACTGATGACGAATCCAGTTTCCTGCAGGCGGCGCGCCATGTTCGCGCCCATGCGCCCGACACCGACAAAGCCAATTTTTTGCGACATAAATTATGGATCAAGTCCGGTTTGAAAATGGAATAAACCGTTCAAAAAGCAAACGATAATTGCTGCGCGGTGTCAATGCTGCGGGCTGACCCTGTTCTGGCCTTTTTTTGGAGGGACGAATTATTCGAGTACCATTTTAAAACGATGGTTTGTGCGCCGGAACGCTGTGTTAGGCAGCATCTTGTGACTCCTCAAGCAACCTTAATAACAGGCGTGTCTCGGGCTTGCCATTCCAGCATAGTAACAAGTAAACCGCCAACCAAACTCCGCCCAAAACAAGGATATAAACCGATGGTATCAGAAAAGCAACGACCATAGCCGCGATAGGTTCAGGCTGATGAAGGAAATATGTGATAACCGTGACTCCATAACACCCAGCTACAATGTTAACAATGGCGCCCACCAACCCAACCCACCGCCAGCGAATCAAAGACTGCTGCTGCTGCTTCAATCGCTCGATTAGCTTCTTGTCTGTGTCGGAAAGTTACATGACGCTCAATGCCGCCTAACGATCCAAAGCTGAGCTACGCCGTCAAACCTGTCAACCGCGAATGCGAAACCGAAGGCGTATCCCGCGTTGGCTCCGGCGACTTGTTAGGCGGCGTGGTTTGCACTTGGGAAAGTGATGTATGGTGCGAGCTTTGCTTGAAGTTCATCAACAAGTTCCGGCTGCATAAAATCATACTCGTCAGGGATGTGAAGACAAATAACGCGTTTGCCTTGCATGGCCTCTGGAAACTTCCGACGAAGCCGATTCAAGTGAGACTTCTCCATGCAAAAAATGAGATCAGCCCAACCAAGATGCCCCTCGGTGACAACAATGCGCGCACCTGGCTGCGTGCCCACAGAACGCACCTGATACAGCGAAGAACCGTCAAATATTCTTTCGGCTGTGAGGCTCCGAAGTTTGTTCTGGCTACAGACAAACAACAACTTCTGG